>Ga0307515_10005620_pt1 | contig 25339 bp, 9 predicted proteins | sample 17_EM_MG_FD_194513 | JGI IMG/M metagenome (GOLD analysis project Ga0307515, IMG submission 194513) | Populus trichocarpa ectomycorrhiza microbial communities from riparian zone in the Pacific Northwest, United States - 17_EM | ecosystem: Host-associated > Plants > Roots > Unclassified | place... | reverse complement strand
GAATTAGCTTAAATTTGACAAAGAGCCTTATTCCATGATACTTAGTATAGTCTAACAGGGTTTCAACATTTCCTTATCCTATAAGCCATTTCGTGCTAAAATAGTTTTTAACAAACTAGCACAACTAAAAAAATATTCAAGGAAATAGTGTAATCTATAGAACACAACCCAATATAAAAGGTTGCATTGTTCCTAATAATGCAATCCATGTGATTTGCGATGTTCTAAACAACACAAATCTTATATTTAAAGAGTACATTGCATCTCTTTTCAACTTCTCTCTTGTGCTTTATTGTCCTTTTTTTAGTTTTAACTAGTATTACAGCTACTAGTGTTATAACTCAATTTTGAGTTTCCCCGTAAAATCGTCCTTTTTTAAAATATAATAATAAACAAAAAATGAAAAAATAAAAAAGAACCAGCAAATTGATTGGATAAGACAAGCTGAAGATGGATTGAAAGCTCAATTGCACCCTTGAAGGACCCGAAAATGAAGAACGATGCAGATTCAAGGTTAACTTGAGTGAATATCAGATGAAGTTGCATAAAAATTAAGTTTAAGAACTTAATTAGACTTTTAATAGGTCAATTTGATTTAATCTTAGGCCCAATCAAGGATTTGATTAAATTTAAGAATTAATTTATGCTAAAATTAAAATAATTAATTGAGTGCAAGAATATAATTACACTTTTAATAGGTTAAATTAATTATACTAGGGACTTAATTGGTGAAAAATATATTTGGAAGCCTAATTCGGGTTTAATCGAGAAGATTAGAATTTTAGAGGACTATATTTGATTTTTACAAACCTAATCGGATGAAATCAGGGGCAAAATTATAAGAAATTCCAAATTTAGAGGTCAAATAAGGGTCAAATTGAAGAAATTCAAGACCAATGACCTCTCTGCAAAAGATGTGTATATTCAGGGACCAAATTCAGTTAAAAATAGGGATTACATTTAAGAAATTAGAAGTTTAAAGTTTGATCGATGACAAAATTGAAAATATCTAGGACTAGGGACCAAATTGAAAAACACGCTAAAATCAGAGGGTCCTTTTGAAACTTTACAGGGATAAAATTGAATTGATTCCTAAAATTAGACTCAATTGAGGGTATAACTGAACAAATTCAAAAGATTGGTTCAGAAATCCCTAGCCAATAAACAATTTTGTTAGACAAAGTACTCCTCAAACTTTGATGAGGAGGTCTAGATCAATGAGCACACCCCCTCCCCCTCTATTATGTCTTTTAAATTGTTGTTCAAATGTTTATTTAAGCCTAATTTGAAGTCATTAGGTAGTTTAAATCCATTATTTTTGTTTTTAAATGTTTAAGCATGCTTTGAAGATAGTTTATATATGCTCAAGTTTTGTTAGATTGCTTTGTTTAATGTGTTAGAATATGATAATGCTATGGTATATGATAACGTTTAATGTTGTTTTGCATGCTTAAAGTCATGGCAAGATATGTTTAATATTGATGTTGCTATAAATTAGGCTGTTTTACGGTAATTTTGTTAGGCTTATACAAGTTATAAGCATGTTGTTTGAGCATCAGGACAACATAATTAATTAATGGAAGAATGCTTATACATTGGGAGATGCATTTTTGGCTTGTTGTTAATATATGGTTTTGCTTGTTGTTTTACCATTGATTTTTTTTTCTTGTTATTTTGACAGTTTAAGCAAGTTGTGTTGAGCATGCTCAAGTTTTGGTTGCTAAGTTTAGGCTATTTTCTGGACTCTTTATGTATTTTTTGAGTTTGAGGCATTTTGAGTTTTTCAGGTTTCTAGGTTGGTGTTCATCTATTGAACATTGCCTTGAGTTAGTCAATAGATGGTTCTTACACATGTGTATAATACTTTGGATCTCTAATCTAAGGTTTTAATTGTATAAAAACACTATAATCGTTGCTTTTAATCTTCGGTTTTGTCATTTTATTCTTTACATAAAATTAGTTAATCATGATGATTAGGTGTTTGTTGTGTTAATCTAGCCTCAAAATCTTGTTTGAATGATGTTTGTGCATGTTTCTAAGACTTTAATTTTACAAAATATGGTCTAAAATAGAATCCATGTTTTCGAGGTTTCTTCAACATGTTCTTCATGAATTTTCAGTGAAAACTCATTGTTTGATTTTCATTTGCTTTGTTAATGTTCTGGGTTGTTTTTCTAATCTTGGGCCAAAAAGCTTAACCCACGTGGTTGGGCTGAGCCTATTCTAAGTTGTGTTTATGGGATTTGGCCTTGGTCTAGGAAGCCTAACCCACATGGCTAGGTTGAGCCCATTCCTGAATTATAGGCATGTTTGCTTAGTTAAGATTTAACCAAAGAGAAAAAAGTTTTTTGTGTTCTTAAGGTATGTTTGTGAAATAAGGTCTTAAGACAATTTTTAAGCTTCATATTTTTAGTTAAGGGTTCGTTTGACAAACACGCCCTACTAATTTTCTAGCAATGTTTAGTTTCTCTTTCTTTCTTTCTTTTTTGCTTTTGCCAAACAAGCCTAAATAATTTCCAAAAAAATCCAAGGACCGTTTTAAAATCACTTGTGGGTCCCTCATGTATTTTTCCAACAATTTTGCTTAATATCAAGCTGTAAACTTATATTGTAATATACTGACCTGGTATTAAAATAACTTGTTTTTCTCTGAAATTTAAACAACAAAATCCAAAAATGCAAAAATTTCCTTATTTCAAAAATTAAAAAAAATGTTTTTGTTTGTGCACATGTGACCAAAATTTAAAAGTTTTTCATGCATATTTTATATAAAAAAAATTGTATTTTACCATGTTTTAAAAAATACAAAAATGGGTATCATAAGCAATTTATGATTACCCATTAGGATTTGACTAAAATTTAAAAAATATCACAAAAATTAATTTGTTTAATTAATATTTAAGGTATGAATTTTATAATGTAATGCATACTCCTGGTATTAAATTAAATGAATTAATATAAATAAATGTTAGGAATTAGTTGTAGACTTTATTATTTAGGGGTATAAAATTACACTGCTAAGTATATATTCATATATTTAAGATATAAAGTAGGAATAAGTGCAATGTTAAAATTTTGGCCTTAGAAAGGTTAGGTTTTTGCCTAATAAGGTAAAGACTTCCTCACGAAGGGAGATCTACCTTGAACTTTAGATAGACCAACAGATAAAGACATGGCCTAGAAAAACAATCAATCAACAATAGAACTTACCATAGATAGGGTGTATTAAGAGCGATGTGTCTAACCATTGTATAACTAATTTATTTACCAACACTCTCATAGACCATTAGATTTCCTAGTGACTATGATATTAGGTGGCGACTCTTTCAAAATCATAAATTTATGATTAATCCTAAAACCTTTTGATCTAAGAGGAAAACCTGTCATTTAATGTTGTACACACCACGATAACTAGGAATCGTAACTGGTCTTTTAAAGTTCTAGGTAAGGGACTAGTTATACCAAAGAAAATATATTATCACCCTAAACCATTTTACCTAAGGTAAGCTATATTGTTTTGTGTTTTATATTCCTAATAAGTTTAATAAGCCTATGTGTTGAGGGTCTATCTATACTAATACATGGATACCTAAGTTTAAAGGGTTGATGTGAAACAAGGAAAAGTACATAAGTAAAGGATGAGTCAAGTCTTTTTTATATGAGGTTCAAATTGTGTTATCACTTTTGATTACTGCTAGAATAACAATCTACAATGACTCATTCATCCTAGGAACAATCAGTGAATGATTGGACTTAGAGGTGTTATTCCTGATCAAGGATTATGACCTATGATGATCTTTCAAACATCGTCAATGAAAAATATGGTGGGCCTATATAGGGTTATGTCAACCTAGTCATAAACTAAAACTTAATTAAAAATTCTAAGACAACAACATGTGATAGTTCATTTATATTGGAGGAAAATCACATTTGATTCTTGTATATGATTTATATACTTTCATCCCTTTTTATATTTAGGTAGCGACCATTATTGGTTCATTTACTTGGAGGTAAGACCTGGAAAAATCTAAAACGGATGTCCTTTATTGGACTAAGAATTATATGATTTCAGAATAATGACCAATGATGGTTAATTTATATTGGGGTGTGCTATCTTATCAACAATCACATTTATTGTTTACTTTTTTCTAATGATATTATTGCCTATGATCAATATCTCAACATACTGATCTATAAAGACTCATCTATGCACACACATTGTCAGTAGACAATCATTCAAAATCAAAATGTTTATTGTTACAATTTCTATCATTATTATTAAAAAGGAGAGAAATATTTATAGATGACTATATTAATTAACTTGTTACCCCCAGTCAACACTAAAAGTAACAACTCATGAAGGTTCATTTACTTTTGACATCGTTGATGAATGACTTGAATGAAGGAGTTCAAAGGGAATTTTCATCTTTGGAAATCTAAATAAAATACAATTTTTATCCCTAATCGACACCAAAAGTAATGACCTATTTTCGACATTATTAACGAATCTTTTGACCGAAGGAACTCATGCATTTTGAAAGGATATTTTCATTGTTAGAAATCTAAATATAATTGAATTACTACCCCGAATCAACACCAAAAGTAATGATATATAAAGCTATGCAAGACATTTTAGATTGGGCCGAGCCTTGAATATGATGGGCCTTGTACCTATAGTACAAGACCCATGAACCTACATGCTTGAATAAGAGTATCAATTCTATTATTTGAACATAGAGACAACTTTGAAACAACTCACACTATTGGACACTTTGATGTTCATACATATAGGAAAAGAGACCTATTGTAATACTAAGGATGACTATGAATCCAAGCATAAATAAGGAAACAATAAGCAATTTAAAAAGAGTTGACTGAAATGCATAAAAATAACAAAAACCATGGGGATTCAAAACACACTTGGGAAATAGACAGGTTTTTTAGAAAACCTACTTTGGTTGGGTTTTGACTTGACTTGACTAAATGGAATAAAATCTAACCTATTTCCATCAAAGTTATAATATAGTTCCAACCATAAGCCAAACTTAACAATTATAAACATAGAGATATTCACAAGGTCATAAAGATAAAGTCACAAGAAAAAAAGTATTGGATGTAAGGCATTATGGACACTGGAAGTAGCCGAACCACTGCAACCCAACATGCTTTAACATAGTATTTCAACATAGTGAAGAACTTTCAAGCATCAAGTTTTAAGTGCTCCAAGTGATAACCACTAAAGCTATTACATCAGACACTTCAATTCATACTTATAAATACATGATTAATAATAACAGAAGTGGTGAACTTAGATGTTCTCTAAAAGGCTAAATTCTTAAATTGACAAAGAATCATAGAAAAGGCATACACACATATCCAATCATGGTCATTAATCATAGCACCACCATAAGGCTTTTTAAACGTCACTTTGAATAAACTAGAACAAAATAACAATAATCAAACAAGAGCAAAATCCCCAAGCTATAATTATATAGGAAACATCACATGAATGATAATAAGGAACATGGGTAGACATAATATAGGCATATATAAAAAAGAAAAAGCAACAACCAAAAGCATTATTAATTAAAACCATAAACTTGCATAATAAAATTAAGAAGAATAAAGATATAAACATAAATATATCTAAATTAGAAAATTGAAATTTGGACTGTACCGTCCAATTTCTAGGGTTTCTGGGCTTCTCTCCCTCTATGTGTTCTCTAGACCTCTATATGTTTTCTTTTTATAATCTCATAGTCCCTTGTCAAACCCTAGCTTTTTGAGTTTCTTTTGTTATTTCTCTTACAATTTCTCACTGCCTTTTTTTCGCTTCTTGTTGCCCTCTTCTCTTTATTACCTCTCATTTTTTTAGAGGAGATAAGAGAAACATAGACAAACAACACGTGATGTTTTTTAAAACCCTAGGATGGATGGAATCAAATCCTCATTATTCACTCGGTGAGGATAAAAATGACACCCAAAAAGGGTTATGATCAAGGGCGGAGCAAGGATTATTTGTTATGAGGGGGCAAAACTAATATAACAAGATATAATATTTTTTTAATCTACTATACATAAGTTGTAAAAACAAATAGACTACATGATTTAATCTTATTCAAAGAATTTACTACAAACATATAATGACCTTTGTACATGGTAAGAGGTTTAGAACAATACCAAATCGAGTCAAAACTATGAAATTAATTCATTTTCATAATACATCCATCACTTTAATTTTGTTGGTCTTTGTACCTATCAAATATAAACATACAAAGTATATAAGAAACATTAGCTAAAGCGAAGCATTATTTATATTTAATAAACTTTGAATTAAAGTGAAAAATAATAAAGAAAGACTCTTACATATTTATTTTTATTGTACTTGTTGTTCTTTCATAGAATAGAAATCATCGATTATCATATCAATTGTGAATCTTTCAGTAATTTCTTTTTCTATATAAACAATCAAATAATCTACAAGAAAACCATTCACCATCCGATTGCGAAGTCTTGTTTTAACAATCTTCATTACTGAAAAAGCTCGTTCAGTGTGTTGTCAAAATAGAAAGAGTCAAAATAAACCGAATCAACCTGTCAATGAGTGGATAAATTGTTGATTTTTCAGCTTCAACCAATCCTTAATATAAATCAGCAATCAATTACATGTTCTTTTAACTTTAGATGATTGGGCACATCAAACTCATAGTGCTGTCTTGAAGGCTCCTACAAGATATTCCTGGTTTTGCACAAAGTTGATATCGTAGTACCAAGGGTTCCAATCTATCTTTCCTTCAACTGAGCAACAATGAGCTGAGAAATTTCTAATATCAATGTTTACTGATTGTACCTTATGTCTAAAATCAATCCTAGCCATGACAACCAATGTGGCCAAAGCATCAGCAAAATGGTTCCCTTCTCTTCCTAGATGGGTGAACTCTATCTCTTCAAACTCTTCTGCTAGTTTGGATAGATATTCTTGGTAGGGTCTTAACTTTTCTTACTTAGTTTACCATTCTCCTTTCACCTAGTATATAATTAGCATTAAATCACCATACACATCTATCTTTCTGATTTTAAGCTCTGATGACTTTTCTTGTCATATATATTATGTCATGTTCTGCTAACAGAAATTGCTATCTTGCAATTCGACTTGATAGATAAGGCTTGTCATAGATATGCCTCAAGGGATCCACCTTTGAAATCAACCACATGGTATGATACAACATATAACATCGTAATCTTTTTGTCACCTCCACCAATGCACAATACAGTCTTTCTATCACCGTGTATCTATATTTGTATTCTATGAACTTTTTACTTAGATAATAAATGGCTCTTTCTTTCTTTCTAGTTTCATCATGTTTACATAATACATAACTTATAGCTGCTTCAGTCACTTTCAGATATAGTATTAAGGGCCTTCCTGATACAGGAGGAATAAGCAGAGACGAGCTTTGTAAGTACTATTTGATTTTATTGAAGGCTTCTTCACACTCCTCATTCCAAATTCCAATATTCTTTTTCCTTAGTAGCTAGAAGATAGGCTCACATGTTGTTGTTAGTTAGGATATGAACCGGGCAATATGGTTCAACCTCCCTAAGAATCCCTTCACCTCTTTTTATCTTAAGAGATGACATAGATTGAATGACCTTCACTTTATCAGGATCCACCTTTATCCCTCTGTCACTTACCACAAATCCTAGCAACTTCCTTGACTTAACTTCAAATGAATATTTTGCAAGATTGAGCCTTAGTTTGAACATCTTCAATCTCTTAAATAACTTCTTTAAAACTTGGACATTACTCTCTCCTTTCTTAGACTTGTTAATCATATCATCTACAAACACCTCAAAATCTTTGTGCATCATATCATGAAATAAAGTAATCATGGCCCACTGATAGGTGGCCCATACATTCTTCAACTTGAATGGCATAACCTTGTAGCACAATATTCCCCAAGACGTGACAAAATGTTATGTTCTTTTTATTTTACGGAGCCATCTTTATTTGGTTGTACCATGAGAAGCCATCCATGAAGGAATATATGGTACTAAGTATATAGCATTGTCGACCAAAACATCTAAATATGGCAAAGCAAAGTCATCTTTGGGACTAGCCCTACTCAAAATCCCTAAAATCCATGTAAACTCTAACCTTCCCCTCCTTCTTCGATACGACAATTATATTAGATACGCATTGTGGATATTTAACTACTAAAAAGCTGATGTTCCACTATTTCTCAATTTCTATCTTGACTTTGATCAAGATATCTGGGTGGGTTCTTCTCAACTTTTGTTTAACTGTTTTGCAACCTTCTACAAGCGGTATTTTGTATACTATGATATTTATATCCAAACTAGACATATCGTAGGACCAAACAAAAACATCTGTATATTCTTGTAGCAGGGCAATCATTTATGTTCTTTCTTTAAGAGTAATCAAGGCTCTTATTTTTAGCTCCTTCTTAACTTGATCATCACCCACGTTTATGGTTTCAAGTTCTTTTATAGCGAGTTTTTAGGCATGTTCATGCTACTCTATAAATTTTATGAATTCCCTAATATTATTTTCATCTCATTCTTCTTTTTTTCATAGCTACCACATATTCATTGTAGTTTAGCCATTCATTCTTGGTTCTAAGTGTATGTGATGTTGTGCAAAATGCTCTTTTAGGATTCCTAGAAAATGAACAGAGGCTGAACGATGTGTTGTCTAGGTTAAATCCCTAGAATTTGGGTTTTTAATTTGAAATTTGGAAAAGTTTCAATTTAGTCCATGTTCTTCTAATTATGGTGCACACACCCTTAATTGACACAAAAAAACTTTTTTGTTACATGTAATTTAACCCGCGTCAAACTCAAATATCAACCCTTAAGTTGGCCGCCTTTTTTTTTTTTCATTTTTTGTTCTGAATTTGTGTATTTTGATCCTCAATTGACAAATAAACTTCTAATTTCTTCAATTTGCTCCTTGATTTGGTCAATTTAAGCCCCTATATTCACGCGCATTTTCCAGTTTGATCCTTGGTTTTGGATTTTTTCAAAGAAGTCCCTATTTGCCTATCAAACTTCAATATTTATGTAATTAAGCCCCTTATTTGACCAATTAACTTCTAAAAATTACAATTCAACCCTCAGACTTTAATTTCTTCCAATTAAAACCTAAATTGACTTTAAAAAATCAATTTTTCTTGCAATTAAGCCCTCAATAAATTCAAATAAACCCTAAAAAATTCTAATTAAGTCCTTAAACATGCAATTTTGAATTTTCCTCATCAAATTGAATTTTCTTTGTTAATAGGGCCTTCATCAATTGTAAATACATTGTAAAAAAAATGTAATATTGTGTATTTGATCTTCCTCAGCCAGTCTTCGATAATTACTTCGACGTTCTGATATACTCTTCTCACTAATATATCTTTTTTTTATTATCTTCCAATATTTTTTTTATTTTTTTGTATTTTGTTTTTTCCTTTTTTAAATTTTTTTGTTTATGTAGTGTCCCAAAAATAGGTAACAATAATATGTTGACATGACAGGTTTAGACACAGATAATGCAAGCCCTTAAAAAATGAATGCATGAATTTAAATAATTAAAGAAGAACCTATTAGTGATACACAAAATTTTTAACTTAAAGTATGAAGATAAACATTAGTAAAAAAAAAAAAAAGGAAAGACAAAGTTTATAAGGATGAAATTAGGGCCTAATGTGAGAAAGATAAAGGATAAGGGGATTAAATTGAAAAGACATGAATAAGTGAGGAACAAAAAAAAAAGAGAAAACTCGTCAGCCCTAGGAAGAAAAGGGGGCTAATGGAAAAAAAAAAGAGGGAAAAAAGGAGGAGTCGATCTTCTCTTTAACACATTTCAAAGAAAATGTAGAGAGAACACATGTAAACCAATTCTTGAGAGTAATTAGGGGGTTTAAGTGAAGATTAAACACCAAAAACAAAACAAATTATAGGAAGAAAAAGAGAGAAAGTTGGCGGCAACTAAAGAAAGATGAAAAGAGACCAAAAGATTTGAGGGAGAAGGAGCTTTGAGAAGCAAAAACACAGTTAGGAACAAAACTAACACCTTCCTATATCAATTTCTAACACTTTTGGGTAAGTTTTATATGAAAATACTAGTTCTTCAATCAGGTTTCTTAAGGGGATTTTTCTGAGGTAAACAAATTATAGGAAGAAAAAGAGAGAAAGTTGGCGGCAACTAAAGAAAGATGAAAAGAGACCAAAAGATTTGAGGGAGAAGGAGCTTTGAGAAGAAAAAACACAATTAGAAACAAAACTAACACCTTCCTATATCAATTTCTAACACTTTTGGGTAAGTTTTATATGAAAATACTAGTTCTTCAATCAGGTTTCTTGAGGGGATTTTTCTGAGGTAAATGAAAATTGAGGATAGAGTGTGAAATGAAAGTGAATAAGACATGATGGTGTTTTAAAAAAATGAAGAAAAAGATGATTACTAAGGCTTTAAAACCTTCAGCCAAACATAAAAAATGAAGGGGGGGAAACTTTGTAATATTGATTTGTGTGTGCATGTTAAAAAAACAAGTTTTTATGATCATGTAAGAAACTATTAAATGTTGAAACCTAAACATATAAATAAATACATATGATGCATTTTAATTATGAGTGTTTAAAATCTCATGAATGATTATTGTTGTGGAAATGACATGTTTTGTATACAATGGTGATAAAAAGAAGTGAAAGAAATGCATGAAAATGATTGTTATGTGTTAAACCTATAGACTAGAAATCTGGATAGTATTACGGTCCTGTTTATTTGCTGGAAAGTAGTTTCCTTTTGGAAAGTGAATTCCGAGAAAGTAAATTATTTTCCGGTGTTTGGTAGTGTAATGGAAAATAAATTGGAAAACACTTTCTAATGTTTGGTTATGTTATGGAAAATGAGCTGGAAAAAAACTTATTAATATTTTATTTTTTTCAATTTTATTAAAATAATGAGGAACAAATCTTACAAATTAAAAAGTTGAATAAGAATGAAATTGAAAAAAAATATAATTTCATAAATTATCTCAAATAAACTAAATAATAATCAAAATAATAGAGATCAAATCTAACAAATAAAAAATTTGAAAGATGAAGAAATTAAAATAATAATAATTACCATTTCATAAATTATTTCAAATAAAAATAAGTAATAATCAAAAGAATGATGACCAAATTTGATAGATAAAAAATTTCAATTAAAAAATGATAAGGGAAAGAAAATAACAACTATAAAAATGAGGACCAAAGTTAATATAAAAATCAAATTCTAAGGGATGAAATTGAAAAAAAATATTCGAAACAAAATATATATAACAATCAAAAGTTTGGGGACAAAATTTGATATAATCAGCAAATAATATGATATTTCTAAATTTTTCACAACTTCCGGAAAGTGTTTTCCGTCCAAAATAAAAAAAAAAAAACACTTTCCTGAAAACCAAGCCAAATTTTTCTTTGACTGGAAAGAGTTTTTCGTTGACCAATGTTTCTAATGACAAACAAACACAAGAAAGTTTGAAAAGTGGTTTCCAGGAAATCATTTTCCGTCAAACAAACGAGGCCTACAAGCTAAATTATAACCAGCAATTGGACTAGTTAAAGATATAATTTGAGATGTTATCCTCGGCCAGTCTTCGACAATTACCTGGACATTTTGGTATGCTTTCTCATTAATATATCTTTTTTTATTTTCTTCCAATATTTTTTTATATTTTTTTGTACTTTCTCTTTTCCTTTTTTTATATTTTTTTATTTATATTGGGTCCCAAAAATATGTAACAACAATATGTTGACATGCCAGGTTTAGACACAGATATTATAAGCCCCTATAAAATGAATGCATGAATTTAAATAATTAAAGAAGAATCCATTAGTCATACATAAAATTTTTACTTCAAGTATGAAGATAAACATAAGTAAAAAGAGAGAGGAAAAACTAAGTGTATAAGGATGAAATTAGAGCCTAATATGAAAAATATTAAGGATAAGGGGACTAAATTGAAAAGACATGAATAAGTGAGGGATAAAAAACAAAGAGAACCCTTAATGGGTATCTGACATCGTGGTAGTCCCTAAGAAAAAAAGAGTATCTGACATCGTAGTAATTAAGGTTAAATATGAAATGTAGAAGTAATGGGATTCTAGATTTTTGAAAGTGGTCTAGTACCCTTAATGGGTATCTAGCATCATGGTAATCCTTAAAAAAAGATAACAAAATTAGGGCATATGTAAACTTTAAGGATCTAAAAAAAGTTAGCTTAAAAGATTATTTTTCTCTGCCACACATAAATATTCTTGTGGATAATGTTGTAAGAATTTATGTTTATTCCTTTATGGATGGTTTTTTTAGGTACAATTAGATCAAGATAGCTAAGAAAGACGATAATTGTCACTCTTTAGGGAACTTGCTATTACAAAGTCATGTCATTTGAATTAAAGAATGCTAAGGCAACCTATCAACAACTAATGGTGACAATCTTCCAAGATACGATAAATAAGAAGATCAAAGTTTATGTAGATGATATGATTGCTAAGTCTAAAAATAGGAAGGATCATATCAAAACATTAAGGAAATTATTTTAAAAATTAAGAAGGTATCAATTGAATTTGAATCTATAAGTGCATATTCACGGTGAAGTTTGGAAAGCTTTTCAAAATGTTTTTAAGAAATATAGCAATTGAAGTAGATCACTAAAAGAAACAAGGCCATACAATTTATACCTGCTCTTGGAATTGAAAAACAAAAAAGCTTTATAAGGCATTTGAATTGCATAACTTGTTTCATCTCTCAACTGATAATTATATGTGAATCGATCTTTTGGTTACTTTGAAAGAAGAATCTCATGAAATAGGATGAGCATTGTTAATAAGCTTTTGACAAAATTAAACAGTATCTATAAAAAACCATATTTTCTTATATCGCTCGTATTTGGAAGACCCCTTATCTTATATTTGACCACGTCTTAAGTAGCTATGAGTTGTGTACTAGGCCAATACGATGAGTTTATAAGGAAGGAATAAGCCATTTACTAAATTAGCAAAAAGTTCACTGACTATGAGTCCCGCTATAGTCAATTAGAGAAGCTATGTTGCAATCTAGTGTGAAGTGCTAAGCGACTTCATCAATATATGTTGTATTACAAAATTTGATTGATCCCAAAGATGGATCCTCTCAAGTACATCAATGAGAAGCCATACCTATCAATTTGGAGTACTTGCGAAATATGGCATCATCTACATGATGAGAAAAATAGTGAAAGGAAGCACAATTGCTGAACATCTTGCTAATAATGCCACAAATGACTATCAACTACTAAGTTTTGATTTTCATGAATGAGAACATCATGACAGTAGAAGAAGAGGCAGAAAGTGAATGGTGGATAATGCAATTTGATGGTGCGATGAATGCGTATAGAAATGGATTCGGTCGTATGATAATTTTCCTATGCGAAAAAAAAATTCTATCTCAATCAAATTGTAGTTTAATTACACCAACAATATAGTTGAATATAAGGCTTGCATTTATGGCTTAAAGGTTGTTTTGGAAATGAGGATAAAAAGGCTAAATGTTTATGGATATTTAATGTTGATCATTTGTAGGTAAAATATAAATGGTAGACTAAGGATGAGAAATTAAGGCCATATCAGGAATACCTTACAAAACTTGCCAAAGACTTATAAAAAAATAGAGTTTACGCATATAAGAAGAGACAAGAACCAATTTGTTGATGCTTTGGCAACCCTAAAATTTATGGCCAAAATGAATTATTGGATTAGAGTACAACCAATGTGTATAGAAATCAAGAATTCTATAGCACATTATTGTTTGGTAGAAGAAGAAGTAGGCGGAAAGCCATGCTACCATGATATTAAGCTTTTCAACCTATACCAGTAATATCCTATGAAGGCATCCAAGCTAGACAAAAAAAAACTTAAAAAGGATTGTTATGGAACACTACATAGACAAAGAAATCTTGTATAAAAAGTCATGCAATAGAACCATGCTAAGATGTTTAAATAACAAATAAGCCAATAAAGCCTTATGAGAAGTCTATAAAAGAATTTGTGCCACTCATTCAAATGGACACATGATGGCTAGACAAGTATAGAGATTAGGATATTTCTGGATATTTGTATGATTTTGGAAATACACTACATAGAACATGTTAGGATATGCTAAATGTTAGGTGTATAGTGATAAAATTAATGCGCTTATCAGTATCTTTGTTTAACATGGTGACACTTTGACCCTTCTCAATGTGGGGGGTTGAATGTCATTAGGCCAATCAACCCAAAATCAAGTAATAGACATTGATTTATCCTAGTGGCAATTGACTACTTTATAAAATGGGTAAAAGCCACCTCTTATGCCCATATAACCTATAAGGTGGTTAAGCGATTCGTTGAAAAAAACATATTTTTTTTGTATGACTCACCTAAAAAGATAATGACAAAAAATGCTTAGACCTTCAATAAAAAAATATTTTTAGAATTATGTGTGAAGTGAAGGATCAATCACTCAAACTCATATCCCTACCAACTGAAAATGAAAGGTGTTGTGGAGATGGCCTATAAAATATTAAAAAGGCCATCCACAAAATGGTTGTTACATATAAATATTGGTAGATGCTTCTCTATACTTTTTATACATGTTGCACTATAGTAAAGACATCAACTAGAGCTACACCTTACTCATTGGTTCATAGGATAGAGGTAGTGATGCCTTTGGAAGTAGAAATTTCATCTCTAAGAGTCATGTTGGATTCTGAGATAGAAAAATATGAATGGGCCAATATACGATATGAACAACTAAACATGATTAGTAAGAAGAGATTGACTATGATTTGCCATCATCAATTGTATCAAAAAATGATGGCCAAGGCATAAGATAAAAAGTTCTAAACAATGACATTCAAAGAAAATGACCTTGTGCTACATAAGATTTTGCCTCATCAATTGAAGACTAGAGCAATTAGGCACCAAATTATAAAGATCCATGTGGTGATAAAAGCCTTCTTACGAAGGGTGTTGATTTTAACTAGGATGGATGAAATGGATTTGGTTAGGCTTGTGAACTCTAATTTTGTAAAGAAATACTTTCATTATAACATTAAATTTTGCTGAAAATAATTCGATGTTTCCTCAAAACAACATCCCAGCATCTTGTTTAAAGAAGGACAAACAAATTAAAAATTAATCAAGCAATTCCCTTTTTAAGGTGACCACACTAAGCTGAAAGACAAATAAAATAATACAATCTTCTATTATCCATACATATCACGCCTCCCAAGTTGTGTTTTAGGCAGTACGAATAATGGTGTTAGTGGATTCAGAAGTCATGGACTTACAAAATGTAGTCTTATGCATGTCCAAACAAGCTACACTATATAAGGTCAAAACTTATTGGCCTTAATTGCTTGTGCTTGAAATGAAAAAAAATCATTTCTGTTATTCATTTCATATTAAAAAAATTAAATTGTATCCCTTGTACTTCTTTTTTTCGGCCTGAAAGAATTTTCTTCGTGAGAACCCTGACTAAGATCACACCACACACTAGGGGTAAGTGAAAATATAAAAATTAAAAAGAATATCATGATAAATTCAAAAGCAATGGAGCTAAAGGAATCTAAACCATAGTTATCAAACTCGACCCGGGGGTTGACCCGGCCAAGGGGCGGGGTCCCGTGTTTCATGTGTCAACCTAGAAAAATAAAATAAAAATATTTAAAGTTTTAATATTTCATATGAGAAAAATAAGAAATAATCTATGTGAATATAAGTTATATATGTTGTAAATAATGAAGTTTAAAAGAATATTTTAAAAAGTTTTTTATCCTACATTTTTAAGTTGAAGTATTTAAACTATATTTTTTTATCCCACATTGAAAAAATATAATTTTTTTTCTTATGAATATAGAGTATATATATTAAATGGCTTCAAATCCTACATTAAAAAATAACTTCTTTCTTGTAAACATAGAATGTATATATTAAAGAGCTTCAAATCCCATATTGAAAAGATATTATGTTATCCTTTTAAGTTGAAGTATTCCAACCAAAATTTTTTTTATCCCACATTGAAAAAACTTAACTTTTTTCTTGTGAATATAGAGTATATATATGAAAGGGCTTCAAATCCCACATTGAAAAAATAATTTTTTTCTTGAGAACATAATATATATACTAAAGGGTTTCAAATCCCACATTAAAAAATATTTTTCTAGAATTTATATAGTGAACTTTAAAAATTGTTAATAACCAACTAAAAAAATATGAAAAAAGAGGGGTATAGGAAAAAAACCACATTTGGAAAAAAAAAACACCGGGTCTCGTCTGGGTTTGCCCCGGTCAACCGGGTTTTGTTGGGTTGTTGCACTAGTCAGTCTTTTATCTTACTCGGATCGATCCAGCCACCAGGTCCCGGGTCGACTCGTCGGGTCAGTCCGGGTTTAATAACAGTGATCTAAACGGTAGGGGGCATGCCCAAATCAAAGACAAACAACAAAGTTAAAGCAAAATAGTAGGCCTCACCAAGAAAATTAAAAGAGGAAAACAAGAAAATACAGAGAAAAAAGAGAGACAAAAAGACACAACAATTTAAATAAGGGAAGATGATCCTATGAATTCATTTCTTTCATCGTAAAAAAACCTTAACATGCATTACATGCCTTTATGAATTACAAGAAACTCAAAACAAAATTTGTTTTAAGTTTATATAAAAATACGTTATGTTTTTACAACTTGAGATAGTCAAAATTGAGAAGAAAAAAACACCATTCTAAGCAAATGATTCCTTGTTAAATAAAAAACAAAGGAGATAAGGAAAGACATGTTGAAAGCCATATTTCCTTGAGCCATTGTCACATCATACTTAGGGGCATGATCAAACTAGGGTAAAGTCATGATCAAAAAGTAGCTAGTCCTTCTAAATGGCTAGCAGAACAAATAACTTCATGTAGTAAACACGAAGAAAGGGTAATTGCTATAAAAATACTAGGTTATGTAGCTCATAAACACTTGAACAAATGACCAATATAGGAAAACTAGGGTAGGACAGTTGGTTAAGCGACGAAAAAAGACCAAGTTAGAAATCGCAACCCTACTATAAAAAAAAAGATAAATTACAAAAGAGGAGGGTCTATATTTTATATCAGGTAAAGATATATGTATGTCATCTATCCCAAAAAAATGTTTAACATTGCATAATGTCTTTGTAGAAATTTATAGGAAAACATTCCCCAATGAAGTCCAACAAGGCTCCAATGAATCTGAATAAGTAAAATGTCAGACAAGGTCTGCCATAACTAGAAGATATCCTTAGTCACGGTACCAAAGAAAATTGATCTTGTGTTGATGGACTACCAACCATCACTAAAAGTTATCCTTGAGTGAAAGTACCAAGAAAAGTTGTTCTTGCATCACTAGAAGATATCTTTAAGTCATGGTACCATAGAAAGTTGATCCTACATCGGTGGTACTAACCATCACTATAAATTATCCTTTAGTTATAGTATCAAAATAGTACCCTCTCATGCCGACTGTGTTGCAGAAGATCAGAGGAGTAAGAAGGAGATGAAGGGCTTAGAGGACTTATCATAGATCAATGGTTATGGTTTTATCAAGTCAAACACCTTTAAAGCCTCTTAGTCCTTGCCTATAAAATAGACCCATAACCCACACAATGAAGAAAAAAAATTAAAGAGGGAAGAGAGTTGTTGGGAAAAGTAACTAAAAAAAGTGGAGAGAAGGTAGTGTGGGGAAGAGATAAAGAACACAAAAGGGAAAAAAAGAAGCCCAACCATGGTAGCTCAATCCCGAAGCTTCATGACCTTCTTTAAAGACAATCACAAACCTTAAAACACCTTCATAAAGATCCAACAATAGTTCAACATTGTCGCAACCGCTATAGAAGGTGTCAATAATAGCCATACAAGTTAGTGACAACTTGGTTTTGTGAGAAAACAATAGCAATAAAGGTGCAACAACTAAAAGTGGTGGTATGCGAGTCCCTGAATTTGTTTTTTTGGGTTTGATAAGCCTTAGCAGACGTGGTGCAACTTAAAAAGGAGTAGAAGATTAGTGGCAACAATAGTAACTTCAGCAGCTCAAGTCTATGTGATATTTTCTTTTCTACTTTAAGTTACATGCTTTTTGTATCTATTAGAAGCTTGAATTTGTCTTAGTTTCTAAGTAATTAAAGTCTAAAGCTTAAGAACCATATGCTTGATTTCATCTTAATTGTTAAGGGAATAAAGTCTATAACTTGAAAATGATGACTTATAGATGTTGCATATTCGTTTAGTTTCAGTTATAGTGCGTGAAGTCTTTAAAGCTTAACATGAATGACTTGCTTGTATGCCCATATAATAAAATGATAAGCCTTTAAAATTCCTCAAGACATTTTGGAAGTTAATGGGAAAAAGGAATTCTAAACTTGGTTAGCACTTTGGGGTTTTAGAGGTACATCAACTTGCTTTGTTTAGCATTATAAGCTTTAGTAGTTTTTGTATGTTTTACCCTTTCGTATGAAAGTTTTTTTTTTTATGATTACCACATGTATTCCCTGTTATATTGATGAACATGTGAGCTATTGTTGTTAATAAAAACTAAAGGTAATGTTTGTGGGTGGGGTCACTTTGTTAACCTACAAGCACATGTGTTTTTCTGTGTATTTAAGGCATGTGTTGGTGAGTAGGCTTTCTTTCAAAGTTTTAGTTGTGTTACAAAGAGTAAATTAGATTTACTATTATTTTGTGACATTAACTTTTTTTATTTTGTTAAAGTTCCTTTAATTTTTTCATTTAGCCAAGCCTCTCAAACAAAAAAACTAAAAAAATAATAAATTCTAGCATTCTTTTTTAATTTACACATGTTTTGCTAATTATTGATGACATTTTAGCATCTTTATGTTTTGATTTTAGAAAGAAAAGGCCAAAAATATTTTCATATTACGTGCATCCATTTTGAGTTTCATAACTAGTTTATAAAACCCATCAATATTTGGCCCATAATAAAAGGCCTTCAAAAGATCGACATTACAAAACCCTTAAAAAATATCATCTCTTTTAAAATCATAAAAACAAATATGTTGTTATTCACCCATGATATTCTAGATAAGTAGACATATAGTCAGTTGTTATTTTTAATATTAATGGGTAGTAGCCCTTCCTTTGGTTTTCAAAACATGCTTTCATTTTGAGTTTATGTAGTCTAATATTCATCGATGACATCTAAGTGTAAAATGGAAGTATTAAATTTCTTTTTAATTTAATATTCATCCGTGACACCTAAGTGTTAAACTAGAGTATTGATTTTCTTTTTTAGTCTAATATTCATTGATGCTACCTGAGTATCAATTGGGAGTATTAATATCCCCTTTCAGTCTAATATTCATTAATGAAAATAAGAGTATCAATTTTAGGAAGTTTTGAATGTCATTGTTACTAAATCCTAACCTGGGTAGATTAACCGAATAAAAGTAATACTTGGATATTCTAGGACTAAGGTATAAAAATCCTCATTCAGCAAAATATTATGAGTGAACCCTTTTACTATAGGTTAAATAAACATGAACAAGACATTATCCATGGACCACCATTGCATAAACAAAATATTTAGCAACACCTCCTCCTAAGATTTGGGTCAGGTTGAATGAGTCTAATAAAAGCCCCCCAAATTATTCACTAATATGACTTTATAAACTATCTATAGTCATAAGTCATGATCTAGAGTAAATGAGCATAGAAATGTCAATTCACCAAACAAATTGGGAGTGACGAAAACAAACAAGACTTGAGAATGGATAAGCATAAAACTTAGCTTCTGTTTAACTCATTTCAGTAGACCCAATAGATAGACCATTAATAGATTAAACACAATACATACCATTAGGAATAAAGACAAGTGGCAATACAACTTACCTTAGGTAAAATGCTTTAAAGTGATAATATCTTTCTTTTAGTATTACTAGTCTTTTACCTAAGATCTCTAAAGACCAGTTAGAGATCCTAATGACCATTTACTAGATGACGACTTCTCTTTCAATTTTTAGCCCAAACATAAACAAGCTTTTGTTTATATGGGCTCACCGCGATGTTAGGTGCGACAACATACAAAACCAGTTTTTCAAGTTTCACCAAGATTAGAGACATGATATCAATGTTTGTAAAGATTTTTACAAGTTGATCAAGACCTTGTTAGTGCTTGATGTCCTCAGATTTAAAAAGGGGAAAAGAAATTAGTATAATAGCCACCAGGAAGGCTAAATTTGTTGCTTACAAGTACTAGTCCAATGATAATGGACCACCTAAGTTGATCCTAAAGTAACCTATCACCTTGGTTTCAAACAATTACCAAGCTATGGATTACAATTACGAGTATTATACCTATGTTGAAAAATCATTTACAATCATTCAAATTACCATGGATGAAATGCAAGAAGTGGGTGGTTTAACCCAAAGTGAATGATGTTATACCCAATAAAAGTTTGAAAAGAAAAAAGAATAAGGGAAAGGGTTGATCAATTAACCAGTAGCATCGAATATGAAAAAGGCTAGTGGACGAGGAGGAGGCTGTAGACTTCCTTAAGCATCGAAGATGAAAAGGTTGTTTTGATTTTTCATAACTAAGAAATTCTTACCAATTCCTTACAACCATAACACACATATCGTATTTATATATTTCAAGTACAAATCAACATCTGGTGTTTTAATTGTAATTGATAACTTCATGAAAAAAGTCGGTATTGTTTCAAACATTTAGGAAATTGGTCGAGGATGACTTTATGGAAGAGGAATTAAGATTTTTGAACCTACTACTACTATTATCATTACTACTTATTTTACCTAATTTTAGTGGGTTGAAAACAAAAGGAGAGGGAGCTTTTAAAGGAAAGTAATGTGGTCGGGCAAATTAGTATACAAGGAGGATAGGACTGGGAGGGAATAATCACTCATATAATACCTAATGACATTTCATGGATGGAAGCCTAAAGGACTTTAACATAGGTAATGTATTGCCTTGATGTGCTAGTGTAAGGGAATAAAATAAAATAAAATAAAAATAAAAAATAAGAAATTTAGTTGGATTTGACTACAAGTTCAAAAGGTATCTTAACCAATTAACCTATTTATGATATGCGTGTGTCCATAAGTAATTAAAAACATAGATAAGAATGAATGACAATTTAATCTAAGTTTAATAGCAACCCGAATGGAAGAGTTTTTTCTAGATAGTTACCATTCATAATTAGTAATGGATAAGGTATAGATATTGTCAAATTCGACTATAAATTTAATTCAAACTTGACCCAACCCAATACACACACACACACAATAAATAATTAAAAAAAACATAAAAGAGCTCATTTTTTCACTATAAACCAAGACTTAGATCATTGTGGATTAGAACAATGGAATTATTATTTTGTCCTTAAAAAAAAATTCATTAATGTTGTTGGGGGTAATACAATATTTTTCTAAGGACCTATTAGTCATTGTTGGATTGATATAGGGCAGATAGATCTTTTAACATTTTTAAGCACAATGCAATGACTAAATTACCCTTAAAAGAAAAGAAAAATTAAATGGCATCTAGGGGCTTTTTGTATTTTAACTTTTAAGCACAGTAAAATGACTTAATTACCCTTAAAAGAAAATTTATTTGAACTAGTGTACTGGGTTTTTTTTGTTTTTTCATCCTAGTTTTTTAGTTATAATCAAGTTGACTAAGAAACAATTTGATATTTTCATCATTATTTAAGAAACAAAAGTGGCTGACGAATGTTGCACATGAGTACAACGTGAGAGGGTATGAGGCTGCCAAACAGTGGCTTCTAAGGAAGTGTTAGAATTGTCTCGATTACCCCTTCATTCTTAGGCAACACATGTGTCCAACAGACCTCTAGTTTGGCACTAACAACCTTTTTTATTCTTTTTTCCCCTCCCCTACTTGATTTCTACATCTGGCCCTCTAAATTCTCAAAACAGCCTTTCAATTTGTTTTTCCTTCATATTTGGTCTCTTTTCTTTTCATTACTATTTGTTTTATTTGAAATAATTTATAAAATCATAATTTTTCTTCAATTTCATCCTCGTTCAATTTTTTCATCCTCCACATCTAGTCTTCATTCTTTTGATAGCTATTTATTTTATTTGAGATATTTTTAAAATTGATTTTTTAATGATTTCATGCTCCTTTAGTTTTTTTTCTTTGTAAAACTCAACATGAAGCCACATTAAAGAGTTTAACACAAAAATGACTTGCATAACATTTTTACCAAGTACAAATAACATAATATGAAAGCGTAAAATGTTAGTAAGAGTCAAATGAATAAACTTTAGAGAGGAGCATGTAGGGAAGAAATTGGCCTGATTATACACCCGAAATAAATATGATGAACTGACCATTTTACAACATAAAAACACTAGAACATGAATTAAGCACATCCAAACAAGACCTAACTTCATTTATGAGGAAGTATAAATAGTTTAAGGGAAAAGAGGGTGATTTTTCCTCTCACATTACTACCGGCCAAAATAGCACCCATCAGCCCTTATTTTTGCAAAATTTCCACCAAAGTATTCTCTTGCATGTCATCCCTACATGATGTCAAAGTGAATGAAGAGTGAGTGTAAGGAGAAAAGCCACAAAATAGAAAAAAAGAAAACAAATGAGAGAGTAGGGTAGAAGGAAGAGGAGAAGCATCAACCAAAGAGAAAACAAGAAGAAAAAAATAGAAAGTTGTAAAAAAAAAACCCTTTAATCATTGCTTAATTCGTTTGGTAAGAACAACTCTTCACTCTTCATTGTTGTTTTAAGTAAGTTATGTTGCAAGGGTTGAAAATTCCAAATAAAAACTTAGGGTTCTTATACATGATAATGTTTTGGAAACTAATGTTGTAAATAAGAATTATTAACAAGAAAAGAACAAATTTTAGAATGCACATTAAAAATAAATTGATGTATACTAAGGTGAGAACCCTAAGCTAAGGCTAGCCATAAGAGGACTTGAAGGTAAAAAATTGTTGAATTTGAAGTGTTAGAACAAGTATTTAAAGAAAACAATTGTATGATATACTATGGTAGATATACAGGAATTAATGTGTTGTATGTTAAAAATCTAAATCGTGGATGTATATAAAATTATTAATTCAATTACCTTGATGTTAACTGATTCCATGTAGTACAACTTCCCATGTAATATAAATCCTATGGTAGCTATATTAGGAGTTATGTGAAGAAGGCTTCACTTTTGGTTGTCATTAAGTAATCTTGTAATTAAATATATGATATATTAAATTAGGACTTATTGTGATGTCATCTCATCTCTCATGTCAATAATGTTCAATTCTCCCATGATGATGCTAAGCATGCATAAATTTATACACATGAGCATTTATATGTGCGTTTATTCCCGTATTCACATACCAAATTGATTGCTAGAAACTTATGTAAAGTTTTGATGAAAATAAAATTATATCATTAATGTGCATCCTGAGACATGTTGACAAAAACTTTGATGTTGTGATACTATGATGTAAGAATTGATAATGATGATTCATGAAATTTTGCTAAAATTTTAATAAGATAAAATAAAAAATCCTAACTTTTTACAATGGAAAAGATATTAAAATGAATTGTGTTTCGTTAATTTGAGAGTGTTTATATTTTTTTCTATTTGATAAATTTTTTAAATTGGTATTTTTTTTATTTCATCATTCAACATTAAATTGGTTGTGAATAAGCTTCTTAATTGATCTTAGATCTCAGGTTTCATGAGTTGCGAGTTTGAAAGAGTAACCCAGGTTTAGAAGATTCATATGAGTTTGCTAAATAAGTTTTTTTAGTTGATATTTTTTCTTCTTTTAATTTCATCTTTTCACATTAAACTGGTTGAAATCCTTTAACATTTATTTAATTGGAAGTTGAGCTCCTTTATTTCTTTATTTGATTTCTATAATATTTTATTATTAATTTTGAAAACAATATGAGTTATCTCAAGTTATTTTATTTGTCATTCTTCGTTATATTTAGTTTTTTAAAGAAATGTTTTTTAAATTAAATTAAATTAATTGATTAAATATAAATATGAAATGCTCATATCGTGATATTTTATTTGATTTACTTTAAGGGTTGTGACTCTAACGATACATGTGCTCTTTTCCAGTGTTGTCGTGCAATGTTTTGTAATGTCATTGAAACTCTTTATTAGTGAACTCTTTATAGTGGTAGAGTAGTGTTCACAACAAATCAATGATGAGATTCTAACAATTTTTTTTTTCTCTTGAATATGATATTAAAAACGCATAGTTAATTATTGCTTTTTTTTTTTGTTCGCTCAATTTACTATTAATATATTTTTTAAAATTATATTATTAAATTAATTGAATTTATTAAATTCAATCAAGTTAATAAATGTTTTGAATTTTTCATGTTTTTTTTAAACAGTACCACCGTATAAATATTTTTTTACATTTACAAAAATTTGGATCGATTTACAGTATAGTATATAGTATAATGCGGGCCAACTAACTATACACGTGAATAAATATAAATATTCTAAAATTTTATTTTATAAATAACAGGAAGAATATAGATATAATAGATAGCTTGCTAATGACTTATGGGTGCCAATTGCCGTCCCTAGAGCCAAGAAAGACGTAGTCGAATTTGGTCCGTGCGTGAAACGAAGGATATAGAGAAGAACACGATGCTCTTCTTCGTTCAATCATCTTTATGACTACTTCTTCCTTACTTCCGTTCATTTAATTTCTTTTCAATTTTGCCTCTGCTCCCTCTCCTGCTCCTCATCCTCTTCTTACTACTACTCCTCCTATTAAATTTCTGAAGAATAACAGCCAATCAATCAATCAGTATTAACTAAAAAAATAGCTCTCTCTCGCTCTGAAGAAGAATTGATTGCTAAACAAATGTCAGGTGAAGCGGCGTCGTCGTCTTCTGGAGTGGTTTTACAAGGACTCGACGATGTTGAGGAATTCATTTGGGTCTGTCCGTCTGTCTTCCTATTTTCTTCTTCTTTTAACAAAAAGAGAAAAAAGAAGTATAATTGTTGTACTGTAATTTTGCAAGAATAATTAGTTTCTGCCAAAATGTGGATAACATAACATTAGATATCTTATATATATTTGAGATTTCTTGTTTTTGATAGACTGCTGTGATTTTCCTTTTACCGCGCGTTTTTGACTGATTGCCTGCTGAGAAAATGTGAAAAAGAAAAAGGAGAAAATTGAAGTATAGTTGTTGATTTAATCATTTTTCTTTTTTAGTTTTTTAGCTGAGAAAACAAGAATTCTGACCT
>Ga0307515_10005619_pt1 | contig 25341 bp, 17 predicted proteins | sample 17_EM_MG_FD_194513 | JGI IMG/M metagenome (GOLD analysis project Ga0307515, IMG submission 194513) | Populus trichocarpa ectomycorrhiza microbial communities from riparian zone in the Pacific Northwest, United States - 17_EM | ecosystem: Host-associated > Plants > Roots > Unclassified | place... | reverse complement strand
TACTCGATCGACCCATATTCCTGAAATCTAACAATCATGAGAATGGTATTATAAATTAATTAGAATTAGTTTGGTAGAAGGAAGTTATAAAATATTTGAATTTGAGAAATATTTTTATATTTATTTCTTGTAAAATATTTTATAAAAAGAATTGATTAATAAAAATTATTTTACAGTAAATCTTTAAACTTAATTCACTTGTCATGAACTTTCTTAAATATTTTATAAAAAAAATTAATATAAAATTATTTCTTAAGTTAATTTTTTTTTTATCCAACGGAGAGAAACCGTGTGAAGTAACATTATTTAACATAACATATTGCCAATATATATATATATATATGATTTGGAAGACTTTTTATTAAGCAATATATTTGATATTTTATTTGTCATTCTGTAATTCCGTCACGGGGTAATATGCAACCTGTCAATTCTGGAGTTTATGCGGCCCAGCACAAATAAAACTACGTGCTCTCAGAAAAAAACAAATAAATTAAAGATACCTTCATGTTGACATTCTTTCAATTTTAATCTTTTATTTAAAATTAATTTGTTTATATTTTTTTGATTATTTTGATATAATGATACTAAAAATAAATAAATAAAATTTTAAAAATATTATTTTTATATATTACTTAAAAAAATATTTTAAAAACATCCACACTTATTAATTAGCACATGAAACTGTGAAATTCTACGTTGGGAATGGGGGTAAATAATTTATTTATCTAGCAAGATATAATCAAATCACCGAAAACTGAATCTGCTAAAGATCTGGGTAGATTTGACCATGTTTACTGAAATCTAACTAGAATTATGAAAGCGATCAGTATATTAAACACACAAAATGTCATTTTCCCTTTATTTCCACCACCACCTCCCTTATAAAAAGCAAAAGCGTAGGAAGAACACAAAAAAAAAAAAAAACAGAGAAGCTTCTTTATTCTCTCTGTGGCCAAAACTAGTACAGTGAAAACTCCTCCATCTCATTCTGACTCTATAATATCCACTCAAGCAATAACTGTATAAGATACCAAATCTAATTTACTTCACACTGGCAATCAATAGACAGTAGAGGTTCCTGTTTGAGTTCTTTTATTTGATTATAAAGACAAGAAAGCAGATAAGCTTACAGGCCAAAGCTAAAGCAAACCCACTTTTTCCAATAGGGTTATCTCCTGGCAAGAGAGAAAAACAAGAATGGGAAGATTCAGAACTAAGCCACCTTCATTTCCCTCCATTTTCTTGCTGTTTCTTACACTTTCATGTGTTTCTACGACCCAACAACCAAGCCCCATCAAGACCATTGTGGTTTTGGTGATGGAAAACAGATCTTTTGATCATATGATTGGTTGGATGAAGAAATCTATTAATCCAGCAATCAATGGTGTCTCTGGAACAGAATGCAATCCTGTATCGACCAAGAATCCAGGCCCACAATCCATCTGTTTCTCAGATGATGCTGAGTTTGTGGATCCAGATCCTGGACACTCTTTTGAAGATGTGGAGCAACAGGTATTTGGCAATAGCCCTTTTCCTTCAATGAGTGGTTTTGTTGAACAAGCTCTCTCCGTGTCACAAAACCTCTCTGAAACTGTCATGAAGGGCTTTAGGCCTGAATCTGTGCCAGTTTATGCCACACTTGTAAGGGAATTTGCAGTCTTTGATAGGTGGTTTTCTTCAATCCCTGGTCCAACACAACCCAATAGGCTGTTTGTGTATTCTGCTACTTCTCATGGCTCAACAAGCCATGTTAAGAAGCAATTGGCTATAGGATATCCTCAGAAGACAATTTTTGATTCACTTCATGAGAACGGTAAGGACTTTGGAATTTACTTCCAAAACATTCCAACAACTTTGTTCTTTAGGAACATGAGGAAATTGAAGTATATTTTTAAGTTTCATCTGTTTGATTTCAAGTTCAAGAAAGACGCTAGAGATGGGAAGCTGCCAAGCTTAACTGTGATTGAACCAAGGTATTTTGATCTTAAAGGATTGCCTGCAAATGATGATCACCCATCTCATGATGTTGCTAATGGTCAAAACTTGGTTAAGGAGGTTTATGAGACATTGAGAGCTAGTCCCCAATGGAATGAGACCCTTTTGGTCATTACATACGATGAACATGGGGGGTTTTATGACCATGTCGAGACTCCTTATGTCAATGTTCCCAGCCCAGATGGGAACACCGGCCCTGCCCCATCTTTTTTCAAGTTCGACAGGCTTGGAGTTCGTGTGCCGACAATTATGGTCTCTCCTTGGATCAAGAAAGGCACTGGTAAGCTTAATTTTTTATCTTTCATGTGAAGTTTGGCTGGTACCTAATGTCATTAGCTACTTTGTTCTTGAACACTTTGACTTTTGAAGCATGGACGTTATGTTCTGTTGTTTCACGCTCCCTCTTTCATTTTCTGCTGTGTTGATATCATTATTTGTTTATTTTTTCAGTGATAAGTAGCCCAAATGGGCCTGCTCCAAGCTCAGAGTTCGAGCACTCTTCAATTCCTGCAACCATAAAGAAAATGTTCAACCTCTCCTCAAACTTCTTGACACACAGAGATGCATGGGCCGGCACATTTGAAGGAGTTGTTGGGGAGTTAACCTCTCCCAGAACTGACTGCCCAGGTAAGAGTCTTATCAATGCACAATTAGGCATAAATGACTCAGATTTCATTAGTGATAGATTGATAATTTCTATAATTTTGTGTACTGATAAATCATAGGGTGGAGATAGATTGTTTTCTTTTTTAAGTTCTCCTTTCCAAATTCATTGCAGTGACCATGCCAGATGTAGCACCTCTGAGAACAACAGAAGCAAAAGAAGATGGTTCATTATCCGAATTCCAGAGCGAGGTAGTTCAACTAGCTGCTGTTCTTAACGGTGACCACTTCTTGAGCAGCTTCCCAGATGAGATAAGCAAGAAAATGAACGTAAAAGAAGCTCTAGATTATGTTGAAGGTTCTGTTACAAGGTTCATTAGAGCTAGCAAAGAGGCTATCAATTTAGGAGCAGATGAATCTGCCATTGTAGATATGAGATCATCGCTCACTACTAGATCTTCAGTTCACAATTAGTTGTTAATCCTCTGGGGGGTTTCCCTCTATTTATCTGTTCAAAACTGTGTAGCTTCATTTGTCATTCAATTGGTGAAAGTAGAGTGCAATAAAGCAGAAGGAAAGTTCTCCTGCAGGACGATTTTGTTTACCTTGGATCGTTTGAAGCAAACAGTCTAGCGAAGCACAAGCCTCGAGTCATTCGTCATGAATGGCCAGACAGGCTACTTGTGTTCATAAATAAGCACGCCTCCAGTAATACTTGCCTATGAAAAAAAATTTCAGATACAGAAGCACGCAATTTGTGGTGTTCATTAAGCTCTCAAAATGACATTCTTTCATTAGTTCCGGCAGGGAGATACTGTCATAAATTTATTCCAAAAATCACATCAACTCAACAACCCATTAAAGTGATCTCACAAACAGGGGAAAACCCTTCTTTTTTTCTTCCATATAGAATGAATCATCACCATGGGATAAGCGCAGTAGTAAATGGAAAATAAATATACGTGATGAATGTCAGCTCAGCTTGCAGTCTGAGCGCAATCTTTAACCAAACACGACCTCCTTTATTTTTTACCCAAAATTTGGTTGGCATTCAATATCAATACAGATGCAAAGATCAGTCCCACATTTAAATGCAGAAGGGACCTCGTTCTGTTTGGTCTGTACTGACGGTAGCTAGCAGACAAGGATAGGCAAACATGACGAATCAAATTTTCTGCGAGAAAAAGGATTGCAAGGCCACAATACACGGCCTTCCTGTCCTACACGCAGGACATGTGGATGTTCTTCAACATCAGTTGCTTATAAGAGAATCAACATTTTCTGCTAAAAAGGTCCATCAACGATTTCTCTTTTAAATATGCCATCAATGACGCTGCCAAAGAAACTTGAAACACTTGTAAGGTGTTTGCTCAAACAGTGCAATAAACAGGCTTTTACAGAGAAATTAAATTTACCTGTATATGCCCTCCAGTTTCTAGGAAGGTCACCTTGCCTTGATACAATGTTTGACCTGATTACGTATCATGGCTCTGTTACAGACTTAGTTGGATGAGAAACCTAACATTAAATGACCTCCAAAGGGTAAAACTATAGGTAAGAAACCTAACATTAAATGACCTCCAACGGGTAAAACAATAGGTAAGAAACCTAACATTAAATTACCTCCAAAAGGTAAAACTTTGGGTAAGGAGAGAGCAGGCTACCACAAGCATATGCACAGGAGACCCTTGCATCTGTTAACAAAGCATTACAGCTAGAGTGTGCTTTCAAAAAAAGCAACTTCAAATTAACTTCTTGGTAATCTGATTTAAAACATGTTGGGGATAGTATTTTATTTATATTGTAAGGCCACTATGTGGAGGAATTAAATTGTTTATTTCATGAGATGCAGCTACAATTTCCTAAGGGGTTCAAAGCGAACAAAAATCAGACATTACAAATTAAAAGTAACAATGTCTGAAATCACTTCATGTAGTGATCAAAAAGGGAATGTCATTGCGTATGAAAAAACAATCAAAGTTGCTTGTACCAGAAATTTCCGTCAAGATATACAACCCATGCTCTCTTGTTCAAAATCTCTTTGGTTTTACTAATTTCTGCTAACCCAGAATCGCCTTCTTACTATCTAGCTCTAGAGATCTACAGTTAATGTATATCAGTGTCGCAAAGAAAGAAAATGTCAAGATAGACACCATCACCTCACAAAGACTCAGTCCTTTATTCTCAGGCATCCCCTTTCAAAATAATGATTTCTGAACGAACTTCAGACAGAACAAGGAGTCTGCCATGTAGATATGTCAGTAATGATCTCTCGTAATTGATCTATGAGTAGCTTGACATATGTGTTCTTCTTTGCAAGTTCCTGTGATGAAAACAATTCAAGTTCAGAGCTAATTCGTGCAGATATTAGGGGGAAAACACGCACACAAAACTTCAAAGAAGCTTAGAAACCATTATAACTATATGAGATAAATGGCGTTTTTTAGTAATCCAAAGAATCAGCCCAGTGCCATACAGCTGTACTATTGGAGCCATTATAAGACAGAATAGTAACTGCATAACCTCAACAAAACTATTACCCCATATGACTTCACAATTCACCGCAAATTACCTTTCTTAGGCTGGAGGCTCGCTCTTCCAACTTCTTAATCTCAGCTTCATCTGCTGGAGAACTCGTTTCAAAAGGTTTTGCCTATTTTGGAAGATGAAAGAACCACACTATTAGCTTGATAACCAAATCACAAAGACAATTTTTCCCAATTTGAAGCCATAAACATTTCCAGTTAACCCAAAAAATTCATAGTCTAGATCACTAACTTATCAAGTATTGAAGCTTAAACATTTCTAACAGCAAGTTCCACTTGACTCCCAACTTATTATATACATCAGATTGACAATTTGAGACTAAATAACAAAATTCCAATCAAAACACAAAAATGTCTCAAAATTTTAGGGTAAAAACTGTTCCTTTTTAATCAATTACTATCCAGTATTCCCCCAAATTCTATCTTAATACATCATAATAACATTTTGCAACTAATTAGAGCAACATTTAATCAAAACACACACAAAAAAATACCCTTCAAATGTTAGAAAAGAAACGCCCCTTTTAATCAAGCACTATCTAAGCAAGAAAATCACCAAAAAAAGAAAACTAGGGTTAGGGTTTCTAAGAAAATAAACCTTGTGAGAATTAGGAATTGCCGCAAGAACATCACGAAGAGCAGCAACCGAATTCTTATACCGAAACCGAGCTTCATCAAGAGCTCCATTACCCACACCACCACCACCACCACTCAACTCATGAGTGGAATCAGATACAGCAGCATTAGCATCACCATTGACAGTAATGACGACGGCACCGTTTTGGGCATTTTTAGAAGTAATGGGTGAAGTCACAGCAGTCGTAGCAGTGGAGGTGGTGGACCATAAAGTGGGGTTGCAAAGCTCATCGTTCATAGAAGAAAGGATTTGGTAACCAGCTTGGATTGTTTCTTCTAGATGTTTTTGGCCTTCTATTGCTAGTTCTTGTGTTGTTTTTGAGTGTTGTGGTGTTGCTGGTGAAATGGGATTTGAATTATATTCCATTTTCCGTTTGTTCGAGGAAAAAAAAGATGAGATCTTTTTTCGTTTTGTCTATCGTTTTTTCTTAGAAACCAAACATGGGGTTTGAGAGATTAAAATGTTTTTGGAACAAAACCCTATACAAATAAAAATCATCTCTCTCTCTCTCTGCTTTCTATTTTGTCAGAAAGAAAATTGGAAAAACGTCGACAGCAGGGTTCGAACCTGCGCGGGCGAAGCCCAACAGATTTCAAGTCTGTCTCCTTAACCACTCGGACATATCGACGATTGCTGTTCAAGTTGCGGGAATGTTAAAATATATAAGATTCCAACCATGATATGCAAAATTTCCCTTAGTTTGTTGGTCTTTTGTGTCAAGAGGACAGCATGAAATGCTGGAAAAAGGAAAGGATAACAAACGTAACAAGTATGAGCTTGATTGGTCATGTTCTTCCTCCACATCTTTCAACCTCCAAAATCACTAACTTTACTTCACAAAATGTTACTCCAAAACCCATTCTCTTCACCAATCTCTTCTCCTTAGCCCTCACTGTTACCTTAAATTCTCCATTGCCTTCCTTGGCTATCCCTTCTCTTAACTCTCAGCCTCCCCTTCTCTCTCCTACAACCCCATTTTCTCAGTCCAAGAACTTGCAGATTGGGCTAGAAAATGGGTATGTTAATCAGAATTCATGTGTTCTTCAAAGGGTTCTTTTTTGTTCCCACTTGTTCTTTTCTGGGATTAAATGTGGGTGGTTTGGTTTGTATGGCTTTGTTGTTTTGAATCGAAACTTTTGACCCTGTGCAATTTTCTGTTGTTGCAGGAAAATTAGGCCTTGCCCGTCAACAAACCCAGGTTGTGTTTCAACGAATCCGCAATCTTCATCATTTTCATTCCCATGGAGGATTCCTGAGAATGATACAGAGAATGCAATTCAGGTTTTAAAGTTGAAATACATGTTTACTTATCTTCCATTGTGCTAAATTATCCCTAATTTGGTTTACAATTTACTATTGCAGAAGTTAGAGGAAGCAATCCTGAAAACGCAGAGAAATGCCAAGATTCAAGTCATTGAAGATACCCCAAATGGTATTTCGACTAAACTGAATATGTAAACTGGTAAATCTACAGTCTACACCATATATATGCAGCCATACCTAACAACTTCTGAAAGACACTGAACACTATGACCTATGGATTATTTGGAAGAAGAAGAAGACACAAGAGATACAAAAACAAGTTTAGGACTTTAATATACTTCGTTGTGCATTTTAGATGTGATTGTGATAATACATGCATTGATTGATGCTAATTTTAGTTTCTATGAGTCATTTCTTTGGTCCTTTCAGGGAAATATTTACAAGCTGAGGTTGATGGAGGGTTTGATCCGGATGTCCTTGAGTTTTTGGTAAGAGGAGATGTAGTTGCGTATAGGACTATGGCCACAAAAGTAACCTATGTCTACCCTTTCACAACAGCATTTGGGGATTCAAAAGGACAAGAAGAAAGAATGAAGAAAATCTTGAACGAATTAGGCTGGTATGCTCCAAGTTTTGATTCCATGGATTAGATTTATGTTATATTTTATGTGAAACAACATAATTAAATTTAGTCATTTTAATTACACAATATTCATTCAGATGTTTTGTTGTTATTGACCTGATATTTTATTGCAAAAGACACAAGTCTCTGCTAGTAGAGACTGCAGTTTTGAGTGTGCTTCATCAATTTGTGGATGTTGTCAGGGATATCAGTGAAAACCTTCATCTAGTGGTTTTCGCTGGCTCTGACTAATCGTTAGTTACTAGAACAACATAAGGATTTGAGTCCAACTTCCAGACTTGTATAAGCACTTGATTTTAGAAATTTTTGTTTGGAGAGTCTGTTCTGATCATAAAAATTACTGTCTTAAATTATCTTGAAGACCATGATGATGGACAACATTTTGGACCAACATTTGCGTAACTTGTAATAATACCTTCTCAAATTCATAATTTAGATTAGATGCGAGATAAGATGACTAGATAAGTGGGAAAGGCATCTAAGGTGATGTATCATACATTCATAACATGCAACCATCTTGCTGCTCATTTCCAGCTGAAAGGGGGGAAAGAAGAAGCGAAAACCCACTTTCAAGTGTTCTTAGAACTCCATTTCAGAATGAGTGACAAATCAAAAGCACCTCCGTGCAGCTTTGATTAGAAATAAGATTTGAACTTCTATAGGTGAAAGAAAAAGTTCATGATGAGGGCGAAATAGATGAAAGATCATTTGGTATGCAGTTGCAATTGCAATCCATTATGCAGAATGTAGGTGAAATAACATGTTCAGAAAGGATATGAAAATGGTAAGATCATTTCTTACTAGAAACAACATGTGCCACAACTAAAGTTCAAGCAAACTTGGTAAAGATCATTTCTTGCTTGAGTGCTGTAAAGCATATCTGTTGTCATGTGTAAGTTACAAAGATATTTTGCTTGAAGCTTGTGTGAGGTTTTATGGCATCCTTGTGTTTCAGACTCAATATTATCATTATTTGTTATGTTCGTTTTATAAAGGTTGATTTTCTAATAATGGCTTGTAGCAATGAGTTTGCTGTTGCTTTTGTTACAGAGTATTATTAACTTGATTTGGAAGTTCCAACTTTCTTTTTAAGTTTATTGTCCATGTTTTGTTTTAGGTAGAAAATGACTAGGGTGAAGAAACTAGACATGATTAGTCATCAATTTATTGGTTTTATTTGTTTTGAATTACTGATTAATTACTATCATGTCTACATTTAGAAGGATGAGGAAATGAGGGAAATGAACATCTAGAAAATTTCTACAGTATTGCTTCGATATATGTGAGAAGTTGCGAATGGCTATATTTTTTTGAAAGCATGAGCCTAAGAGCTCAACTGGGTCACCATTAGAAGTGAACTTCATTATCATATAACTGCTCTTTTCAGAGTCATAAGCTATTGTTTTCTTCCTCTGTGCAAGGAGGACAATTGTCACTGTCACCTTTGGATTTTCTCATGTTCAATGATAGTGAGGCTTATATGAAGTATGAACAAGTTATATACCTAAAATCTGGTTATCAAATATCCGCTCTTGACCAAACATCTTATAAATTTCTTACGCATCATTCTCAATGGCTAAAATCTTTTCAGGACTGCAAAGTGGTCAATGCTTGATAATTTCATGGAAAGTGATGGATATATGGTTATGCACTTGTATCTTCACTTATCTAACTGTCTAGCAGGTGATGAAATTTGTTGAAAGAAAGTGGGAAATTATTTGTTCAATGATTATAAGGACTTGTATGGACCGTGCCTTGGAGGTTAAAAATTTGATGAAATTTGTTGTAAAACAAGCAGTAGGCAATGCCTGCAAACCCTTTTCTTGGAGGTTAAAAATTGGACTGGTCAACTGCAAATTCCAAGGCGTTCATGCTTGTCAAACTAACCAAATATGAGCAAAAACTTATAATGTTGGTGGGCCAACTCGACAAGATTTATCAGACAGAAGGAAAAACTTTTTTTTTCCTGCAAAAACTTGCTTATCAGGACAGGAAGATCTGCTCTCTTCACTCGTTAATAATTCCAAATTCTGAAAATAAGCTCGCAAGTTGCATGACAGAGATCTACTGTCACCTTTGCATGAAGGTTTTGCATTAAAATCCATTAATATTTAGCCTCGTGTTCCAAATTATATGTTTCTATACACATTATGTGAATTGGATGTAAGTAACCAGTGTTTTGTCTTTCAAGTTAGGGAAGTGGAGTGACTGTTCAGATCTTCAATGGTGAACGAATGAACCATTCCATCAAAAAACAACTATGCACTCTCTTGTATCTCTTTCTAGTTGCCCCCACAACCTCTATAGTTTCCTTGATGGGAAGAAAACCATGGTTGATGAAGATTAGTATTAAAAGCTGCTTTCCCTTGTGCCTGTTTATGGCTAACATCACATCAAATTATCATCCTAACGTCTTTTTTTTGTGGGGTTTAATTTCCGATTCCTTTCATGCTGGACTTGCCTGAAGAACAACGTGTCTGATCTCATCAGCAAATAATATCTTCTCAATAAGCTCAATCACTTTGTCAAGCAGTAGAAAACAGAAGAAGACAGCTCAGATTGAGTATAAGTTGGTTTTTCATACCATAAAAAGTTGTAAAGATACCACTCCCTAATGAAATTCTCTTCTCGTGAAATGCAAAGCCTATAATCTGTGACCGAGTAAACTGCACCTGAGTTGAACGCTATCTTTCATGTATATCTTGTTTTGCCCAAGGACTAACATAGAAAATGCCAAAAATTGCTGGATTGTAATTTCCTAAACGAATATGAGAAGAATGGCAAGGCACTTATGATATACAGATTGAACCTCGCGACTCTTCTCACCCCCACAAGGTAAGTCCAACCAAGTGCTAAACTAGCAGCATTATCCTTCATTCCAGACAATTACAGTCATATCTAGGATTGGACTCTCATTGTTGAGCAAAATCTTATCTATATTAGCAATGAAATGGTGGATAAATACAAGCCTTGAACGCCAAATTACCAAGCCAATCCATCTATCACATTGTGCTTGAACACATGAAATTCCCAATATGAAGGAAATTACAACGCGAGCATTAACAAGAAAATCTGAGACTGGGATCCTTGAAACTTGCCATTTAAGCAAAGCATAGCTACCATGTTCGGATGAGTAGGTGGTGAATCGAAAATGCTCATATGGTTAAGCAAATCTATGCTAAATTTATTACCTCGGATATCACTCACAGAGCATTTTGAAGTTCTTGGATTTGGTACAATAAATTATAAATCGAGGATGAAAAAAGAAAGCTCCATTGTTAAATTTAATTAAAGAAATTCAATATTTCTGCATGTAAATAATGCCTTCTTCTAATTTCTGAACCAGGCAGATATCATGTTAGACAAAATTTAAAAAAAAAAAAGCAAAAAATGAAATTGAAAATAGACATGTAATATAAAAAAGAAAAATGTTACTCATAAAATTTACACCATTCTTTTTTATTTTTCTGTCTTGGACACTAGATTAATTTGCTTTCCATATTTAGCTAACTGTCAATACTGTTTACCAGAGTTAAAAACAAACCATGGTCAGGGTTTAACCATGCACAAAACATTCCATTTTTTTTGCATATAAATAATAGAAAATCCACTCTACTTTTTCATAAAAAAAAATATTAATATACACAAGTAGAATTTCATTTTATTTGAGAATTCTAAATTCTCATAGCTTCCCCAAAAGAAAGAAAAAAAAAACCCTCCTTTTAGTTTTATTTGATCCAGGGGCCAAAATCAACAATTTTGCAGCTAAGTCGTCAATGGGGTCTCTTTGATTCAAGTTTCTGATAACGGGTAATTTTTATTTTTCTCTGCTTTTGATTTTTTTTTTTACATGTTTTGCTTACATTATGCTTTTGCACTTACATTATGCTTTATTTGGGATTGCTTTGCTAGTTTATAACGTGTTTTAATAATATGTGGGTTTCTAGTGAGAATTTAACTTTGAATGTGAGTTACTTCTTGTTGTTAGAATTTACGTACCTCATTGTGTGTTAAATATTGGGTATGTTTTGTTTTTGGTAAATTCATGTCAATCTGTGAAGCGAATAGTTTTTGCTTGCCTTGATTTTAGTTGAATACTTGTGTTTGTGTTCAGTTATGGATTGAGGGTTGTGTTGTTTTGAAGAAACTTGAGTTTCTGAGAGAGTTGTTTGAATGGGATACTTGTTGACACCTTGAGTTTTGTTCTCTCATTTCTTGTTGTTTCTTAGAGATCAAGCAGATTGTTGGTATTTTTTTGTTTGATCTCCCACCTGTTGATTTGTTTCATGGTCCTACCATAATTGAGAATCGTTCATGGCGTTGTGATTATACATTTTTGGAATGATGTGTTTTCGAATCCGTTTTGCTTATCTTGGAAGTTCGATGATGTTTTCCGGTAATTCCATGGGATCATTTATAGAAGTTAAGATCAACAGATGTTAAATTAATGTAATTGATGGATCACAAGAAGCAATCATTTGTTATTCTGTTTTTGTCATTGTGGTCTTTATTAATCATGGCCGTGTTGTTCGGCGTGAATCTCGGTCATTATTTTTCTTCTTTTCAGATAGATTCCTAGTTTTGGATTCATTTTTGATGCATCAGGACTTGCCATTTGAAGGCAGCACCCTGATGATGCATGTGGGGAATTCAGACTTTTTTTTTCCCTTCTTTACAGGGATAGTTTCCTTCTTTTTTTTGTATCATTTTTGCCAAATTGAAGGCAGTTTCTTGATGATGCAGGTAGGAACTTCAGGTTTTGGATTTGATATTTGTGATTAAGATATCAACAACATTGCATTGGCTTGTACTTACAAAGGACAGCCAACAGTGTGACCGGTTGAAAATGGAATGTAATAAAGAGGAGGCATTTAGAGTTAAAGAGATTGCAGAGAAGAAGTTTATAGAGAGGGACATTGCCGGGGCAAGAAGATTTGCACTGAAGGCTCAAAAACTGTATCCTGCACTTGATGGTCTTCCACAACTTTTAGCAACTCTTGATGCGCACATGGCTGCTGATAACAGAACAAATGGAGAAGTGGACTGGTACAGAGTCCTTGATGTTGAACCGTCAGCAAGTGAGGACACAATCCGTAGACATTACAGGAAACTGGCTCTCATTCTGCATCCTGATAAAAATAAAGCAGTTGGAGCACATGGGGCATTTAATATTATATCTGAAGCCTGGAATCTGTTGTCCGATAAAGCCAAGAGAATCGCCTATGACCAGAAGCGGAATGTAACAGATATGGATCAAAAAGTTCCACATTGGAAATCATCAGTGCCAACTGGTCATGATAACAATTCCAATGCACGGAGCCAGAAGAATGCTATGCGCCCGAAGCCTGCGCCCCCTCCCCTGTTTTCCAAACCCAATACCTTTTGGACAATCTGCAATGCATGTAAAACACAATTTGAGTACCTTAGAACTTATCTCAACCACAGCCTTCTTTGTCAGAACTGTCATCGGTCCTTCTTGGGTGTTGAGACGCCTCCCCCATCCATGGATGGAAATGGCCCATCCCCTATATGGACTTCTTACAGCCAAGAACATAATTCTACTTGGCATGTAAGGACTGAAAATTCCACAAATATGGGACCTAAGTTTCAGTCAGGAGCATTTTCTAAAGATGGCGGTTTTGGAAGTGCACCGTCAACATTGTCAGGTGCTCAATCTAAGAAATTGAAAAGAAAGCATGAAGAGGAATTCCTTTACCGGAAAACAAAAACAGTTGCTGATGGAGCTTCTGGATTCAGTGGTTATGGTTCCAGTTCTGTACTGAAAGGAGACAAGCTGCAGAAGAGAAGGTGCATTGATGAGCAAAGGGCAAACAGTAATGGAAGAGAGACAGCAAAACAGGTGGCTAACAGAAATGGAAGAGTTGGTGAATCTGGTTCTCAAAAGAGTAGTTTAGAAGCAGGAAGGAGGAGCATTTCTGGCAACCATAAAGTTAATAGCACAAGTGAGTTGTCACAAATAGAAATTCGAAAGATGTTGATGGAGAGGGCTAAGAAGGATATTTCCAAGAAGGTGAAGGAATGGAGCAGTGTGGCTACTGCTCTAAAGACTTCAGAAAAGGATATCAAGAAGGAGGGAGGAAAGCAGAAGGATGGCACAAAAGCTGATGCGAAAGAATGTCCAGAGTTTCTAGATTCTAAGAGCAAAGCTCACACCACTGAGCCTTCACCAATTAATGCTAATGATGATCCAGTTACAAACATCAATGATTGGCCAGTCATGAGTGTTCCAGATCCAGATTTTCATGATTTTGACAAGGATCGCACAGAGAGTTCATTTGGTGATAACCAGGTTTGGGCTGCTTATGATGATGATGATGGGATGCCTCGGTATTATGCCATGATTCATAGTGTGATATCACGGAAGCCTTTCAAAATGCGGATTAGTTGGCTTAACACCAAAAGCAACCGTGAATTGGGCCCACTAAACTGGATTGGTTCCGGATTTTACAAGACCAGTGGAGACTTCTGGATAGGGAAGCATAAAGTCAACAAGTCTCTTAATTCTTTCTCTCACAAGGTGAAGTGGGTGAAGGGTTCAAGAGGGACTATTCAAATCTATCCTGGAAAGGGTGATATTTGGGCTGTTTATAAAAACTGGTCTCCCGATTGGAATGAGCGTACCCTGGATGAAGTCATACACAAATATGACATGATGGAAGTGCTTGAGGACTACAAAGAGGAGAGAGGAGTTGCTGTTGCTCCTCTTGTTAAAGTTGCTGGTTTCAAGACAGTGTTTCGCCAGCATCCTGACTCGAGCAAAACCAGGACAATCCCAAGGGAAGAGATGTTTAGGTTTTCTCACCAGGTTCCATCAGTTCTGCTCACAGGTCAAGAAGGTCAAAATGCTCCCAAGGGTTGCTGGGAACTTGATCCTGCTTCTACTCCTTTGGAGCTACTTCAGGTATTATCAGAAGTTCAGCTGGATGGAATGATGGAGACTGCTGAAAAAGATAAGGAAAAATATTTATCTCGTGATATGACAAAATTTAATGAAGAGTTTGTTGAATATGTCAACACAGTCGAGGAAAAAGGTGTGGTGGGAAAGGCTGCTAGAGGAGATGTAGCTAATGCTAGGAAGAATAAGAGGAAGGAAACAAATGAAGACACGGTAATGGTGTATAAACGGAGGTGATGAAAGAAATGGGAAAAAAAGAGACTAGAAGTTTCTCTGTTAGGTACTTAAAACTGAAGCACTTGACAGTTTTTTCCAAGTAGTTGAAGTAGTGTTAGAAGAAATTGAAGTTAGAGATCACTCCAAGCCATGTTGTCAGAAGAATTTCTTTTTAGAATTCCCTCGAAGTATAATGGGGAGTCATCATACAGAAATTGATTCAGCAATTCTTTCCTTTTCTATACATTGGCTGGACTGCAATTTTGTTTGAAGTTACAGGATGCCCTCAAGGCTTTATCTTAGCTTTGTTTGTTGCTTGAAGACAGTTTGGAGGGCTGAATTTACACACAGGGTAGCAGAGTTTATAGCTTGACATCCAATAGGCTAAGCTCATTTATTGCTGCTCACTGATGCTCTTAATACTGTTTTATGGATACCCTCCAAAAGAATAATTTTTTTTACAGCTAGTCAATTTTGTGTTATAGGAACTGCACCTTTTAATTCTTTTACACCAGAGAAAGGCCCCAGAATCTGTTACTTCTTTGATACACAGAACAGACACAACATCCCACCCTCTTCTTTCTCTTATATTCTGGTGTGTCAAGCAAATTATTTCTCATTTAGCTTATGACTCCAATCTTGCATTCTAACTGCACGCTAACCAGGGGTTTGTTTTTAATTGTTTATGATTTACCTATTCTCTCATGGAAAGATTGGCAGCATACCATTTTATTTCTCTAGTCATTACTGGTATGGTTGCAGAAGCTAAACTAGTGTTGGTGTCCCTCAAAAATCTTTTGAACTACCGGTGAGTTTCTCTTGCTCTCCCCTCACTGCATATAGCTCAAGGTCGAGCGCCCCGCTGATACATTACTGCAAGGTGTGTAGAACACAAAAAAGTGCATGCATGCGCTCCTGTTATTTAATAAATTGTAGAGGCTAATGAACAGGTGCATCTCCTGTAACCTAGCATCACCCTGCTCCTCTGTGTGTTCTCTCGTGTGATAGGGAAGGGGCATCCCAAAGGGAGCAGTTAAAAGAGGGTTTCTTTTAGAAGATGGATAGTCAAAACTGTGGAGCATATCAAGCAACAATGAAATATGCCTTCGCCCATTTGATCAAAACAAAAAAGAAAAGCTTTTTAGAAAGATGCAAAGCATCATGTGATGATGGCACTACGTCGTATAATTGGTTATTAAGTCTGTGGAATTGACAGGGTGATAAAGGCATGGTACGTACACATTAACCTTTTATTCTATTCTTCATTCAACCTACTCGAGAACTAATCTTAGGTTATGATTTATGAAATATTCGAGTTAATTCAGATTAAATAAAAAATAATTAATATTTTAAGTTTTTTTAAAAAAATTTAAATTAGTTTTAATTGGAGCAAATAACATGGCAATACTAAGTGGATTAAGTTTAATAACAGTGTAGTTAATCTTGAGTAATGTATCTTAACTGATCAGGTTCTAGGTTTGTTCCACAAAAATTACCAGTTCGAGTCTTACAAACCTCAAGATCATTAAAGGCTTACATAATCGTTAATTTTAGGGCCCTTAAGATTAGTCGAGGTGCGCGCAAACTAGTTCAAACTTGATTAAAAGAAATGTTGTCAGCCGAGACAGTTGAAAATTGACGTTTTATTTGACCAAACTTGATTGCTTCGTACATATGGTTTTATTTCTGGGTGGTTATTTGGGAAGAAACCGTGTTCCATATAAAATTGAATATTTTTTAAAATTAATTTTTTTATATTTTTTTAAATATATTAAAAAAAAATTAATATATTTTCAAAAAAAAAACTTTAAAAATGTGTAAAATTAATCCGTTTCCTTTCTTTCTCTCTCTCTTTGTTATGCTTCATGCTATTACAAAATTCTTAGTATTCTTCCATTCTCTGAATTCACAAATTGTGTAAAATTAATCCATTTCCTTGTTTTTTTTTTTTGTTGGGATCAATACTTGAATTAACTTGTATTTTCAAATAAAAACTCTAGATTTCTTTTAAGAATAATGGATAGAGTTTTATGGGTAGAGGATTTGTCCATTCTATTTTTTTTTCTTGCCTAGGTATCCTCACACTATTTTTAAAGAGTGAGAACTAGTCTTGTTCGGGGTTCGTGACTGTCCCTCCCAATAAGTGCGTTTATTGAAAATTGAACTTATATTTTTATCCTTACAGGAATATAACAGTACCTTAACTGCTAAACTAACATTTCATTAATATTTGTTCATCCTATTGATAGGATGAAAGAACACTAAAAGTATAAAAATAATAATGGACCCCGGGATCCATAACTTCATCTCTGTTTTTATTTTTTTCACTTCTTTCCTTCTTCAAATAATTATTGGAATTTGAAGAAGTTGACCCAATTTTTTGTATTTTTATTTTTCATCTTCCTATTTAAACCCCTGAAGAGATAAGCAAATCTCAATTTCATGGATTAAATTTCCAATGCACACTAGAAAAAACAGCAGAGGATTAAATTGTCAAATGCTACATTGCACATTAACTTGTATTCTACCAAAGAATTTCACTTAGACCAAAAAAAAAAAAAGAAACCATAATAAACTCCAACATTTTGTATTAATAAAGTAAATTCCATGCCAAAAAGTAGATTTTTCAATTTTATTCTTCTTTAATTTTTTTTATCTTTATTCTTTTAATTGCTATTTGTTTTATTTGAAATAGTTTTTAAAATTAAATTTTTTTTTATGATTTTATCCTCATTTAGTTTGTTTTCCTATTATATTTGATCTTTTTTTTATTGATCTTTTTTTTACTTTGATAAATTTTTTAAATTGATATTATTTTTTTATTTTTGTCTTTCGACAGTAAATTATTTGGGAATTGAGGTTCTTAATTGAATCCGAGTTTATGCGAGTTTGGTTGATTAACACAGGTTTAGAAGATTCACCTGTGTTTGTTTGGTTCCCCCCCTTCCTTCTTTTTTTTAAGCTCACGTTTTTTTAGTTTCATCCTTCAGAATTTATTTAATTGAATATTAGATTTTTTTATTTTTTTCTATAGAAAAAAATATGATTTAAAAATGACCTAGGTTATCTCAAGTTTTTTTATTTGTTAAATTTAGATTTTTTTTAAAGAGATTTTTTTACTTAACTAAATTAATTAATTAAATATAAGCATGAGATACTCATATCATGATATTTTATTTAATTTATTTTTTGAGTAGTTGCTCTTGCGGCGCTTGTGATTTTTTTTTATGTTGTTGTCCAGCTTTCTGTATTGGCATTAAAACTATATTGATAAGCTTTTTTTGATGATAAGACGCACAACATATCGATGATGAGTTTTTAATGGACTTTTCTTTCTTCTCATCCAAATTATTATATTACAATTCATTTTTTATAGCTAATTATTGTCATTTATTTACCATCAATATATATTTTTTAATCATATTATTAAATTAATTGAATTTATTTAACCTAATTAAATCAATAATCTAGATCTTATATTTTTCTTGTTTCATTAAAAATGCTTACATTGTTTAAATATTATTTTTTTAAGTATATTTATTATTATTGTTTTTTTTTTATCAGTGTTAATCGAGTTAGCTGAGCTATTTAAATATATTACTCGAGTGAATTTTTTATGTAAAAAAAAAAAAAAAGATCGGGCCCCACACTAGAAATATTATGATATCCTAGTTGTTAAAATAAAATTACAAAAATGACACAAAAGAAGCCAAACAAGAGGAACAGAAAAAGTCATTCAATTAAATGAACAAATCAGCAAATCACAGGGACAGAAAGCACTGAAACCCTCCACCTTATCTCTTCATCCCCCCCATTCATCGCATCTCCAACCCTCAAAATAAATAAATAAATAAACAAAACAAAACACGAAAACAACTTTTGTTTCCAACAATGGACAACACCACCACCAATCACCAGCCTCAGCCCACGGCATACCCAACGCAATCCATCACCACCACTCCACCACTACCTCCAGCAGGTGGAGCACCATCCTCAACCCCATTCCACCACCTCCTCCAACAACAACAGCAACAACTTCAAATGTTTTGGTCTTACCAACGTCAAGAAATTGAACAAGTTAATGATTTCAAGAACCATCAACTCCCTTTAGCAAGAATCAAGAAAATCATGAAAGCTGACGAGGATGTGCGCATGATCTCTGCTGAAGCACCTATTCTCTTTGCTAAAGCATGTGAGCTTTTCATTTTAGAACTGACAATTCGTTCTTGGCTTCACGCTGAGGAAAACAAGAGAAGGACTTTACAGAAGAATGACATTGCTGCTGCTATTACAAGAACTGACATTTTTGATTTCTTGGTTGATATTGTACCTAGAGATGAGATCAAAGAGGAAGCTGCTGGTCTTGGTGGAATTGTCGGTGCTACGGCTAGTGGGGTGCCATATTATTACCCTCCGATGGGACAGCCTGCCGCTGCCACTGGAGGGATGATGATCGGAAGGCCAGCCATGGATCCTGCCACTGGGGTGTATGTTCAACCACCTTCTCAGGCTTGGCAGTCTGTTTGGCAGACAGCTGCCACCGAAGATGGTTCTTATGGGAGTGGTGGTGCGAGTGGTGGACAAGGGAATCTTGATGGACAAGAGTATGTTTTTATTTTTTTTATGTTTAGTGTTTTCGCATTTTTCATGTTTTGGAGTCTGGTTTCTCATTTTTGTGTACTTTTTTTGTGTGGATTTGGAACGTGGGTTTTGTCGTAATGAAGTGATTGTTTGAGATGATTTCTGGGTTTTGTTCAAAGGGGATGCTTTGGAGTCATTTGGGGGAAATCTTTTATGGGGTAATAAATTCTGTTGTTTGAAATTTATGTCTTGGCTTGTTTTAGGTTATTTTTTTGTATAGGAGATAAATGAAACCTGGAAAAGAAGCAAATTTTTAGTGGTTTGGTGGTTCCTCCTAGTTAGAATATGGTAGATTTGTGTCTGCAGTGGTTTAATGGCTGTTAGATATCACTTTAATGGTAAAGAAGCAGTCTTTTCGCCTATTTGAGTTGAATGCAGCTGAGTTTTGCTCAAAACAGTCTGGCTTTATGCATTTTCATTATCTTTGTGTAGAGGATTTCTTTTGCATGCCCATGCTTAAAGGTGTTAGCCACTTGTTGGCACCTTGGTGGGTTTTGTACGCTTATGTTGGTTGGTTCAAGCACGCGACAATGAAGAACTTTTGATGGATTGTTTCTAATAAATACAGGTTAACATTTAGAGCCAGAAAAAGTTATATAGTAGCAGTCATATTTGTGTTGTTATCTCCTAAATCCCTTGTAGTCCACAACAAATGGATATTGTTTGTGTTAAGTATTCTATTCACATTGATGGTCTCCACGAGGAATTGTTTAAGTTTAAGAAAAGAATGGAGGGCGAATCATAGGATGGACGTCAATGAAAGCTTGAGTTGTTTGATTATCAATGAAGGTATGATGTCAGTCATTTTGATCACCATGGATGTCTGAGGAGAGGGTCAAAGCATGAGGATTCTGTCCGTTGTAAAAAAAATACTTTTCTATAACAAGAGACAAGCTTGTTTGAAAGCTTGAGTTGTTTGATTATCAATGAAGGTATGATGTCAATCATTTTGATCACCATGGATGTCTGAGGAGAGGGTCAAAGAACAAAGATTCTGTCCGTTGTAAAAAAAATACTTTTCTATAACAAGAGACAAGCTTGTTCAGATTGTCATTAATTTGATCACACTGCTTAAGGACATTTCCATCAAAAGTGATTCTCTTAAAAAGGGTGGTGTTTAGTGTATGCTAACATGTGGGAATAACTTTACCGTCTAATAATTTTTCATTTGTACTCTTAGAATTTGACAAGTATAAGTACATTTTCTAAAATTGGTGAGGTTAATCTTTGTCGTTTATGCTATATGTACGGTGCTCCTTGTGGGACCATGTTGTTTCAGTTGTAGAATTTTAGTATTTGGAATTTCTGTTAAGGGAATAAATATTAGGCTGTCTTTTGTTATTTGGCACACGAGTTTGCGTAGGAGCTCGCGTGAGTAAATTAAGGAAAAAATGCCTGATTTTTGTCTATCTTCTTGTTTGGTGGTTGAATGAAAATTATTTTTCGCTGAGAAAATCGTCAATGATTTTTTCAAATCTTTTTTGGTTCATAAAATCTTCAATGTGGTCCTAATATGATTTCCCAGGACAATCAGTTCCATTTCCTTCTTACCATGGGTCACCCTGTGCATGTACAAAGAACTTAATAAGAAAATTTCTCAATTTTGTCTTAAACTGTTGCCTCTCTTGCTATTGGTGTTTGCCTGAAAATTGTATTTTGTTGACAGTCTTCAATTTTGACCTATCTTTAAATAGTTCTATTTTCTCCCCATCATAGATCACCCAAAGAAATTGTAGTATTAGTAACTGTGATCAGTTTATGAACTTCCTTTTACTTTCACATACTTGTTTTTTTAATGTCGTGGCATGTATATTTCTTTCCTTTTAGCCTCTGGGACCAGGACTGGAAATTATAAACTAGACTGTCATTATTGTGTTATTACCATCTAAATTCCTTCTAAGCTACAGCAAATGGACACTACCGCAACTGAAGTAGCCTATAGACATTGATGGTTTCCATGGGAAGTATTTGAGGTCGAGAAAAATGGAGACGTGTCATACAGTCATCAAATGGTTGTTTATAAGAGCTCAAGTTGTTTGATTTCTACATGTGTGCAATGTAAATCTTTTTTATTATAATGTCTCTCTTAGAGGAAGGATTAGAGAATGAGGATTGTCCTTTGTCAAATAAAGGCTTTATCTAGACCTAGAGACAGTTTTGTTCTGATATTCTTTGATTTTGATCAACATTACTTGATGGGATTTCACTCGAGGGAGTTTTTCTTTAAATGCTGGTGTAAAGTGTATGCATAACATGTGTGGAATGATGATACAAGCTATTGATTTTTATTTGTGTTCTGAACTTGATGAGTAATTTACGTGGTTAATTTTTGTTCTTTATTCTATATATGTGAGGTGTGCTGTGTGGGACGATGCTATTTCACTTCTAAGTTTTTTGTATTTAGATTCTGTTAAAATTAGAATAAACATTAGGCTGTCTTTTGCTACCTGGCAGACCGAGTAGCAACATACCGTGGAAATGCCTGATTTTTGTTTCTAGTTCCCTTTCTTCTTGGGTGATGGTTGGGTATAAGTCTTATTTTCCTGAGAAAATCTTGATTGTGTCTTTGGTTTATAAAATTCATGGATCTTCTCGGACCATACCATATATCATACCTGTCGGAAGAACTTAATAAGGAAATTTCTCAATATTTTTTTTCCAAATGTTTCCTTTCTTGCTGTTGGTGTTTGTCATAAAATTGTATTTCACGTAAAACCCTTCGATTTTGTCGTATTATCTCTGAGCTGTTCTGTTTTCTCCATGCTACCACCCAATACATGTATTATGTTTCTATATGTGTATTTCTTTCCTTTTGACACTTGTTTGTGTATTCCTGTGCCACTATACCAACCCATCTTTATGGCTGTCAGTAACTCGGTATATTGTTAAAGTGCATGCCTTGTGTGCAATGTGTGCTGAAGCTTTGGTGATTTCTCTCTCCTATCAAACTAAACTTGTGTTTTTTTGGTTCCTCTTCATTAGCCCTTCTCATATAAGCACCGAGTGCTGAGTATTTTTGGTCAATCAATGGGGGATGTAAAGGCTCCAAATTATCTACTTTTTAGGCAAAATGAAATGTGAACCTTAGGATGCTTCTATTTATCGTTAAAGGTCCTTTCAACTTCAATGTTAAACTCTACTTAAAGTTTCAGTTTGCAGACATTTCCAACCCATGAAAAATTCCAAAGTTCTTATAATATGTTAGTTTTCAACTCCTTATGATTTGCTTTATTCTGTTACAAGGATTTATTTTGCATATGAAGGGACAGTCTGTTTTGTTGTCTTCATGGATGTGTTCAAGCTATCTCAGCTCGTCTCATATTATCCCAAAGACTAAGAAAAAGAGAGAATATTATGGGATTTCTAAACTCAATGTGATTAATTGTGTCTTTTGCTTATGAGAATCAAAACGACAACTATACCTTCTTTTATTCATCGACATGTCAAAATTGTCACATCAAAATATATATTTGTTTTGTTTATGCTTTTTTTCTGACTTTTATTGCAATGGCATGAGTTTGTGAAATCATACAGGTGATTCTTGTGCTGTCAAATTCAGGATCTGCTTCTTTTAACTTCTTCTGGCTGTTGCTGTGACTAGTGATCAAGTCAATAAAAGAAAGAGAAATGGCTATGCTTTGTTATTCTTCCCATTCAATACCATATGATGTCTTACCATTGCTTTCCCTATGATTGTCCAACTATTTGTCCTTGTTTTTTCTCTGCAGTTAAGCTTCTCGGATGCAGAGGTGCGACAGAGGCTAACAAGGGCCTTGGCTAATATTACTGGGAAATTTGAGTGCATATGATATCTAAATGTGCTTGCTTGCTATTGTTTTCTGGAAAGTTGTCCGTAGCTGTAGAGACTTCTTAAGATTTTTAACTTCAGTGTATGGCAGCTCTACAATTGCTGCTATAACTTGCTAACTTTATCTGATGTGCAGTTTATTAATTTATGATCTATTTGTTACTGATTCGAATGGTTCTATTGCGTCATATGCTACCATTTGAATTTGAATGTCTCTCCTGGAAGATCTTTGCTGAGATTTTTACTTTTAATTTGATTTTGCTTTTATATGAGATGAAGGGACTTGGAAAGTCGCCCATAGTTTTCTATCCAGTTGGATTTCTCAAGCACTTGGTTTACTTTTAACGTGGATGGTTGGGATCTCCGACTCTTATTAAGCAACTCAACACCAGAGTTGCAGTTCCGAGCTCACTGTATTAGGGGAAGAAATGTTATTTCTAGTGAGCCGTTGCTTTTGCTATTTTCTTAAGCAACTAGATAGACGGGGGGTCATATTATTGGAAAAATCTGTGCTTTTATCTCTCCCTGGTGTTCCTTGGGTTATAATTCAAACAAGGAAAAATGGAGAAAAGAAAGAAAAGAAAAGGATATCATGGATGGACTAACTTGGAGAATTCATCAATTGACTTCATGATGATGATTAATTATGGTGTAAAAATGATAGTATTAATAATGATGATACGATATCATGACGGGTTGGAATTTAAGTGCCAAAAAAATAACTTATAACTTGGATGGAGCTCAACAAAGAAAAAAAAACTATTGATTTAGGCCATGTTATGCATTTAATTACTATGCATATACAACATGTGTTGATGAAGCAAGTTATATATAACATGTATTGATGAAGCAAGTTTGATGTTTGCAATTCATCGAGACAATAAAAGAAAAATAATTTAGTAATTGATGTTTTTATACAAAAATTAACATGAAGGGATTGAAACTAATATTTCTAATTATTATATACTTGAAGCAAATAAAAAAATTGATGGAGAGTTTTGACTAAATATCTACAAGATCAATGCGAAAATAAGTTGAATTTGAGGATTTTCAACTTGAGAAGACTAATGAATAATTCTTTTTTTAAGAAAATACAATTATTTTTCTTCTTCATTTAAGAAAATTTCTTTTTCTAATTAATGTTATGAGGTTTTTCTATTTTCTATTTTATTCAATACTATTAGGTTTTCTATTCAATATATATAGTATTAAGTATTAATTTTTTGTTTTAGTAGTTTTTTTCTTGCTTTATGTTATGAGTTAAATAAAATAAAAGTATGAACTTTAAAAAAAATGTTGAGGCTTTAAAGGGACCAAACTTGAATTCTCTTAACCTGATAAAACCTGACCTAATGAGTCAACCTTGAATGTTACTGACCTAGCTCCTTTCTTAACCCTGTTTTAAAATTAAACTAGGAGAGTTGTCATGATGTAATCTAGTCGATTTAATGAATTTAAAGACAACTCAAGTGACCGGTAAAAACGTAGTTTAATTTTATAATAATTTCAAGATAATACTTTTTTTAATATTAAGATGACTATATATTAGATCAATCTAAACTTCAAATTTTAATCTACTAAATCTGTGACATGAATTATAAAATCCAATGAGTTTAACAACTTTATTTTTTTAAGTTATTTTTTATTTAATGATATAATAATAAAAATAAATACTTATATAATTCAGTATCGACTAAATATCAAAGTAACATCAAGAGTTTTTTATATATAATTTGATAAAACTAAATTCTTTCCTGCTCTGATATTCCACTAGCAACCCTAGAAAAAAGAATGATATTGTCCCAGCAATATTTTTGTCAAAATTATTCAAGGTTTGCTTCAGTCCAATAAAATAAATAAATAAAAATAAAAATAAATTTTACTTTCCAACTTTGACCTAGGTAAAGTCTCCTTTTTTTCCATTACACTTGTCATAAAAACGTGTCTTAACCGTCAGCTACTCTTGTAATAAACGCTCTGTGTAAAAAAGAAGAAGAAAAAATCCCAATTCAATCTACCTAGGGTTTCTCGATCTCCCATTCAATCCTCAACAAAAATGGACGCCATAGA
>Ga0307515_10005618_pt1 | contig 25342 bp, 23 predicted proteins | sample 17_EM_MG_FD_194513 | JGI IMG/M metagenome (GOLD analysis project Ga0307515, IMG submission 194513) | Populus trichocarpa ectomycorrhiza microbial communities from riparian zone in the Pacific Northwest, United States - 17_EM | ecosystem: Host-associated > Plants > Roots > Unclassified | place... | reverse complement strand
GTACGAAGAACCGTCATACGCAGAGCCGTCGTGTAGAGCCGCCTCCGAACGCAGAGCTTCGTGCAGAGCTTCGTGCAGAGCCTCCGTACGCAGAGCCTGGTGCGGAGCTTGGTGCAAAACTTGGTGCAGAGCCTCCGTACGCAGAGTTTCGTGCGGAGCTTCATGCAAAGCTTCGTGCAGAGCTTCGTGCAGAGCCTCCGTACGCAGAGCTTTCGTACGCGGAGCTTTGTGCGGAGCTTCGTGGAGAGCCTCCGTACGCAGAGCTTCGTGCGGAGCTTCGTGCAAAGCTTCGTGCAGAGTTTCGTGCAGAGTTTCGTGCAGAGCTTCGTGCAGAGCTTCGTGCAGAGCTTCGCACAGAGCCTCGTGCAGAGCCTGAGCAGGCGAATCGCCCGTTCGGCGGCGCCGCTTTCTGCTTAACATTGCGGGGGCTGATAGGATAGATATATTGATCGATTATAAAGCTGCTTCTGCGGATCAATTTGACGGTATTTCTAAAATAATAGCTGTTATGGGGAGGTAGATCAATTTCGTTTAAGAAGGTGACTGCTCCACATACAAACAAAGTCGGATCGCTTAAGAAACGCTGGAAAAGTCTCTCAGACCATAGAATCAACTTTTTGACAAAAAAGGTTAGCGATATCCGCTTGCGGATATACGTATGTCCGCTAATTGATTCAATGGTCTGAGCTTGCTGAGGTAACCTCAGCAAGCTCAGACGTGATTCCGTCGGTGCGGATTTTCAATCGGTCCGCACCATTTGTTAAGCGCGTTAACGCTTTGCATAATTTCCCCTATATTCGCGGTTAAAAAGCTCAACTGTAACGGCTTAAAATACTACTAAAAGTTAATCGATTAGAGAGACAACCCAATATTTCATGAATATTGGGTCTATATTAGCCCACAGCCGCCCAAAGTTAAGATTAATTTTGTTTAAAAAAAATCCGTTATTAAGAATAGTAAGCTTAGCTATCCCTTCCCCTGGTAGGGTCCTACGAGACGTGCGGGAACACCAAAATCGGGGGTACGCGTATGGTCACGAAGCCCTAATCCTATTGGTTCTATTGGCTGGCCCTTATCGATAACCGTAGGACCCATTTTACCAGGGGAAGGGATCTGTGAGGTGACAGGCTCCGCATGTGCGGAACAATACATGTGGGCGAGGTGACTTCGTCACCTAACAATAACGTTGCAACAGGTGCATATATAAGGCCCAAAAGTTAATCGTTAATAGATCTAACTCTTGCGGTTATTTTAAGCCTATATATAAAGCTAGACCTTACGTGGGTGGCTTTATCAATTTTATTAAAGATTATACACAACCCTATATAAATTTAGACGACGCGCTTGACAAAATCTGCGAAAGTCTCTCAGACCTTAGAATCAACTTTTTGACCAAAAAGGTTAGCGATATCCGCTTGCGGATATACGCATGCCTGCTAATTTGATTCTATGGTCTGAGCTTGCTGAGGTAAGTCCTTGCGCTTCAGCTGTAGGGTTCCGAAGAAACTATGGCCCAAATGTTTCTCGACCCCTGTCCTGCCACAGTTGATATCTTCATGGCTGAGATTTCATTTTTATATTGCTTTGGGCTAAAGATTTTCGATTGTGAATAGACGAGTTGTAGCTCTTGCATTATGGCTATACTATATCTGAGCTCCATTCCATGTCATTTCATTTTCAACTCTAGCATCTTTTGCATTGGGCTAAAAGGCCGGCTCCATCAATCCCTCTCAGCCTGCTAGGAATTTAAGCTAGCTCAACTGACAGTTCCTAGAGATAAAAAGGGCCTCTATCTCCAAGAACGTGTACCCTGCAGGTCGGGAATTTGTCTCTCGATAGCTATCCAGACTTGGTGAGGTGATAGACGACTTCTTTTAGACTCTGGAGGCGGTATGAGGTGACTACGTTGCAGTGTATGCCCTAAATTCGTTACATCGCTACCGAAAATGCTGTAGCCGTACCCTTGGTCGGGACGTGGTTCGTCATTGGTGAGGCGAGCATAGGCTGTGCCAGATGATGCGCGCTGGGGCTGTGACGGTTGTAAAGTTATTGAGAAATTCTGTGGTGTCATCTAACATTTTCCATTCCCGGCATACCCTCAAGACTACCAGTACTCTTGATGAATTCATCAAAATCTACACCTTGCTCGGCGAATAATTGCTTCGCCTTTTCTGCTGCCAGAACTTGGCGTTCGGGAGTGAAACCACCGGGTTGGCTGCTCTCGTATTGAACGATTTCGATCCATCGGAAAAATAGAGACTCCTTGCCCATCTGCGTAAGGCGGTCCTGTGTGAAAGAACGGTTAGATTTCCGGTATGGCAATTAAAGATTCGGGACAGGCACCAGTGCTCAACCAATAGGAACAGAAATTGCAAGCTTACTTTGAATACTATGATCTTCTTCCTTTGCGCTGCCTCCGCTCCCTCATCTAGTTTCCAACATTCCCAAATCACCCATTGGCCTTGCCCTTCTTCATCACCACACCAGACTAGCACACTCTTTTCTAGTTGCTCCTCTTGCAGCACGCCTTTATCCACCAGTCCTGTCGCCTCCATCATGACCGCAAAATCCAAATCCCAATCCCCATCCATGAGCAAATATCCCGTTTTCGCCCGAACCCTCTCCTTGTCCAGCGCCGGCAGTATGCGAACCTTAAAGAACGGACTATCGCCCCCTCTCTTATCATCCTCTTTACTCGCACCCAGAAGGTCCTCCTTCCCCCACCCCCTGCTCACCCGCACATAGACCTCGCTATCCCGAAACCCAACCCGCCACCGCCACAGAACGGGGTTTCCCGGCCGCTCGAGGAAGAAGCTGTACGGCCACGGCGCCACAATCCGCACCAGCACCCAGTCTATCAGAAAGTGCACCGCGCGCCACACCACCACGCGCACAATCTCTCCCCATGAGGATTCTTTGATGTGGATGGTGTATTCGTTCGGGTGGCCGAGGGATGAGAGCGTCATGCGCCAGTAGAAAGGGACTTCGACATAGGCGCGCCAGAGCAGGATAAGAATAATGGAGAGATTGAGCAGGACGGGAATCGCGAAGACGCGGCGTTTGAAGAAGGCCGGGTGGCGGTCTACATGCGTGATGTATACGGACGACTTGGATAATTTTGAGAGAAGAGGTTGGAGGCTTGAGGGAGCTGGGGTGAAGGGGGGTGGAATACTGGGAGTAGCTATCGTAGGCGGGGAAGACTTAGGAAGGCGTTTGCTAGGTTTTGGCATTTTAGATGTGACAAGATGGTAGAACCGAATTTAGAATACAAAAAGACCCTTGGAAAGAAATCTCAGAGGAAATGTTGGAGGTAGTTGGAGATTATTGGAAAACTTTAGAGGTAATTAGTGGCAATTGAAATTTTTGTCTTCTTTAGAGTAGGAAAGTTGGAAAGTTGATATGCTGGAAAGATGCATTTCAGTGTCGGCTTTCTCCGGCTCTGGTAATATTATGCCTGGGAAAATGCTAGAGCATTCCGAGTATCAAGCATAAAAAATGTCACGAGTCCGAATGCAGTTAAGACAGAAAATTGGCTCCACTCATTCGATTCAATTCCCTCGTACGCTCAGATAAAAGCTACCTAACCCAGTGCCAGGAAACCGCTGGTTAACAATCCGCTTTTCGCCTATGCAAAGCCTTGCAGTCTGACAATCCTGATTCTCGTATGATTCCAAGGTTTTAAAAATGGCAGATTCAAACTTAGCCCCGTCCACGCAGCCCGCCACCAAAAAAGAGAAGAAAACGCAAGACACAGATAGTAGCAGCAGCAATAGAAACTATTTTTAGGTGGCCTCCCTCCTCGCTCCACCGTTACCGTGAGAAACCTGATTGTGTAGTATAACAAACGCTCATGGGAAGGAAAAGTGAGAGTGAGAGAGGAGATGAAGAACAAAACAGAAGACGGCCCTTGTCATAATACAATTCCCGTTGCGAGCAAAGTTGCAAACCCCGCACTTTCCACGATTCCCGATAAAATCAGAGCATTTAAGGAAAGCGGTTAAGTAGCTTCTTCAATAGATCGGCACCGTTTCAATTGAATGTTGCACACTAATTATCGTCTGTGTGTCGCCCCTAGTGTTGCCCGTAGTTTGTGCCCCAACCGCCACGATTGTAGCCACCGTAACCTCCAAATCCTCCATAGCCACCATATCCTCCAGTTTGGTGGCTTTGAGCACCGCCTTGGTGCCCACCAAGCCCTCCGAGGCCTCCATACTGGTTCCCTTGACCGCCTTGAAGCTGGTTCAGATGGCTAGGATAACCACCAAAGCCTTGCTGGTGTGATTGTGGAGGAGGGAGTCCTGCTTGGGACTGTCCAGGAGTGTTATTTGTAGCAGACCCAGGGCGGCCAGGCTGCCCGAGCGCAGACGAACTAGGTCCAGCACTCGTCTTCGAGTCTCCGAATGGTTTGAGGGAATCCTCACTTGCGCCTTGTTGAGCACCTTGCTGCTGACCGTAAGGTTGATTCTGGCTTGGGAAGCCAGCCTGAGATCGTGCAAAAACATCTGGGATGCCACCAAACCCGCCAGCTGCGTTAGCACTGTGCTGCTGATTTTGGGAAGGTTGTGCAGAACCAGATCTGCCGTAGTCCCCGAGAGCACCACCAAGAGTACTATCGCGTCCGTGCATTGATGACTGCCCAAATCCACCAACGTTCGCTGGAGAAGACGAATGCTGATCGTATGAAGTCTGTGGCGAGATACCGTAGCCATGATGAGGTTGGCCATACATTCCCTTCCCGCTAAAGGCGCCATAGCCTTGCTGTCCGTAGTTGCCGTACTGGTTTATGTAATTCTGGAAATAAGGACTGCCATAGTATGGATGGTTGTATGGATAGGCTCCAGCATGTCCTGGTTGTGCGTGAGGCTGCTGATGCATGTGCTGGGCTTGCTGAGATGATGGTCCGGTTGGATGTTGTCCTCCTAGTGCTGGATTCGGTGTGGTGTGGCCACTGTTTTGTGCCTCACCATAGCGATTTGGACCCTTGTGGTTACGGTTAGAATTCAAAGCCCCACATTACTTAAGATCGTTTCCGTGTAGTAGGCAGAAGTTCCAATGAACAATGAAAGGATTTTAAGTACTTACCTGTTGTGGCTGGGTGGGTGGAAACGAAGAATCGCTCGGACCCGTCCCAAAAGCACTGCCTGTCCGTTGTTGAGTAGACCCAGCTTCCTGCTGACTGGTAGCGCTTTGTTGGTTATAGTTTTGGTAGTAATTATACGCGTTTCTTTGCTGTTCTGAAGTATAGGAGTATTCGTTTGGAGCAGATGAGAAGGCTCCAGTTTGAGATTGGGGCTGCTGTAGAGGTTGGCTCGAGGCTTGGGCCTGAGCCTGAGCCTGGCTTGAATAGTTGTCGAATTGGGTTGGTTGTGAGGCTTGTTGGCCAAAGGGGTCGTAGGGTTTCTGAGCCGGAGCTGATGGCTCTGACTGAATACCACCCTGACCATAACGGCCAAATTGGCCATACTGCTGGCCAGTCTGAGATCCTTGTTGCTGCATGGCCTGCGGGCCAAGCTGGCTCTGGGGTGACTGCTGATGTGCTGGTATGTTCTGTGGTTGTGGGACAGGTGGTAGACCTGGCGCTTGTTTTGGAGTAGAGTGAGTCTCCTGGCTTGGAGCCTCCGTTGGAGGAGCAAGCTGTCGAGGAGCCGGAGGAAGAGAAGCCCTAGGCTGTGCGACAGGCGAATGTTGAGGTGGTTGGGTACGTGTTTCTGCCTCTTCCCTATCCTCATCAATGTCCAAAGCGTCGCTATCCAAATCACCGTTTAGGCCCATGCTTCCAAATTGCACAGCAGCCCTGTCTACAGCGAGGTTTCCTGGCATAACGACGGCTTCCTGCTGTTCAATCAATCTCCTATTGAAACTTGCGCTGCGATGGGGAGTCACAGCAGCTTTGAGGGCGGTAGTAGCATAACCTCCGATTGCAGGTCGACCGATGGGTGCTTGAGGTGCGCTGCTCAACGGAGTTGCAACACCTCCAACGCTTCCAATGTCTCTGGAGCTAGCGACTATACTAGCAGCAGTTTCGGTAGGCGGAGGGGCCGAAACGTCCGGAAGATGTTCCACATTATCTTCTGTAAGCTCGTGTTTGGAAGGTGTTAGCTCGTCGCCGGATTCCTCTAATGGGTTTTCGGGTGTGAAGCTCGACAACTCTTCAGGTGCGGCCTGGGTCTCCTCAGGTATCTCGTCTGCCACTGGAGGAATAGGCAGTTCTTCGGACTCCGCCACCGTTTCTAGTACTTCCTCATGTGCTGGTGTTTCTATTGGGGCAGGGGCTCGCTCTTCTGGGACTACGGGGGCTTGAGTAACTGGCTTCGGGGGAACCGGAACCGGAGCAGGTTTTACAACGTTCGCCCATGTCTTCTTTGCAGCAGCCTGTGGGACTGCAACGCTCTTCTGAACCTTAGGCTCTCCCGTCTGAGCTACTGGCTGTTGCTCCCAGGCAGGATTCTGAACGTTCTCATTGTTTTCGCTTGCAGCTGTATTATCCCAAGCAGATGATTCGGTTGTAGGAACAGACGTTGGACCAGTCGCAGCGCGTGCGCCATTTGTTGAAGCTTGTGCTCCACCACGAGTGCTCCGAAACCCACCGCGACCGCGCTCGGTCCGTCCACGGCCTCCACGAGCACTGTCATGGCCACCGCGACCGCGACCTGCACGGGTTGACGCAGAAGTCGCATCCGGGCCCGTGGCGGTTGCATCTTTCACTTTCGAGCGCGATCGGTCCTTAGTCTTTTTAACTTCGGAAAATTGGGAGACGTTGCCTATGGTTAAAGCTCTGTCAGCGGACGTAGTTAAATCAGACATTACAATAGTACAAGGCCTAATTAGATGGAATGGTATCTAGCGGTCGAGGACGCGACCAGAAGTGCATACCTTCAGTAATCCTTTCGATGGTGCTCTGAAGATCTCCATCGGTTTCCTGTAACGCAAGAAGAAGGTCGACGTCGGCCCAATCTGGAAAGAGCTCCTTTAGCGTGGTCAATTGAGACAAATATTGTCGTTTCAATTCGCCAAGTTCGCCTTGATCCGCAGAGGTATCAACATGTGTAGATCCATAGTGGTCGCCATTCGTCTGCTTGCTGTTTGACCGTGGTCCTCGAGAGGGATATCCGCCTCTCCCACCGCGAGCCGAGCTCCTGCCACGAGTGGCTGGCCGAGACTGTACTTCAGACATGTGGTCTTGTGAAAGGAAGAGTCGATACAGAGGAGGGGTGTTTGTTAAGAAAGGGTTCCGGGGAGCTGAAGGAGGATGGTTGCGTTTGAATAATGACGAAGGAGGTGAAGGGGGTGTTTGCGAGAACTCTAAAACGGCAGCAAGCAGACTTGCGGTAGTCAAAATGCACCGGGCAGCCTGTAGCAGGCTCTCTCGTGTGTTCGAATAAAATCTGGAGTGTGTACGTTGCTCGTCGACAGGCTCATGAGGGCGTGGTTGATGAGAGGGAAGGAGGACAGGCGTGTCGGCCGCTGGTGCAAATGGTGGTCTTGCGGCTGCCCAGCCTCTTCCAGCGCGCACTGCGATTCGCGATTCGGCGAGCGTTGAAGTCAAGAGGTCACGCTCCGCCGCCCCTCACCCCCAATTCACACCACACACCTGGCCAGACACCCCAGGCACCCCAGATTTACTCCTCGTGCTTGCACTACGATAAAACCGAGCCCGCTGTGCAAGCAACCATCACCTAGAGTCGGTTGCTCGTTCACCATGCAGTCCTCTGCAAGCCGCGCCTTCAGCATCCTCTCCTCAAAGATCCATCCGCAGCTTCCTCTTACCCCCCGCGAATCACAGCAACTGCTTGCCCTCCTCACTACCTCATTCAGACAGCAATTGGATCGCGAATACCTCCGTGACCCTCTACGCTCTCACAGTGCACGTCTGCAGCCACATAATCAAAGTAAAGATACCCCCACGAAACCTAGTGCTCCCGAATCCAAATCGTCGCACACAACAGCCAGCAAGCATCTCGAGACTGTTCTAACAAACCCACTGTTTGCTATAAAGCCTCAGAGAAGGAGATCTGGCACATATGACATCAAAGATGCCCATAAAATTATGGGTGACCCCTCGCAATGGTTCCAGGAGCAAGTTGCCAGTGGGTCAGCTGATATTCAATCGGCCTACCTATGTATCGAGACCATTCAGGAAATGACACCATCGTCACCCATGACAGAGAGCACAAAGCACAGCAATATCGGTTTAAAGATATCGGATTGGCTATGGTCGAGTGGGATTGAGAAATCAAAACCATTCTTAACAAACCTCGGATTCATCAAATTACTGGTGCCTTACCTTGTTCGGGAGCATGAAGAGGGTCCATTATGGCGATGGTTCACTCGCAGCTTGCAAACGTGGATCCAAGAAGCTAACGTTGATATGAAGCAAGTGCATCGGTTCCGAGCTCATTTACTAAAATCTATGGCTATGTCGAAACTGGATAGAGAGGGCGGGCTAGAAGCGGCAATCACAACAATTTTACGTGCTGTCGCTCTGCTAGATACCCCAAACATTTGCCTCTCTACTTCAGACACCAATCTTGCCGGCAGATCGGTTGTGGAACACATTGTTTCAACGACAACCCCCATCCCTGTGGAACTATTCAATCAATTTATTCATAGCACGAGGAGGTGGAGCCGTCAGTGGGAACTTTTTCAAGCAATCCTTTGGTCACACTATCCGTCACAGCCTAATGCCAATCCCGGCCTGGAATATCTGAAGAATGGAGCAGCATTATCACGATCCCAAAGACCGGAGTCCCGCCGCTTGCTAGTGCAGCTTTCCCTGGGCGTCGCCCGGCAACTACTCACTGAGAATAGGTTTTCAGAGGGTCAATGGGTGCTGGACTTTGCAAGAGATAATCTCTCGGAGGAGTTAGGATTGCAGCCAGAACGGTCTTCAGTCAAAGAATCATCACAAAGATCCTCTCAAGACGAGCTGGAAAATCTGCAGCTGCTGGATAGCCTGAAGCTAGATTTATGAGATTCGTGAAAGATATTACTAGTAACCGAAAGCCTCTAAGAGCTGGCCCATACACTTTGACGAGGTGTTCTAAAAACCAAACATGGATATAGCTACACACCCATACCTCTATACAAAACGCCAGCCATGTCGGAATATACCAAGGACGCTTTACTCAATCGCAGAGATACCGTTTCTATGCAGCACCGGGTTAATCCTTTCGTCAAACTCAAACCGAAACTCCTTGCCTAGCTCCTTCCTGCACGCCTTCTGGACAGCCTCCAGGACACTATTGAGCACGCCAAAGCTGGCGGGATTCTGATCGTTCTCTTCGCCCTGGCACACGTCGGTACGCACCAGGCAGGTGTTCCAGCCATACATGTTCTCGTCAATAATGTTCGACGCCGGATTGTCGCCAATCATGTAGATGCTGCTTGGAAGGTGCTCGTCATTGTGGATCCGCTTCATCCAACTGGCGATGGCCTTGTCCGCGTACTCGTACGTGGCTAGCTCCGGCTTGCCATACACGACACGCTCGAAATCGACGCCGGTCAACGCCTTGTGCGTGGTCTCGAGCCCGATGTGGAACGCGCCTTGCGACATGCGAGGAGTGGGGTGCTCGGTAGGGCACAGCGGTCTCCCTGGAAGAAATGGATGGGAATCCGCTGCGAGACGGGGTCCTTGGCGACTGTATTTAGGCGGCCGTTTTCGCTGCGTAGCAAGCCCATGATGATTTGCATGTCGGTGGTGTAGTCGCGGCTGTTGGAGAAACCATAATGGCTTCGATGGTGACTTTGGAAAAGTCACGAGGGCGGGAGCTAGCGCGATCCTCATCGGTCACCATGGACAAGAACACCGCCAATGTCGAAAACGACAGCCATGTCTTTTGCGGCATTAACCTTTTCTCCTTTGATATCTCAGACTTGGGCAGCCAGAATTTCTCTGAAGGGCTGGATTGGGGGCATTCCCGGCCGACCGGTCGTCCATCTGCAGTATAGACAGATGACAGTCTCGGCTGCCTCTTTGACCTTAGAATGGGTAGGGAAGCCCCAAAAGAGTTTCGGGAACCCCTCCGCTCCTTCATAGATGGGGAGAGGCTCAGGTTGTGCATATCGGCTTGGGCATCCAAGATCGAAGACCTTGTTGCGGGCACCTCGATGGTATCGTGAGCATGGCCATTGCCCGGAATAGTAAGGCTGCTGCCATAACTACCGGCTACCTGGTTGCCACGGCTCGCGACGCGTTGTAGGGGATTGTTCTCTCGGGATTTAACAGGGCTGAGAGGTCGTCGAAGGCAGGCATGGTTGAAGACGCGATTACGATATTTCGGTAGGAGTATGATGCGACAGGCTTTGCCGAGGAGAGTTGTGTAAGTAGAGTGCTGTAAGGCTTTCGGGGCTATGGGGAAGGGTCCCAGCTGGAGAGTATATTCAACACCTCACAGCGACTACGTTGGCATCATGATTCGAAATATGATTCGAAATTGTGTTTCGGCCCCGTTCTCCAACGTGAAACCCCTACTTGCTCCACAGATACATCATCATACCTTGATCTAATAGAAGGAGCCTTCGAACCCACTTGCTCCTTCGGCCGGCCGAAGCCTGTGCACAGGTGAGGAATATTCAATACATAATCAAAAGCGGAGCCTTTAGTGGACTCGGGTCCACAGTCTTCACGGCAACTAAACTGTTGTCAGCAAGGCGCATCAATACTTATTCCACTGTATCGTCTGTATTTTTGACGAGATCATGTTCGTAGGGGGGGATAGGGGCATCCACAAGAGCTTCCTCCGATCACGTGATAACATCGCTTGTCGTGACGACTCCACCTTAGGAGTCTCCTCATACATTACCATACACCTGCGTCCCCGTGTGACAGGTCATGTTGATGTATGCGGCAGCTCTAATGGTTGTGGCGTCTAGTGTGAGTCCGTCAGATTCCGCGGCGAGGATTTTCTGCCACCGCCTGCAGAATTGTTTTACGTCGCTAGTGAAACCGGTTACCCCCTTAAGTGCGATTGCTCTAACTTTCTACCCAAGCGGCTTAGTTAGTGCCCACCTTATATATTCGGTACGTGAAGCGTTAGATCTGAAACACACGTGCTTAATGGCGCTTTTGTAAGTAACGTTTCACAAGGGTGTGGCCAGAGCGGGTCGTCCTCCCTGCTAGCAGTGGCGATGTGCCACCTAAACTAAAGCTGAACTAAGGGGGCATGGGGGGTAACATAAGCGGACCAGCTGCCCTCCCTGCAAGCGCTTCCTGCTAGTGCTTATATTGCCACATTACCACATTAAAAACAGTGCTTATCCAGCATTTCGTAGGACCCTATCTACAGCAATTATAATAAGGCAGCCAATCTTCTTATAAGTCCAACCAGTATAGCGATTAAGAGAATACGTAATATTACGCTTGCGTAAGGAGAGCCGGGTTCCTATATCTTAAGGAATTAAATAGCTAAGCATTGGAGGTAGATAGTAGCCATGTTTATAGCGTAAAAGATTTGGTATTTTAAGATATATATTATATCTCGCATTTTAATTACTTTATATTACCTCTGGGTTATGCTCTCGCAGCTTCTTCAGCTGCTTATAAATTATTATATTACTATAAGAGCTAGACTTTATATAGCTAATACCGCGCCAACGCTAGCAGGAAGGGCAGCTGGCCCGCTTATATTACCCCCTCGTACCTAGCGCCTAGTCTAAAGATGCTTTCGCCCTAATAGATTTAAATCTAGCTATAACCTATCTAGGCACCTTATATGTACACCTTTTACTATACCGCTAATAACGCTTTATATTATACACTAACTAGAATATATAAATAAGAGGGTATTATACTAATCCTTATACACGCCCTGTAGACTATATAATAGGAATATACCGCCGTTTATTTCTTGCGTATCCATATAATTTTAGAGCCATTAACTATATTGCATTTCCTGTATTAGAGACGAATAGTGCTTAGAGCATGCGACAGTAGTAGGGTGCTCTGGGCCAAGTGCACGTTTATATCCGCTGTCTGCCCTTTGATATAGTACTAAAGCAGCTTCGTATTGTCGCTATTGACGAAGAAGGAAAGCCAGGCAGTATACGCTGGTTAGCGTATCTGGGTGCTTGTTACGGCTCGTACAAATGCCTCTGAACCGAAGTTTGTAGAATGCCGTATTACGAAGATACTAAGCTAAGGAGAAGAAGAAGGGAAGAGGAAGGTCGTTAGGGGCTAATATACAGGAGGCGCCAAGGCGCTAGTAGTAAGCGATATTGAATGCGGCAGGTGGCGATGCCCCAGCACCATCACAGTGCTCCTTCCCCAGCGCCTTCTCTCTTCCCTCCAGCGCTCGCCGGTTCATCTCCTCTGCCGCCTCATACTTTCCTCGATATTGCAGCACGCCTGCTAGGATGCTCACGCTGGACAGCGTGTCTGGGTGCTGTTTCCCTAGCGCCTTCTCTCTTCCCTCCAGCGCTCGCCGGTTCATCTCCTCTGCCGCTTCGTACTTTCCCTGCTGCTGCAGCACCGACGCCAGGTTGCTCACGCTGGTTAGCGTGAAAGGGTGCTCCTTCCCCAGTGCCTTCTCATATCCTTCTAGCGCTCGCCGGTTTGTCTCCTGCCGCTTCGTACTTTCCCTGCCGCCGCAGCACCAACGCCAGGTCGCTCACGCTGGTCAGCGTGGAAGGGTGCTCTTTCCCTAGCGCCTTCTCTCTTCCCTCCAGCGCTCGCCGGTTCATCTCCTCTGCTGCTTCATACTTTCCCTGACATTGCAGCACGGCCGCCAGGTTGCTCACGCTGGTCAGCGTGGAAGGGTGCTCTTTCCCTAGCGCCTTCTCATATCCCTCTAGCGCTCGCCGGTTTATCTCCTCTGCTGCTTCATACTTTCCCTGATATCGTAGCACCAACGCCAGGTTGTTCACGCTGGTCAGCGTGTCTGGGTGCTCTTTCCCCAGCGCCTTCTCTCTTCCCTCTAGCACTCGCCGGTTTGTCTCCTCTGCCGCTTCGTACTTTCCCTGATACTGCAGCACCAACGCCAGGTCGCTCACGCTGGTCAGCGTGGAAGGGTGCTCTTTCCCTAGCGCATTCTCTCTTCCCTCCAGCGCTCGCCGGTTCATCTCCTCTGCTGCTTCATACTTTCCCTGACACTGCAGCACGGCCGCCAGGTTGCTTACGCTGGTTAGCGTGTCTGGGTGCTCTTTCCCTAGCGCTTTCTCTCTTCCCTCTAGCGCTCGCCGGTTTATCTCCTCTGCTGCTTTATACTTTCCCTGATGTCGTAGCACCAACGCCAGGTTGCTCACGCTGGTCAGCGTGTCTGGGTGCTCTTTCCCCAGCGCCTTCTCTCTTCCCTCTAGCACTCGCCGTTTCATCTCCTCTGCTGCTTCACACTTTCCCTGATACTGCAGCACGGCCGCCAGGTTGCTCATGCTGGTCAGCGTGGAAGGGTGCTGTTTCCCTAGCGCTTTCTCTCTTCCCTCCAGCGCTCGCCGGTTCATCTCCTCTGCTACTTGATACTTTCCTTGATATCGCAGCACGGCCGCCAGATTGCTCACGCTGGTCAGCGCGTCTGGGTGCTCTTTCCCCAACGCCTTCTCTCTTCCCTCCATTACTTGCAGCAATGGTTTTTTTGCTTCATTATATCTTCCGTCACTTAGTAAGCACAGTCCAAATTTCTCACATAACCCTAGTCCCTGACTCGTGTTCTCTACCTGGAGAGAAGAACCTAAGATGTATTGCGTATGTGGTAAATAGGCTCTCCAAATGCCCCGATTTGCATGGTTATTGTTTGGGAAGACTTCTTCTAGTCGCGCAATAGCCTTAGCTTCCCATCTAGCTAAGGAGTTCTCTTTTGTTAGCCAGTTACGGGTGGCGATGTGCACAAGTGGGTGGAGATCTAGCGATTGACCTGCTGACTGCCTGCTGACGAATGAGTACGCATTTAGAGTGCCGATTGCGTCGACTTCCGCTTTGCGTGACTTTGCTGGCGGTAGGAGCGACTGCGGGATATCCTTTGGGTCTATGCAAGACATAATCGATAAGTACTCGGCTGCTAGAGGATCATGGTGTCGGATCTGGTTGAACGAGATTAGCCAGGTGGTGGCCACTGGATTCTTGGCGTCTTGGTATCGCGCTTCGTCTTTAAAGTCCTCACTAAGAATCTTGACGGCACTTTCTTTATGGTCTTTCAGCAGTAAGAGATAGTCTGCAAATGCGATCCCATTCTTGTTGATGTAAGCAGCTGCCTGGGCGATAGCCAGGGGGAGAAAGGTGAGTTGCTCGACCAGCTCGGCCGTGTCCTGACAATTTTTAAGGAGGTTCGGGTCGGCCAAGGACTTGGCTAGCATCTGTGTAGCTGTCTCTTCGTCCATCTCGGAAACCTTAACCATGTTTTGATGCGCTAAATCGACGGCAATCTTCCGGCTCCGAGTGGTGAAAACGATTGAACCCTGACTACTTTGTGGGAGGTAGTCAATTAAACCAGCCCTGCTGCTAGTGCTGCCGATCCATATATCAACGTCGTCAGCATTATTAAAGATAAGTAGCCAGTGACCCGCTTTTTTCTGGCTCAAATACTGTTGCACTAGCTTCTTTACGTCTGCCTGTTCCTCTTCTAGTCTAGGTACGCCTAGCTGCTGCCCAATGTTTAGGTATGCCTGCCGAAAGCTTTTAACGTTTGTCGCCGGCACCCAGAGAAGAGAGCAATCTCCGTACTTCTCTCTTGTTCGGTATGCCAGCTCGAGTGCGATCTGGGTCTTCCCCACTCCACCGAGGCCGAAAACCGCAGTCTTTTGAGTCCGGTCGTTCATAAATAATGTACTTTTAAGTCTTTTAAGCTGAGGGCTTCGGCCTACAAAATGCGAGTTCCGTTCGAAAGGGACATTCCAGCAAGTCTTACGAGCGCCTAGATAGAGATTAGCACGAATAGTTTAAACATAATGAATAACTTACTAGCTTGAAGCCCTATAACGCGACGCGCATTAAATTCCTACCCAAGATAAGTAACTCTTGGCCGCGTTAAAGGGAGGTCCAACCTCTTATATAGATAACGGATGCGAACGCAGTATCTGTTCTATCTGTGTAGCATTAGCGCAAAACAGCGCGCTTGTATCTAGGCAAAGTTGTCTATATACACACTCTGCTTTTGCTTTAGGTTTAAAACGCAGTCTCTGACTCGGAACTTCTGCGCTTGATGGTTAATGTATCCATCCGTGGCTGCTTCGATAGCACCTTGCTGCTGGTACTCGGCCAGTCCAATGTCCTATAGCCCTTGGTCCACGTTGAAGCGGAAGTACCGTTTTTTATCAAAATGCTGACGCCACTTCGCTATAAATCTCTTCTCAGTCTCTTCTGTCTGAGTAGTAATCCCCACAAGTGTTCCAGAGAGGAACCCTAGTATATTATCTTTAATCGCCTTCTTCCCAGGATTTCCGGTTCCGATTGAGATAAAACACTTAACCAGGGGCTTTAGATCCCCCGTTTCGGCGCACCAAATATTCGAGGCCTCTCCTTCTACCTCGTCTACGGGGTTGTTTGCACCTAAGCCACCATCAGCAAATCTGCGGGCCCCGATATCGACAGGGTCGAAGTAGCTCGTTGCGGCTGATGTTGCTAATGCTGCTTTGCAGATTGTAGCAGGAATGCCGGTCTCGTCAGTCAGGTTATAGCTTCTCAGGCGTACTATTTCCTTCATCTCGTGCGCAATACTGCACACGAACCTGTCCGTCCGCATTAGCGTGGTGCGATCCGTATATCGGCGCTACTAACACTCGACATCCCCGAGTAGTCCCGTTGTCAAAAAGCTCTGTGCTAGAGGCATTGTGGTTGGTGACCACCTTCTTAACGGCACCCTTTAGCTTCTTCGAGTTGAAGCGTGCCTTGGTTTTGCCGGTCTAACTAAATGGGAGCTTGTTTGATCTCTTGCCAAACACCGTCTCCATGAGCTCGCTATATGCCGCGATGCATTCGTCCACGTCCATTTCAAGCCGGCCTAGCATGATAGCGATCAAACTTGCTTAGTTAGCTAAATCTAGCAGTTAGTTTTAGGGCTGCGCACCCGCCTGTGCTTGTGCCGCCGATGAGATCGAACAGCTCGCATGGCTTTACTCGAGGAAGGCTGGCTTCTTGACGTTCGTGGTTGAGCCGCGCCATGAGACCCTTTAGAATGTAGAGCGTGGAGAGCCCACGGACTCCGCTGCTATCGAGGGACAGCAGGCAGAGGCCGGTGCGATCGAGGGGGTTCGGCTCGGCGCCATGCTGTGTTGCCAGCGTCTGCATCGTCGCCGTTTTCGATGTACGAGTCGGGACGTGTTGCAAGAGGAGTGTAGGGCGCTTGAACAGATGCTGGAAGAGAGAGCGCACTCTCCCTGCTGGGCTGAGGAAGAAGGCTGAAGGCCAACAGAGCTGTGCGTGCTGGGCGCATTCGTTGCAGCTCGCGCCGGCCAGTAGCAGGGGGAGAACTGAGGGAGCTCGGGTGTGGCGCGCCGCCTTGAGGACACCAGCGATGCCAGCCAGTCAAACGATGTATACTGTTAATGCCATTTGCTACACAGATGCAATATGTCCTGAAGCATGAGTAGTATCGTACTTTAACATTGTTTGTTTACATCTTTAATTAAAAATAGCTAACTAGCATAGCCAAAGACTTCAGTGGTACATCGCCACTGCTAGCAGGAAGAGTGGACGACAAGTTGCCTGCGCGCATATCTCCGAAGAAAGCTTGGCTCTAGAAAAACCCTGAGGGCTCGTAATATTTCGCATCAGATCAGAACCGCAAGTCCGGCAGAAAAAGACGCGTTCCTTCCTAATTTAGTACGCGTTTGTGGCTTTGTGGACCACTGTTTATCCTGCCACTTGACCTGTGCACGCGGGAAAGATGCAGTGCCCTGAGCCAGAAAAACTGTGGGGTTGCTTGACCTGCAGGTGTGCCGCGCAGCCTTCTGGAATTCCCGCTACCATACAGATTTCACTCGAGGTGCATGACATCATTCCAACCGCCTAACGCTTCAAAAAGGATTTCCAAGGTTAATACTCCGTAATGCTCCATATTATGTTTACAAGTAGGTCACAAGGTTTTATTTGATATCTCGTCGGCCCGGCTCAAGCGCTATCTCTTGCACCGTTAAAATCGCGCGTAGAGTTGTGGCCCAAGCTCAATCAATCAAACTCGCTTGTTTATAGGCGGTCGGAAATTCTGCCGCAACATTTTGGTGGTGGAGGTTTTGATGTTCTTGAAATCGCGCACGGGCCACATCTGCACACCCGACGACGGTGCAAGGGATACTATTTTCTGTAGTTATTAGAGCCGCATTTGACCCCCAACGTTTCGATGTCAAATCATCAAGCGGGGTTTTGGGCCCTCATTTTTCCTGCCATCTTAAAATGCGCTACCGGGCCGATTGTATGTTCTCCGACTGGAATAAGCGAGTCCTCAGCCAGGCAGAACCAAGTTATTTTACATACTCCGTACCCCCTTGTATACGGCCCTGTTCGAAATTGCGCCATTCAAACGAAGGACATAATCGCCAGCTAATCACTGGGCCTTTTGGGATGCAACACCTATCTCTGGTGTAAAATTTAGGTGTTTAGCTGACCGAACTTCCTCACCCAACATCAACAATCAACACCGCGCGCGTTACTCCACGCTAGGCCCTTGCGACCGTTATAAAATAGATGGGCGATAACTTGAGATACCAGGCGTTTCCTCCCATGACCATGACAGAATCGAGGTTATCTCGTCCGAAACGCTCGTTCGCAGATTTCTATGAGCCCAACCCTTCCTCACCACAACTCGGCACGATGAAGCGACTCCGGATTGAGGCCGTAGAAGCAGAGCAGGCGGCTAAGGTATAACAACGTTCCCTTGTACCAGTCGACGACTAATGGAGAGGTTCGTGCAGTTTGTACAACAGCCAAAGCCTCTCCCTCCAAAGCGTCCATTCACCTTGTTTCTCGAAGACTCCGTCGATCAACTCCCCTCGAATCCTGCTCTGAAAAGATACCGTCTTGAGTCTGTTGTTATCCAGTGGCTCGAGTCTATTTCAGGATCAGAATCCTACCGAGAAAGACACTGCCGGTTGGATACTATTGATCACTCAAACGTCGAACTTATCCCTAGGAGACTTACAGAATCGGTGCCGAATATAGAGTATACACGAGATGCTGAAGAATTCGTTATGCCGCCGACACCCACTTCTAGGTACGCCCCACCAGTCGCATTATCAGGTATCAGTAGCGCCTCCAGCGGTTTCAGTCGAAAGTCGCTTGTTGAAGACCCCTTTTACCGGGTCATGAACTTGGCCGAAAATAATATCTTTACACGCTCTGTCCACGAGGAATTCCCGGAAGACATTGCTAGCCTCGTCGATTATGTACGCAAGGACCGTGACTCGCCAGGACCGTCGTCAGATCAACTCAGGCAAGATACTGATTTGGAACGCCTTGAGATGGGCACTGGAGAATCCGATGTGGAAGAGTATTTCCATGCCAACGTGTTCCCTAATCCCAAATTATCAGACAGATTACAATGTACTAATAGAAATCCAATGGCTAAACAAGTTGTCCCAGATGTCGGATCAAAGCTTAAACTTAAAGTTAGTACTCCAGTACCTGATATGCTTTATGGATATAACCGCAATAGAGCATTTCACCAGCAACAAGCCCAACTTCTCTCTATGGGGACTGATATGGTAGCTAACAGTCAAGGCCTAATTTATCCCTTCTTTGTCATCGAGTTTATAGCTGACGGTCCTGGAGGGTGTGGGAGCTTATGTGTGGCGACAAATCAATGTCTTGGAGGCTCTGCATCATGCGTTAACATTGCCGAACGCCTTAACCGCCAGCTAAGACATTACAAGAGCGATAAGGTCCAACCGATTAACAGTGCCGCATTCAGCATCGCCATGAGCGGCACGGAGGCACGACTCTATATCTCGTGGAAGCATAATGAGCTCGATTACTACATGCGAAAAGTTAAGAGTTTCGCACTTCAGGAGCCTAAGGATTATGTGGAGTTCCGCAAGCACGTCCGGAATATCATCGATTGGGGGGAAGACAAGCGCCTGAAACAGATTCAAGAGTCTTTGGACAAACTTCTCGAAGGGAGCAGGAGAGCCTCTGAGGTGGCGAAATCCCGCCCGCCACCTTCGGATAATTCCGCAAGCAGCAGCACTCACAATTTCCAATCATCCCATTACCAAGGCCACGAAGAGGACGACCTGAACTGTCAATCATTGGAAGAAACAGAATATTATACCAGTATCAACGATCAAGATGGATGCAATACGCCCGCTCAGCAACCCCTCAGTTCAACCGATGCTCCGCAACCCGTGACTTCGGTCTGTTCAACCAACGCGGCCTGGGGATATCCGGCTGATGATCAACAGGTTTTGACTGGATACAATCCCGATACATCGCACGCTCAGAACTATGGGTATCATCTGTCTGACGCTCCAGTCACTCCTTCGTATTCATCGGAGAATATGTCATTCCCACTTGAGTCGCATGAGGGTGTTGGTGGAGTCAAAGGTCACGGGGCTACACCAATAATTCCAAGGCGCGAAAGACACGCAAACGTCCTTGAGGTTTGATGAATTCGATCCCGATATCAGGGTCTGGTATGATTGATTTGTTGATTTGCCAGCCTAACCTGGTAGACTTTGAGAGTGCCTGTGACCACTGGCTGGGAAGTGACCGGGAAGTACGCCTTGTATGAGAGATGGCTGGCATCCGGGGTCATATCTGTTGCCTGGGATGGATGAAAATTAGGATGGGATGATGATTGGCGGTGACTGTATAGTATGGTCCACCATGCCCTGCTCTTGACATGCCGCACGTCATCGAATTCTACCAATACATGACTTTGTGTGACCACATCTTCCGCAGTGAAAGTACCCACCCGGCATTTGTCTATCTCCATTGTAATCTTCGTCTTAGTCGCTGAAGAAGTGAGATCAGAACATTCCAATATCAAAAGGGTATGGCCCGCTTCGGTCGGAACCCAGCTATACTTCCACGCCGAACAGACAGTTCTCGGGCGCTGGATGATGAGGAGGTAAATCGAGGGAAAAGAGAGATCTCTAGGTAAAGGCCAAACTAAGTGTTGTGTTTCAAAGGTGTATTGACATGATTAGGTATCCGTGTCCAGGCTGAAGCAGTTGAAATTGCGATTTTAATTGCGACAGAATATTGCATTTTCGGCGGGATTGGGGCGCAAGCTACGCCTAACTGGGGTAAGTGCGACTCCACACACCGGAGAAAAGTAATACGGCGCTCGGGTGGCGCTGGCGTGCCCCTTCGGGATCATGTTTCGCGAATAAAAATACAGCTGAAACAAGCCGCCTCCACATTCTGACCACCTTTGAGAATTCTACCAGCTTTTCAATTTGAACCATGCGTGTCTTGGAAAAAACCCTATAATAGCTTTCTAACCACAATGGCCACCACATCCTCGCCCGCGTCTAGCAAAACATTTAAGCTTAACAATGGCGTCATCATCCCCGGCGTCGGCTTCGGTACCTTTGCTAGTGAAGGTACAAAGGGGGATACATACCGTGCCGTCTCCCATGCTCTAAAGGTAGGTTACCGTCACCTCGACTGCGCCTGGTACTACCAGAATGAAGACGAGGTTGGCGAGGCAGTGCGGGACTTCCTCGCCCAGAACCCAAGCGTGAAGCGATCCGACCTTTTCATCACTACGAAAGTGTGGAGTCACCTGCACGAGCCCGACGAGGTGAAGTGGTCGCTGGAAAACTCGCTCGAGAAGCTTCAGGTGGACTACGTTGACCTGTTCCTTCTGCACTGGCCCATTGCTGTCGAGAAGGATCAGAAGAACATGCCGAAGCTTGGCGCCGACGGCAAGTACATCATCAAGAAAGGCCTGACGGAGAACCCAGAGCCGACATGGCGCGCGATGGAGGAGCTGTATGCCGCTGGGAAGGCGCGAGCAATTGGCGTTTCGAACTGGACGATTCCGGGCCTGAAAAAACTGCTTCAGATTGCCAAGGTCAAGCCGGCCGTCAACCAGATCGAGATCCATCCCTTCTTGCCGAACACGGAGCTTGTTGAGTTCTGCCTCTCGCACGGCATTCTGCCAGAGGCATACTCGCCGCTGGGCTCGCAGGACCAGGCGCCTAACACGGGCGAGAAGGTGCGGACGAACCCGGCGCTGAATGAAGTCGCGGAACGCAGCGGCAACACGCTCGCGCAAGTGCTGCTAGCGTGGGGCTTGCGGAGAGGCTACGCGGTGCTGCCAAAGAGCTCGACGCCGTCACGAATCAACAGTAACTTGCAGGTGCCTACACTGAGCGATGCGGACTTCGAGGCAGTGAACAAGGTTGCAGAGGGACGCCATACACGGTTCGTCGATATGAAGGATACGTTCGGATACGATGTGTGGGCCGACGAGAAGTAGCATGGCTAATTCCCAAGGGAACACGAGATGGGGTATTGGCGGCGTTTGGTGAAAGTAGCTTTTGGCAAAGGGAGGATTGATACCACGTATATAGTTACATAGAGAGGTTGCTCATATAAAGTCTCTTAGCTAGCGGGGGCGCCACCGGGGCGTCACTAGGGCGTCCTGAGGAAGAGCAGGAAAGGATTGTCAATAGAGGCGCCGGGGAAATAAAAGTGAACTAGCCACATTAGGGCCGTGTGGGATCCAGCCCCGGAGAATATGCGAGTGAGAAAATTGTGAAAATTGTGAAAGATTATGAAGGGTAGGAAGATTACGGAGGGTGATTTTGTCCAGGGTCTGTCAAAGCCGCATACTGAAGCCGACGACAACGCTGGAGCGCAGAGATGCGAGGGTTGATGTAATAGAAAGTGCCACAGCCGTAGTTAGCTCGCAGATAGGAATCTTCCCCGCTGGTTTCTTCCGTTTAGGCAGGATGTGACGGCTTACATGCTTCTTATCAATGCTGTCATTTCGTTCCCCCGGCTCTTTGCTGCGGAAGAAAAGCATGATCGCCCCTCTGCCTTACCCTCTTCCGTCCCTCAACATGTTTGTGGAAAATGTGGCTGGCGCATTTGTCGGCGATCAACGCGATCGGCATCAGGGAGAAGCGAAACCAAGGCGTTCCCTAACCACGCCCAATGTCCTCATCATCAGCAAATGCCATACAATCATGACCAGAAGCCAGTGCCAGCGGGTGTTTTCTTGAAATATCAAACCGCTGTGTGTTTAGCATTCAGTCTCTATGAAACAAAAGAAAAAGCAACCCGTTTCACCTGTCACTGCCAGCCTCGGTCATCAGCCTCTTCCAGCCTAAACAAAATGGGTGCGGGAAGGGATCCACCTCCTTAGTCGGTGGCTTATTGAGCTGCATCAGAAATCTCCGCGAGTTGGTGGAAATGTCTGTCTCTAAGCCCAGTTATTGGATACACTCCGGATACGTTCCATTTTGTTGCGCAAGCTTGCGTCCTTCAGCTCTTAGATCTCTGATTCTTCAATATATTTCCCGCCCACGCGCGCTTTTCTTATCATCAACATGGTCTCTCAACCTTGGCTTTCTCCCTCTCCACTGTACTCCTGCACTTCGCAATGTTCAGATCCTTCACATCAGATAAAGAGCCATTTTTGTTTGGAGATGCAGTCAGCAGGTATGCGTCACTACCTTCTGCCTTTACCAAAATAGTCACCTCGGTGCACCGACCCACTTGGAACCCTGCTAATCCTCTTCCCGGTAGATATGATGCCCCGCGGCCCTGCACCGCGGCACAAGTCGAGCATCGTAATTCAATGTCTTCAGTCGCATCCTCACGCTATACACGCTCTTCTAGAGACTCAATGTCCTCGGAGCGTTCTTCCGTAGCTTCCTACAGCAGCATTTCCTCGTATGGTTCAAATTTCGTGACTGCCCCCACTCTCGTAAAAACTCCGTGGGAACTTGAACGATATAAAAAGCACTCGATACCGCGTCGGACAAGACCAGTTGGCCTCCTTCCTCCGCACGTCTTCCAGGAACTGCCCCGGGAGATCTATGATTGTATATTGCAGCAACTACAACTCCTACATTTTGATACCGCATCCCAAGTATGCCTGTCATGCTATCTGCGTGATATCCGCAATCTTGGATTGACGAGCCGAGCGTGGGATAAAGCTGCGAGAGAACAATTGTGAGCATGTTCGCCTGCGTCGGACCCCAAATATGGGCTGACAAAACCATTGCAGATACCGCAGCATTTGGATAGTTACTGACGATGCGCATCACGAATTGAGAAAGCTAAAGGTTAAAAATGCCGGGCGCTTAAAACTTCTGCGTCGAACACTACGCGAGCGCTCTGTAATAGCAAGATATGTTCAAGAGCTGAAACTACCTGATGTTTACGAACTATATCAAAATGCGTCTCAAGCAGGAAAGTCAGACATTGTGGACTTGGTAGCGTCGATAGTAATGGCCTGTCCAAACCTTGAAAGAATTACTGGATTCAATATCTCATACGACCATAATTTCGATCGGCTGTCCCATGCATTATCAACTAGAAGGAATCTTAGAGCGCGTGTTTGGATTCTAGAAAACCACGAACGGCTTGAGGTCCCCTCGGGTTCTGACAAAAGCATTAGCGATATCTATTTCCCATACGACGATCCTATAGAAACCTTTGTTCAGCAGAGCGACAATTGGCTCGCTCTAGAAACGCTTGTGCTCCATGCACAAAAGCCTGGATGTATGAATTTTCGATCATTCATAGCGACTTTCAGGAAACTCCCTTCACTCAAGAATCTTCTCTTATCAAATTTCAGCTCGGAAGAATTTAACGACCGGACTCTACAAGCCTTACCGGCACTACATTCCCTCAGACTACAGGATCTCCATGGCGTGACCGATAAAGGGCTGCTACGATTCGCAACCTCGGAAGCCGCCAAAACTTTGCGAAGTCTCTCCTTGATTGATCTGGAAATCATGCTCTTGAGCGTGATATCAAAATTCCTCTCTAGCCTCCCCGAACTGCGGAGATTTACTCTCGTTCAAGATGGATCCCCTGGCCTGATACCGGGAGCCGTAGCTCCCTTTCCGGTCTTTCAATCCAAGTCTCTTCAATTCCTTCATTGGGACATTCTAGTTCCTGGTACAGCAAACGATGATCTTGCTTCATCAGTTGAAGCTGGTGCATTTCCTAGTCTCAGGACGATAAGAGCGCCAAGTGACCACGACGGGCTCCTGCAGGATCTCTGTAGGCCGCTGGCGCAGATAGCACACACTAGCGACCAACACCTCGTAAGGAGAATGGATGTTCCTACCGCTAGCGAGACACATTACCTCCGCTCTCTTACGGCAGCGAGGATAGCAGCGCAGGAGCGCATTGAGGATGCTCGTCGAAGACCAGGACTCAAGGTGGTAGTGGAGGAAGACGGTGTAATCCAGCATGTGTACACCATTAGAGCTTACATGGGCACGGTGGGCTCACAGATTGAGTATTCATTGGAACCGGATGTGAAAGGAAGCGAGAATGCTATCATTGGGATACCCGATTTGTTGAAAGTGCGGACCCGTACCAAGGATCTCAGGAGAGTGCGGTGGATTCCAGGGAGTGGAGGCTGTTCACACCCTCTGAAGCGGCAACATGTGCCGGTGGAGTTGGGCAAATTCTTTTGAGATATCCAGAATATAGAAGACTAAGATTGGCGTTCCTGTAGGGATTTGAACCGGTGAAACGAATTTTCACGAAATACCTAGTTATACACCTTGTATGATGTTTCATCGTTCACCTGCTGGTATGCTAGTACATGCAGTTGACCACGTAGCGAACATCTGCTTACGTTCTCCTGGTTTATCTCATAAATCAGGCGCTTCGTGGGCGAGAATGGGGCGAGAGCACGTGCGTACTGCTTCCTATCCGCCTTGAATTCTCTGCGAAGTGTCTGAGCTTTTTAGTCGCGATTTGATGATAATTAACCACGGATCATTAAATCACTGCCAAACCTTGTACCTTCCCCACGTCTAATTATCTTAAAAATATTATAAGGCAGCTTCTTTATTTATTCTATCTAGTAGCTATATCATAGCTATCTTATATCAAAAGTTAAATATAGGTAGTTAATTTAAATCTAAGTTATTTTCTAGAATACTATATCTGTGAGGTGACAGGCTCCACACCACCCAGCCACGGCGCAAACCTACAAAAGGTAAGCGAGTGACTGGCAAGATGCCAGGCACGGCTGTGCGGAACTGCGAGGTGACTTCGTTACCTGACAATATATTATATTTTAATATAATAGATATAAAGCTTTAGTATATGTGGGGAGAGAAATAATTACGTAAAGAATCTATTATATTAATATATATAATATGGCCACCACTAATCATACACCCCCTAAATGATGCACGTACACCCCCCAATTGATACGCATACACCCCCTACCTTATTTAGTTTAGACGCTTCCTTATTAAGTTAGATGCTTCCTCA
>Ga0307515_10005617_pt1 | contig 25346 bp, 2 predicted proteins | sample 17_EM_MG_FD_194513 | JGI IMG/M metagenome (GOLD analysis project Ga0307515, IMG submission 194513) | Populus trichocarpa ectomycorrhiza microbial communities from riparian zone in the Pacific Northwest, United States - 17_EM | ecosystem: Host-associated > Plants > Roots > Unclassified | place... | reverse complement strand
AGTTATAATATAAATATATTTAAAGGTATATTATAGCAATTTATAGAAAACGTGCAAAATATATAAAATGTATAAAATGTGCGAAACGTATAAAACGTGCAAAATATACGAAATGTATAAAATGTATAAAATGTATAAAACGTGTAAAACGTACAAAACGTATAAAATGTGCGAAATGTGCGAAATGTAAGGGCTATATACAGGCTTTGCGCGGATTGCTATAAAAAATATAGGCTTTACGCAGGTTGCTGTAAACTGCCGTAAAAAATATAGGCTTTGCGTGGGTTGCTGTAAACCGCCGCAAACCGCACAGGACTATATACGACCACCGCAACTATACAGTTTGCAGCAAATTGCCGCAAATTGCTGCAAACCGCAACAACGAGCCAAAAAAAAAATTTCCTGATGTATAGAATAAGTTTAAGACTAGATTAGGAACCCTATAGTAAGACGCTTTAATAATGCTATTATATACTATATAGCTATTATAAAGGAGAATTAGAGGTTTAACGTTTTCCTAGCCTATATACGTAGCTTAAAGAACCGCTTCTTATACACCCCTTTTATTAATTCTAAGTAATAGGTAGACTTTTAGTTCTTATACCTTCTAGCCTACCGATAAGCAGAGCTCTTCCGCTAAAACCCGCCGTATAAAGTAACTGCTTAATACTATAAAGCTTATAGAAGATTGCGTAATTAGTAGCGTCAGATCCTTACGCTTAAATCGCGGTTATAGTATAGGCTCTATAAAGTTAGATTTAGAGAGCAGAACCTAAAAAGGGTAACGCTTTCTTAAGCAAACTTCTAGGGAGACTACTTAAAAACTAGATGGCTTAAAGGACCCCTTAGACGCTAGTACTACGTACGTAAGTTAAAGGAGACCTATAGGTAGCTATTATAAAGCATACTAAAAGCAAGCTAGTAAAGATAAGCTAGGCCAGCTTTTAGAAAACTTAAAGCTTTAATAGTATATCCTCTTAACTGTAATTAGGGCCTAATATAGAGGGAGAAAAGAAACGTATTATAGTATATATTATAATAAATACGCCCTAGGGCGAAGTCCGCCTATACTACTTATATAATAATAGGTACTAAATTAACCTTATTAATTAAGACGCTATCTATAGGTTTAACCTACCTATATACTACGCGCTACGTTTACGTAAGCCTATTATATATTTCCTTAATAGTAACTAGATAATAATCTAGGATGCTTATAATCTAATAGTTACTACTAGCGGCTCCTAGGTACCCTTTGTACTATTAGCCCCTAGACCTTTTAGGGTAGCTTATTTAATAGTTATAATATAGTTTTTAAATAGAACTGGCTAGCGGAAGTAGATCTATTAATTAGCTTCTATTTTAAATAATTTATCTAGGGTATTTTAGACCCTAGACGCCTTTAAATAGTTACCCTTAATATACTCCTAGTAAATATTATAACCGATAAAATAGTCTATTTACTATCGCTAGAGGACTCTATTTTTATACCGGTTATAAATATAATAAAGAACTTACTGTTACTAATAGTAAATACCTATATAGATACTCTAGTTATAGAAATACTAGTTATAAATATAATAGAGGACCTCTTATTACTAGTATTAAGTACCTATAAAGACCCTCTAGTGCTAGTATAAATTACCTATACTTAGGGGAGATGTAATTAAAAACCTAAAAATATTGGGTGTACTATGGTGGGGCTATATATACTCTTAGTATAAGTATACCTATCTCTTTACTAGCTCCTAAAAGCATATTACTATATATTAGTCGCCTTAACCTTTATAACCTCTAGCCTACTAAATATATATAAAAAAGAAATTAACGTCTTCTTTTATAAGCTAGCAAGTATACTATTATAGAACTCTAAGTACGACTATATAATTAACTTAGAAGAAGGCAAAACGCTACTATAGATACCTATCTATAACCTCTTATAGAAAGAGTTATAGATCTTATATAAGTACCTAAAGAGTGCTTTTAAGAATAGCTGGATTAGGCCTAGTAAGTCGCCTACTAAAGCGTTTATCCTCTTTATACTAAAAATAGATAGTATAATATAGCTATATATTAACTATAGACACCTAAATAAGATTACGATTAAAAACCAGTACCTCCTACTACTGGTTAGCAAACTTTTTAATACGCTTAGCTATATAAAGATATTTATAATGCGTATTATAGAATTTATATTAAAAAGGGAGATAAATAGAAGACCATATTTAAGACACGCTATAGTTACTTTAAGTACCTAGTAATGCCCTTTAGTTTTACTAACGCCTGTATAACTTTTTAGAACTATATTTATAAAGCTCTAAGGACCCTAATAGATACTATTTACGTAGTTTACCTAGATAATATTCTTATCTACTTAAATAACGAGGATAAGTACGTTAAGTACATTAGGGAGGTACTATAATAGCTTTATGCTTAGGGCCTATATACTAAATTATTAAAATATATCTTTTATACTAAGAACATTAAGTTCCTAGGCTTTATTATTACCCCTAATAATATTATAATAGACCCTACCTATATAAAAGCTATTAAGGAATAGTCTAAGTCCTATAGGGATATCTAGGTCTTCCTAAGCTTTGCTAACTTCTATAGGCGATTTATCTGGAACTACTTAGATATTATATACCCCATATATATATATTTTATACAGGCGTATTACAACCTAATATTAGATAGGGAGAAGAAGAAGTAAAAGCGCAAGCTAAAAGGACCCACTAAATAGTATTAACCTTAGTCTTGGCCCGATAACGCTTAATAGATATTCTATAAGCTACACGCTATATATAAGGCACATTACTAGGGTATACGGTAGGGAGTAGGCAAGCCAAGTATAAGTTATAAGGAAAGTCGATAGAAGAGGACGATATAGTAATAAGGGTAGGCAATAGCCTTATATAGAGAGAGATGAACTAATAGGGGAGGAAGGAGGCTGTAAGCCTAAGGAGCTTATAAGGGGTGGCTAAGGCCTAGCCGAAGGCTAGCCTTAGCATCCCCTAAGAGCTCCTAGGATGTAGCCGAGTAAGGGACTAAAAGTACCCTTACACTATATTTATATAGGCTCCGCTTCTTTACTACTTTAACCCTAATCTAACTCTAATAGTAATTATTAATGCTTCTAACTATACCTATAGCGGTATACTTCTACAGCCTTTTAGGTAAGGGGACTAACTTTACTAATACCTAATTGCTTATTATAGTTAAAAGCTTACTAGCCTAAAAGTATAGTATAATACGTATAATAAAGAACTACTCGCTATAGTATAATGCTTTAAGATATAGTGCTACTACCTTAAATACGCTATGTATATAACGCGCGTACTCTATAATTCTAATAATCTTAGGTACTTTATAACTACTAAGAGCTTATCTACTTACTAGGCCTAGTACGTTAAGGAACTAGCTAAGTTTAATTTTAAAATTAAATATAAGCTAGGTAAAGTAACCCCTATTAATATACTATTCTAGCGCCTAGATTATACTAAAGGCTTAAAAAATAGTAGTAAGAGAATAGTCCTTAATATTATACTGCCTATATTATAACAAAATTTGCGGGTTATAGGCCTTATAGGCAGCCCTAGTGCTACTATACTAAACTAGTAAGTAGCATGCATGTAATATATAAGCGACTCTTATAAATATAGCGCTAGCGGATTAGAGTATCCTATTATTTTCTTTAAGACCTCCTTAACTAACCTAATAGCGTTTAACCCTAAGGAAAATCCCTTAGCCTAGGTAACTGTCTCCTATAATAACCTAGCAAGTTATCTATATATCATATATTACTTCGCTAGCACTAACTTTATATAAAGTCTTATGTTATAGTAAGAGGTAGTAGTAGCCACCTTAGCCGAAATAGCATTTATAAAACACCCCCCTAAGTTACTAGTTAATTTTATTTATAGAGTATAAGAAAGGCACGCCTTTATACGCTCTATATATAATTAGTTAATCTAGAAATAGGTTCCCGCTAGTAATAAAAACTATACCCTTAATAATTAAGGACTTTTAAGGTAAAATAATAAGGTCTAGGTGCTAAATTATATACTATTATAATAGGAGATCTTTAAGCGGAAATATAATAATCCTATAGGTAGTTACTATAGATTTAATTATACCTATAAGGTAATCGCGCGGAAGTACGCTTAGATTAGCCTTACTAAAGATCTCTATAAATACCTAGATAAATATAATACTTACTAACGCTACAAGCCGCGCCGCTATAAACACTATAGTAAGCTATAGCCTCTTTAGGTCCCTACCTAAGCCCAGCGGTATTATTTACTTAACTTTATTACGGATCTTGTCATACCTAAGCCTAACCTACTCAACTATACAAACCACTAAAAAGGTAGTAGTAGTATCTCGCGACTGGACGGGCTGCCGGTTAGAATGCCTTATAAGCTCTCTAGCCTATATATCATATATAGGTAGCGCAAGGTCTAATAGATCTCCCTAAGTTTAAAACTCCTAATAGCGTAGAGTATAGCTCCGTCTTTATTCTTATAGGCCGTTTTATAAAGCTAGTGCGCTACTATCTAGTATATAAGATAATTAATGCTACGCAACTTATAGAGCTCTTATTTAGAGTCTTTATATAAATAAGGCCTTTAAACAATATCGTCTTTAATAAGGGCAGTATATTTATAAGCGAGTACTAGAGTACTATATACTACTACCCTCGCGTTTAGTATAGGCTTAGTATTATATTTTACTTGTAAATAGATAATTAAATAAAACGTTAAAACTAAGAGCTTAAGGTATACCTATATATATTTACGAACTAGGAGCAGTCTAATTAAGTCTCCCTACTTAATAAAGCAGCCTTTACCTAAAACTCTAAGGTCTATACTATAATTAAATATTCCCCTATTAAGCTTGCCTATAACTAGCTACTAAATATCTTAGATAGAGTCCTAAACGGCGTTTAAGACGCCTAGTAAAGTAGGGAGGGGTCTAGGTTAATAAATATCCAACTTATAAAGACGCACCTATAATACTTACGCTTTATATATAAGGTAGCGGCGGCGTTAATAATATATGCCTAAAAGCTTTAGAAAGGATGCTATAATTGTTACTATCTAGCTAAGTGTTAGCGACTTAGTTAATTAAGGCACGAGTACGGCAAGAGGGACGCGCAAGCCTATATAATTAGTAGTTTATAAATATGGATCTAAAGCTAAAGAAAGGAAAGGAGATAAAGGACGGCGCTACTTAACGTTATATATAATCCTTTAGTTACGTAACAGCAATTATCTAAAACTATTTAAAACCATTTGCGATTATCCGCTATAATCTACTAATATTTACCAGTTTCTACTAGCGCTATAATATTACCCCCCTTTCTAAAAAAGCCTGCCCTTAGGCTTTATATATCCATTTTATGTCTATAGGGTATTTTTGTCTTTATACTTAATAGGCAGCTTATTATCTTCGCTATTTTAGCACTCTATTTACTCGTTAAGGTACTTTAAGGGCCTAGGTTTATTAAGGTAATAGCTATAAACCTTTTAAAGCTTATGGAGATTACCTATAAAGTTCTATATAGGGTACTAAGTAGGGTCTAGGTCGTACCCTTTCTAACTAATATAATATTTTAATATTCCTCTTATAAGCTTATAGGCTAGTATTTTTTTTTATTTCCTATTTATTATTACTACTAACTTAAATTAGTAGGGGGGGTTTATTCTTTTGTCTAAGTAATAGGTTATTTATAGCTTTTTATAGTTTATTTAAAGAGAAAATAGGGTAAACCTTAATTAAATCTGGGAGCTTTACTTTATATAAGTTGCTTATCTTTTTAAAAACCTTATACGGTCCTGCTATTTAATAGTCTAGCTTATAGCTAGGTCGTTCTGTTTTTTAGTTCTTTATTATAACCTAGACTATATCTCCTACGGTAAAGCTAGGCTCTCACCTATACTTATTTACCTACTATTATATTAATTTTTAGGCCCTTTCTAGATTTATACGGGTTACTATTTAGGCTTTTTCTAAGCGCTTAGTGTACTACCGTGCTTTCTTATAAGATAGTTTTTTTAATATATAGTCTGGGGTCCTTCTAGTCTTTCCTAGTTAAAGCTTATATAGGGTAAGTAGCCTATTTCTAGTTAAATAGGGATAAATTCTATAGAGTTATAAGGTAAGGTTGCTTAGGTATAGTTTATTAGAAGTAGTAGTTTAGCCTAGTTATCTTAAAAGTAGTTAATAAAGGGCCGAAGTCTCTAATCTAAGTATTAATTTATAATTTCTGTCTAACTATTTATTTAGGAGTAGTATACTATAGAAAGCTTCAGCTTAATGCCTAAGATTTAGGTAAACTTATTTTAGAAAGCCAATATAAATTACAGCCTATAATTAGATATAATAGTATCTAGTAGTCCGTAAATTTAGTAGATATAATAGATATATAATTAGGCCGCTTTTTTAGTATTAATATTTTTATAATATAGGATTAAGAACAGGCGCTTACTAAAGCGGTTAACTAAAATTATAACTATATTATATCCGTTACGGTCTATAGGTAGCTTATAAAAGTCTATAAAAATATACTACTAGGGGCGTTCTAGTATTAGGAGTGGTTTTAATAGTCCTAGGGTCTTATCTTGTAAAATTATAGATCTACGGCAGCTATTATAGTTCCGTATATAACGGTTAATATCTATAACTATTCTAGGCTAGTAGTAGTGGTTACTAACAATTTTACAAGTTTTATTTTTTCTAGGGTAGGCCGCAGAGACTTAGATATAAGCTTTGGTAATAAGCTAGGTCTATAAGTTCTATTTTTTTTTAAAAATACTACCAGCCGTTTCTAGTACTTAAGTAGTCCGATTTTTAGGGACTATAGGCTAGTAATATTCTTTACCTTTTTACGGTTCTCCTATAGAGAGGGGGTTGTATAGTTAGCCTATAGTAGTTTATTAATAAGGTTAAGTTTAGAGGAGTTAATAGGATATATCTTCGCGCCTAAAGAGTCCATGCTTAGTTCTGCCCATATTTAAGGGTTAAGGTATTTTAGTTATAGTAGCGTTTAGGTCTATAATAAGATCTTTATAGCCGTCTAGTTATCTAGGTTTTATTTACGCCTTATAAGAGCATTTCTACGGTTTATAGCGCCTAGTCTATATATAATTAAAAAGTTAAACTAAAATAGAATATTTGCCTAGCGTGCCTACCAGGCTATAAGGGCTTTAGTTATTATAAAGTATTCTAAGGCCTTATAATCTAAAACTACCTTAATTGGCTTAGGGGTCCCCTTTAGCTATATACGCCATTGCTAAAAGCTAGAAATAATAGCTAGTATTTTTATTATTATAGATATAGTAGTTTAGCTTAGCATCTATTATAGTCTTTAAATAGTATATAATAGGGTATTATTCTCCGTTCGGTTGCTTCTAAGAAAAAAATACTAGCTATTACGCTATATAAGGTATTAGTTTCTAGTATTAAGGGCTATTTTAGGTTAAAATAGGCAAGTAGGGGAGCCGATACTAGCCGTTTTTTAAGCTTATTAAAGGCCTGCCTATATATAGCGTTAAAGTAAAAGAACTAGTCTTTTTTAGTAAGATAGTTAAAAAGCTAGGTAATTCTACCATAGTTTTTAATAAAGTATTAGTAGAAGTTATAAAAACCTAAAAATAATTATATCCCCTTTATAGTCCGTAAAGGTGCCTACTAGTTAATTACGGCCGTTTTCTTTAGGTCGGCTTTAATTTAATTTATACTAATAATAAAACCTAGGTACTTTATACGCTTAATACTAAACTTTAACTTCTTAATATTAACCTAGAGGCTAGCCTTATAGAGCCGTTATAGGACTTTATAAACGTGCTCCTTATATTTTAGCTTATTCTTAAAGTAGGTTATAATATTATCTAAATAGGCCGTATAGAAATTATTAAGGTAGTTAAAAAGTATATAGCTAGTCTATTAGTTAGTCTAAAAGGGAGTACCTTATATTTATACATTTCGTAATAGGTCTAAAATATAGTAAAACCCTTAAACCTAGGGTTTATCTTAATTCGGTAGAAAGCCTTATAGATATTAAGCTTTATAAAGACCTTAGCTCTACTTATTTAGGCTAAAGTCTTATTAAGTAGGGGTAGCGGATAGCTGTCCTTACGGGTTATATTATTTAGTTTATAGTAGTTAATATATAAGCGGAGTCCTTTATTTAGCTTTTTAATAATAAAAAATAGGTAAAGTAAAAGGGGCTTAGCTAGGCTTAATAAAGCCCTTATTTAGGTTATTAATAAGATACTACTTATAGAGGGGGCTAAAGCTAAGGGTGTTTTTCTTACCCTACTTAATCTCGATCTTATAGTTATATAGTTAGTAAGGTAAAAGTATATTAAACGCTGCTTTAGAGAATACATTTTTAAATTTCTAGTGTTAATAGAGTAGCTTTTATTCTACTAGTTCCTTATCTATAAGCTCGCTTTTTTTCTTTAATTATTTAATTAATTTTATATAAGCTAGTTATAAAGGCGATGGTATTAAGCTAAACTAAGTTCTAGTAAAATCCTACAGCACTAATATAGCAGATATTAACTAGTGGGAGGTTCGCTAGTTTCTTTACGGATATCTATTAGGTTATATTTTATGGTATAGGGTTTATAGTCTTTTTTTAGCTTACGTTCTATTTTCTATAAGTTATCTTTCCTATTTATTAGTTTAGTATAGCGTCTAATATTTCTAGCTTTTCTTTATAGCTATATAGGGCCCAAGTTCTCTATAATTAACTTAGCTAGGTTACTACTAGCTTCCTAGGTCTTTAGTATAAGTAGCGTAATATAGCTAGTTAAGGGGCGGTATAGTATATGGATCTATTATAGGTTAAGCTATATATCTTTCTTAAAGGCCTAGTCTCTATATATAGTATCTACCTAGTAAATAGTATTAATCTAAGGCTATATAAGGTTATCTATTATAATACTAATTTCTTTTATAAAAGAAGGGGTTAGGGGTAAGGTTTTAGGCTAGATAAGCCGCCTACTCTATATATTAAGCTATAAGCCTAAATAGGCTAGCTATTTTCTTTTTTAAGATTATATTATAGCTTCCTAGGTCCATAATAAAGAAGGGGATATTAGACTACCTTCGTCTATTAATATAGAGGTAAATTTATAAGATAGTTATAATAGGTGGCCTTATCTACCTATTATACCTATAAATAGGAATTAGTTTAGGCAGTTCTTTAATAAGTATATTTAAAAGGTTAGCCAGCTTTATAGTATATTAGGTATCTATTAAGGCAAAGGTATTTACTCTAAAGTTAGCTAAAGTAAAGGTTAAAACTTAATATTTATTACGGAATAAAGTATAAGGGATAGTGTAGCTTTTTCTACTAACTAGCTAACCTAGATTAATATATAATATATTAATCCCTTTTAACCCTAAAGAGAAGTCTTCCTCTAAGGTTTCTCTTTTTTTAACTCTACGCTATCCTTTTAGATTAATAGGACTTTATTTACTTTTGCATTTATTAAGTAATCCTTTATATAGTAGCATTTTTAACTATAAGAGAAGTAAGCTCCTTAATTACTAAGGGCCTATATATAGGGATTACTATATATAGGCCAAGCATTCGCTAGACCTATAGTAGGACTAGCTGCATAGCTAGCTATTAAATTGGCGGTAGGCTATACTGGTAGTGCTATAGGGGTTACTAATTGTACTAGGACATTACGAGCTATTCTTATATTGCCTATAATCTAAATTAAAGAGTTTCCAGCTTTATACCATTTAGCGCGTACCTTAATTTAGTAGAGGCCTTAGTTAATAGCTAAGCACTAGTCTATAAGTTCCTTTAGCGTCTATATAGTAGTAAAAACTAGTAGTACGGCTTACTATAGGTCTAGGGTAAGCTTATTAAATAAGTCTAGTATTAGATCTTTCTAGGGAATTTAAGCCTAGCTAGCTAGGTATAGAACGCGGGTCTAAAAGGCTAAGAAGGTCTCTATCGTTTTTATATTTAGGCTTTTATAATTAAGTCAGGCGTTTTATACTTTAAAGGGGTCCTTATATAAAGGACGGCCTAAAAAGAAATTCCCCCTTCCTTTTTAGGAAAAGCGCGGTTTTAAGCGCTAAGACCTCACCAAAATTAACTCAATCAACTTGATTAAAGCTTTTAATACTAGTATATTGTCTATATAGCTTCTAAAACGTAGTGTTTTTGTAAGAGTATATATATTAGGTCCCGCCGCGCTTACGACAAGTTCGCAAGCACTCTCAGTCTTTTTGGCCGTATGGCGACGTGGAGGCGGGCCACGTTACAGTTTTAGTGTCTGGCGTTTACCTGGTTAACCTTATTCTACCGCACCTTATATTTTTTAGGCTTTCGAGGTTTTTAAGGCCTTAATTACCTCTATTATTCTTAGCTCTCTGCCTGTTTTATTATCTAATCACAATTATTTCTTTAGAGTCTCTAGTTATAGAGCTGTCGATCTGCAATTAAGCCAGGTCCCTAAGTATTTTAACATCGATTTAGAATAACCAAATCAGCTAATTTTTGCCACTCTTTCTTAGTAATCTCCTTAATTTCCTTACGGCTTTGCGCAGAAAGGAAGAATTATAGATAGGCGTTAGGTAGACCATAGTAATTACGCAATATCTTATAGCCTGTTTTAAGCACCTTAGTAATTATAAAGAGCTTATAATTTGCTTTCTTACGGAGCTACTTCTGGCTTCGCTGCTTTTTATCTACTCCCTCTCTATAATTGTTGCCTCCTTTAAGTTTTATAACCTTCTTAATATAGTAAGGGATCCTCTTAATCCACTACTAAATTCGCCACTGCTTAAGATCTTACTAAGCTCTAAGCTAAGCCTTCTCTATAGCTGCGCGGGAGGTAAGTAGGCCTCTTTTTATAGTGATCCGTTTTAGGTAGCTCTAGTAGGGCTTAATTATATTTAGATTAGGCGAATTACCTAGCTAAAGATGACGTTAGATCTCGCAAGCGTTAAAGTAGGTTTAGTAAATCTTTGTAATATAAGAAGTAGTCTTATTTTCCTATACGATTGTATTAAGATTTAAGCATATAAGGCTCTAAGCAAATAGAAGAAGTTTTGGTATTAAGATATTCGTTAAATATCGCCACTAGTTAATTCTACCTCCATTTAATCGAGTTAAAGCTCCGTACGACGCCGTGGATTTCTATTTAGTAGGGGGGCCCCTTATACGCCTCTTATAACGTAGTTCGTATAGGCTCCTTTTAGCGGCTTGGTTCTTCTTTTAAGCCTTATATACCTCTGGCTCTAGAGCTTAATTCTAGATCTTAATAATAGATTTTAATTCCTTAAATTCCTTTTTTTGTTTGGGACTTTTAAATATAGTAGGGGCCTTTAAAGTTGTATATAAAGCAACCCCAAAATATAAACTTAGAGTACCCCTTCTACCGCTTTTGTACGCAACTACGTACGTAGGCCTTATTTAATCGTCGCTATACTTAATAGCCCCCTTAATAGTAGCCTGAAATAATACTTATTTTATCTAACTAAATTATAGCTTTCTAATCTTCTAATATCTAATAGCGATAAGCCAATGCAAATCTATATTGTTCGTTCTTTACAGCTATAGTTAATCTAGGCTTCATTATTGGCTTTATTTTATAAAAGCTATGCTTTTTAAGTATAATTTAAACAGACGCTGCAAAGATACCTATTTTACGAGCAATTTTTTTACTGCTTTTTTCACGCCCGTAACGATTGTATGTAACGGCGTTAATAACTTTTTGCTCTATATTAGGGGTAATTCTTTTTATACACCCTACGCGAGGCTTATCCCTAAGGTGGTTATTAAGGAGGACCTAATCTGCATGCTAACTATTCTCTACTACCTTTTTTTATTAGGTTGCCGATATGTCTACCGCTAATTCTAGTAATTTAAGTGATTACTTTTAGGGGAGTGCCTAGGGCCTTTATTACTATAGCCTGCGCCCTTATTATAAGGCCGTAGTAAGGCATTTTAGGCTTTAAAAATAGTAGAAGGTATATAAGGGATATTACAGGCAATTTAGTGAATATATTTTATTAAAAAGTCGGTATAGAGTTGCTCGAAGTTAAAAATCTGGTATATTTTAGTGGGGTCTTGGCGCTTAAACCGCGCTTTTCCTAAAAAGGAAGGGGAAATTTCTTTCTGGGCCGTCCTCCGTAGATAGAAGATAGGTAAATATTATGTTTTCTCTAAAGAAGAAGGGATTTACTAAGTCCTATGCGTATTATAGACATAGGTGCGTTTATACGTCCTTATTAGTACGGCCGAAGATATAGGCTATTTTAGCTTAAGTAGTAGGGAAGCAGTCTGTATTAGCTTTAAGCTTATTTTATAATTAAAGCTTCTAATTATTAAATATAGGGTTAGTTCTATCTATAAGCAATAGGCGTTCCGCGACCTTTACGGACTATAATAATACTAATACTATACGTTAAGCTAGGGTTTTAAGGACTATAGTAAGCCTCTAGGTATAGGGGGTTCTTTAGCTTTAAGCAGCTCTTAAAGTTATTTAATTTTGGTATTAGCTGCTATAAGCTCTACCTAAGAGTTTAAGTTAGTTGGTGTTTTACGATTAGAGGTATTTAAGGGTCCTATAGCTACTTTACCAGCCGCTGTATTTCTTAGCATAGTGGTATAGTTGTTAAGGTAACTTTTAGTAGGATCCCTTAAGGGTTCCGGTCCATATATATTCCATAGGTCCTATTATTCCCCCTTATTACCCCAGTTCCAGTAATAGTTTTTAGGTCTATTTCTATGTTCTATTCTTATTTATAGTCCTATAAATATATTTAAGTTCCTTCTTAGGAAGAAGAGTAGATAAGCTTTAAATAATATTAGTAACTTAGTTAATTAAGGCATAAGCATAGTAAGAGGGACGCGTAAGCCTATATAATTAGTAGTCTATAAATAAGAATCTAAAGCTAGAGAAAGGAAAGGAGACGGAGGGTAGCGCTACTTAACGTTATATATAATCCTCTAGTTACGTAACGGCAATTATCTAAAACTATCTAAAACTATTAGCAATTATCCGCCATAAATCTACTAATATCTACTAGTTTTTACTAGCGCCGTAACAGTTTTATGGAGTTTTATTAAGGCTTAAGTATATAAAGGATTAGGGACAATCTTTTTAAAAGGGGAGGGTATTATTAGATAAAACCTAAGTAGATAATTATATAGCTATAAGGTATAGGCGACCTAGGAGTAACCTAGGGGTAACTTACCTATAAGGTGTATGCTCTATATATACCTAGGAAAAACCCTTCCTTACCTTATATATTATTACGACTTAAATAAATACCTCTAAACTAAAGCTTAAACGAATGCTGTATTACAAAGATACTAAGCTAACGAGAAGGAAAAGGGGTCGCTAGGACCGATATAAATAAATATATAAGGTAAGCCGCTAAGGCGCTAGCTTTGGGCGAGCCAATTATAGGTTAGTAGAATTTAGTAAAATCTAGCAGATAACGTGCAATAGCGCCGTTATATTACCCCCCTTTTTAAAAGAAAGCCTACTTTTAGGCTTAGTTAAAAATAAGATAGTACTAGGCTTCTAAAATATAAGATTATAAAATATAAGATAAGGAAAAAAAGAGGATATAAGCGCATTTAGACTAAGTACTAAGAGGTAACCGTAGGTTAAGTGGAAGCGCTAGGCTAGGAAGAGTAGCCGTTAAAAGTCTTAATAAGGATCTAACTAATTAGACAACTTTAATCGGCGGTTAAAGTTCCTAGATATTTAAAGTTTTACGGTACTAGCAGAAAACGGCAGAATCTGGTAGAATTTAGCAGACAGCTATATTAGGGCTTTAGGGTGTTTTTATCCCTATACACCTCTAGTAACTTATTATCTTTATTATATTAGAATTTTATCTACTTATCTAAGTACTTTAGGGGTCTAGGTATGTTAGGGTATTAGTTATAGAACTCTTTAAGCTTTTAGGGGCAGCCTATAAAGTTCTATATAGGGTACTAGGTTGGGTTTAAGTTATAGCCCTTCTATTAGATATAGTATTTTAATATTCCCCGTACTATCTTATAGGCTAGTATTTTATTAACTTCCTATTTGTTATTACCGTTTACTTAAATTAGTAGGGGAGGCTTGTTCTTTTATCTGGGCAATAAGTTATTTATAGCTTTCTATAACTTATCTAGTAAGAAGATAGGGTGCACCCTAATTAAATCTAGGAGCTTTACCTTATATAAGTTGCCTAACTTTATAAGAACCTTATACTGTTCTGCTATTTAGTAATCTAACTTATAGTTAGGTCGTTTGGTTTTTTAATTCTTTATTATAACCTAGACTATATCGCTAGGGGCAAAATTAGGCTCTTAATAGTGTTTGTTTACCTACTATTTTATTAACCTTTAGGTCTTTCTTAGGTTTTTATAGGCTACTATCTAAGCTTCCTTTAAGCGTTTAATATACTATTAGGCCTTACTATAGGATAGCTTCTCTTATATAGTCTAGGGTTTTTTTTAGCCTTTTTTAGTTAAAGCTTATACGGGGTAAGTATTCTATTTCTAGCTAAATTGGGGTAAACCCTATAGAGTTATAGGGTAGAGTTGCTTAGGTATAGTCTATTAAAGGTAGCAGTTTAGACTAGTTATCCTAGAAGTAGTTAATAAAGGGCCTAAGCCTCTAGTCTAGGTACTAATTTATAATCTTCATCTAACCGTCTATCTAGGGGTAGTAAGCTATAGAAAGCTTTAGCTTAATATCTAAGATCTAGGTAAACTTGTTCTAGAAGGCTAATATAAACTATAGCCTATAAGTAGACACAATAGTATTTAATAGTCTATAAATTTGGTAGATATAATAGATATATAGCTAGGCTGCTTCTTTAGCATTAATGTTTTTATAATAGGGAAGGGAGAACAGGCGTTTACTAAAGCGGTCAACTATAACTATAACTATATTATATCCGTCACGGTCTATAAGTAGCTTATAAAAGTCTATAAAGATATACTGCTAAGGGCGCTTTAGTATTAGGAGTGGCTTAAGTAGTTCTAGGGCTTTATCCTATAGGGTTATAGCTCTTTAGTAGTTTTTATAGTTCCGTATATATCGGTTAATATTTTATAACTATTTTTAGCTAGTAGTAGCGGCAGTTAATAATTTTACGTGTCTTATTCTTGCTAGGGTGTGCTATAAAAACTTAGCAATAAGCTTCGCGGATTAGTTTAGTCTATAGGTTATTAATATTAAGGACTATAAGCCGCTCCTAGTATAGGAGTAATTCTTTCTCTATTTTAAAATTGAGGTTTTTTTCACGGCTTAGTTATAGAGGGCCTTTAGGGCATTAGCCGTGCGGTTTATAGTTAGGAGGCGGTTAATTAGCCCTATTAGTTTATTTAAGGACTCCTCTATTAGTGCTAGCTACGTTAGGAAAAAATTTAGCAGCATTTAGCCAGCATTTTTAGCATTTCGCAGCATTTTGTAGCATTTAAAACTGTCTGTACAAGCGAGTAGAATTTGGAGGAGCAATTACGTAAGGCAACCACGTAAGCTAAGCGAGCTTAGGAACCCCTTAAATTCCACCTGTCCATATACGATTAGAAAGACACGAATGAATCAAAGAACCTGTTACCATATATTGCAATTACAGTACCCCCCCAGGTGATACCCATACTGATCAGTGATATCACAGATTAGCTAGGTGTTATTACAAAAAGAGGCACCACGCGATCGCTCCTACTAAGGCCCGTCGACCACGTTGTGTTTGCTAAGGAGAACCCTTCCTGTATAGGCCCTAGGAACTCAAAGAACCGACTCCTCCAAGGCTTCGTTTAGTTCGCGTCTATCACGCAAAACAACCACTCGAGAGACGACACGCGATCGCTCCTACCAAGGCCCGTCGATCACGTCGCGTTTACTAAGGAGAACCCTTCCTACCAAGGCCCTGGGAACTCAAAGAACTGGCTCCTACTAAGGCTTCGTCCGGTTCGCGTCCATTACGCAAATTAATACCCAGTACAACCTCTTTACTGAGCGCCAGTACACCCAGCAGCGTCAGCAGCACCCCTACCTACACCCCTACCTACACTACAACCTACACCACAACCTATACCACAATCTACGCCAGTCAATCATGTCCGATACACAAACCTAACGTCTAAACTGGGCCAACGGGATCACCCTAACCAACAAGACTACTGCAGAGGATATCACCAATTACATTTACTTTAAAATTAATGAGTATACTAGCTACAACTTTAAGGATAAAACCCTATGGGATTCATACCAAGAGGACTTCAATAATTTTGAGGTATAAACATTTAAGGACGCTAATAGGTCTGCAATTAAAAGACTTAAATAACTACTCCAACGTAATGGAGTATGGGTCTTTAACAAAAAGAGCAAGTTAGTACCACAAGCACTGTACGACGTCGCTCACAAAGACGACCGTACGGAATAGTCAGATGCAGAAATCAAGCTATATATCGACAACGAAGGACCCTTCAATTCGTATGCTATCAACTATCGTCTTAAATTACGCCTACTTGCCACTACCCCTAGGACACCTTAACCACCTGTTGCACCTATACCCCAACAAGCTCCGCCCACGCAAACCCCGTCTGCACAAGCTCCGTCCGCGCAAGCTCCGTCTATACAAGCTCCGCCTACACAAGCCTCGTCCGCGCAAGCTCCGTCCACGCAAGCCCCGTCCGCGCAAGCTCCGCCCGCGCAAGCTCCGCTAGCTTCGCCCTCTCCCTTAGCTAAAGCCAAGGACCTACGGCAGCTAAGCCCGTATAAACCTCCGCAAGCCCAGCAACAGTACAACTCAGCTCCAGTTGTCTTAAATGACCTTCCTCCTATAACCGAGCCCCCCTTATCTACGAACGCCACGGCTCCCCCTACGAACGTTACAGCTGTCTTAAATAACCCTCCTACGGCCGAGCTCCCTTTGCCTACGAATGTCACAGCTACTTCTACAAACGTTACGGCTCCCCCTACCTATAATCCCGACACCGTCTGCTGCCTCCCCTGCAGATCTGCTACGTCGAAAATTACGTTAATAGCGCGCCCCAAACGCCAGCGTGCTCCTCCCCCCCCTACGGCCTTTATAAGCTACGAATACTACATTAATAAAGTCTATATATTGGTGGTTTTACGCATAAAGAAAGAACTGCCAGTATTGGAATATATAGATAGAGTCTACCAACTAAACGATTATACTGTTACGCCTATAGTCCGTCTAAGCTGGCACCGTACTGCTATATACTTCTCCTTTATACTTTCTTACCTTCTTTCCTTTTTATAAATGTCGCCAGTGTCTGTACAAGCGAGTAGAATTTAGAGGAGCAATTACGTAAGGCAACCACGTAAGCTAAGCGAGCTTAGGAACCCCTTAAATTCCACCTATCCATGTATGATTAGAAAGATACAAATGAATCAAAGAACCTATTACCATATATTGCAATTGCAGTACCCCCCCGGGTGATACCCACAAAAACAGACTATACGCATTAAGCAGTATCTAGGCAGCTATATATATATATTATATATAAAATTTTTATTTTTAAATAGATAATTGGATATAGTATATTATATAATTTTTTTTTTTTATAAATTACTTATAAATTATATAAGTTATTCTACTTCTAAAGAAAAGTTTAAATTTTTTAAATTTTTTTTAGAAGTAGAATAACTTATATAATTTATAAGTAATTTATAAAAAAAAATTATTACATAATATACTATATCCAATTATCTATTTAAAAATAAAATTTTTATATATAATATATATATATAGCTGCCTAGATGCTGCTTAATGCGTATAGTCTGTTTTAAATGCTGTGAAATGCTACGAAATACTAAAAATGCTAGCTAAATGCTGCTAAATTTTTTCCTGACGTAGTTTTGCTAGGAGTTTAGCTCCCTAAAGATCCGCGGGTTAAGCTGTTTAGGGTAGAGAAGGGCGCGCGTCCGGTATAGGGTCTTTAGCTTATCCTAGGGTCCTATATCTTATTCTCTTTAGGTTAGGGCATTAGCCTTAAAGTTTTACTTACTAGAATAATATATAATTATAAAGAAGAATTATAAGAGTATTTCGGCCTACTAGGCTTACTATTTAGTAAGCTGCTTTATAATTATAAAGTACTCTAGGGCTTTATAATCTGTATATATCTTAATCCTAGAGTTTATACCTTTAAGCTCTACACGCTATTGGGATAGTAATTAAATAATAGCTAGCATTTCTTTATTATATACTTTATAGTTATACTTAGCTAGGTCTATTATTTTTAAGAAGAAGGTAATAGGGTACTATTCGCTATCTAGATATAGCTATAATAGGATTCCCACTATGACCCTATTAGAAGCGTCCGTTTTTAGTATTAATTTAAGGTCCAGGTTATAGTAATAAAGAATTAGGGAAGAGATAAGCTAATCTTTTATCTTTTTAAAGGCCTTTATATAGTTATTATTAAATATAAAAGGCGTATCCTTCCTAGTTAGTTAAATAAGAGGTTTTATTATAATTCCGTAGTTACGGATAAACTAGAGGTAGAAGTTATAAAAGTTAAGGAAGGACTAAATCCCTTTTACTATATAAGGGGGCTTCTAGTTACAGATTATCTTTACTTTTTTAAAGTTAACCTTAATTCCTTTTATAGTTATAATAAACCCAAGGTACTTTATATATTTTACCCTAAACTTATATTTCTTAATATTAACTTATAAGCCTGCGTTCCGTAGTCTCTCTAAGACCTTTTTAATATAAACTTAATACTTAAGTTTATTGTCTAAGTATATAAGAATATTGTCTAGGTATACTATGTAGAATTCGTCTAGGTAATTAAAAAGAACGTTATTTATATACCTTTAGTACGTAGCTAGTCCGTTTATTAGTCTAAAGGGAAGAACTTTATATTTATAAGAGCTATAATAGATATAGAATATAGTTAAATCTTTAGATACAGGGTCTATTCTAATTTGGTAAAAAGCTTAACGGATATTAAGTTTAGTAAAGATCTTTACCTAGCTTAGATGTATAAGGGTCTTATTAATTAAAGGAATAGGATACTAATCCTTTTAAGTAATAGTGTTTAGCTTTTAATAGTAAATATAAAAGCAGAGGCCTCTATTAGGCTTTTTTATAAATAGGATAGGGAAAGTAAAAGGGGCTTAACTTGGCTTAATAAACCCTTTATCTAAGTTATTAATTAAATGCTGCTTTATTACTTTTAGCTTATCTATTAATTATTAATAGAGGGGGCTATAACCTAGTAAGTTATTAGCTTTTAATTAAATCTTATAATTATACGTCTAGTAAGGAGGTAACTTATTTAAAGCCGCCTTTAAGAATATATCCTTATAATTTATATAAATAGTAAAAAGGAGGTATTTAACTAGTTCTTTATTAATCTCCTTAGCTAGCTCTTCCTCCCTATTATTAATAATTTAGTTAATCTTATATAGGCTTATTATAAAGACCTTATTATCCTTCTGGTATATATTAAAGTAGAACGCTATAGCGCTAATTATGGTAATATCTACGGTAGGGGGGTTATATAATAATAGGGGCGTATATAACTTTATAGACTTCTAGGGCACTAGTATTATTGTTACTCCTTTTAACTCCTATTACATTTTTTAGAGGTTATCTCTTATATCCTATTAATACGTTCTTTTTTATACTGGTTAAATCTGCGCGATTTAAATATCGTCTATATTACTATCTATCCCGCTTCTATATATAGAGTTTTCTTTAAATATAGCGCTTTAGGAGAGTATCTTTATTCGTACAGAGTTCTTTCCAGCTTCGCGGCGGGCATCTTTTTAGGTAAAGGCTAGATTACGGGCTAAAACATCCTACTAGTAAGTAGGGTTAGCCCTTACGGCTAGTATCTTATAGTTAGTTTAGATTTCTCTAATAAAGGAGGGCAACCTTAATTTATCCTTTAACTAGACGAACTGTTTTTATTATATATTTAACTAAATATTAAGATAAAACATATATTTTTGTCTAAGGATTATATTACGGGACCCTAGGTCTATGATATAAAAGGGGATACTATACTAGCGTTATCTGTTAAAAGCGATATATAACTTTAAGATATAGGTAATAGGCTAACTAGCTCAGCCGTTATAGCCTTTTATCTAGATAGGCTTCTCTAGTTAGATAGCTTCTATATTTAGAAACTTAACAACATTATTTATATAGGCAGTATTTATAAAGGTAAAGCTATTTACTTTAGTGTTAATAAAGGCGGTTATATTAACTTTATATCTATTTTAAGATACTATATATAGAACCGTGAAATGCTTTCCACCTATTAACTAACTAAGATTAATCTCTTTAAGATTAATAAGGTACCCTAGGGGGGAGTCTTTTCCTAGGGTTCTTTTTTTCCTAACTTATTAGATGTTTCTCCTTCCTCTATTTCCTTAATATTGCCTATATCCTTTAGCTCCGGGCAAGATAAGGTAAAATAACCCTCCTTATTATAGTTATAGCACGTAGCTAAGGTAGGGTTAATTAGAGCATTGCGGTAAATACTAGTTAATGGCGTAGTATATAGCTAGTTAGGCGTTGCTCGCCAGTGCGTAGTTATAACCGCTTTTAGTATAAGAGTAGTTATAGCTTATTTTCCTACTTTAGCTTTTATAGGTATAGCTAGCGAGTTCTAATCGCTATAGAGTCGCTTCTACTAACTAGGATGGACTTTAATCCACTTTAGTTCTAAGTTTAATAATAGGTAATAAGCTGCGAGTTTATTATAAGTTAGTAAGTCGTTTAAGGTTATAGCAATCTTCTCTTATAGCCAAATTATTAGCTTATCATATAGGTCTAATTGGTAGTTCTTAAGGGGAACCTAGCCTTCTCCCGTAAGGTATAGGAATTAAGTCTAGAATTTAATAAAGGGTTAGTTTAGTTTTACTATTAGGCAATTATTGTCGTACTAGGCGTCCTGTACTTTATTTAGGTTAATATAATAGAACTTTATAGCAAGTACTATAATAGGCTCGTTAATAGGCTAGGTATATAGGTGATGCAAATTAAAGTTAATAACGTAATAATAACTAGTAGAGTGGTTGCCTAACAGATTAACTTTAATTGTATTTTAAGAATTACTATAAGGAAGGAACTATCTAGGTAGAGACTAAGGGTCCTTAAATATATAACCATACTCCTATAAAATCCTTCTTATATATAATATACGTGTTATACATATTATATATACATTCCCTTTATACACTGCGTATACTATATATAACGTTATATAACCTTAGCTACTATTCCTTATTATATAGCTCTATCGGCTCTATCCTAGGCCGTGCCTAAATTAACTAACTAGCTTCTTTTGACTCTTCTCTAAGTAGTTATAACATTGTACTTAAAGCGTCCGTAATACCATCTCCCTTTTTATCTTCATTCTTAAAGATTCCTAATATCTCTAAGTTGTTTACTAGAGGTGTAATATCCGTCTAATTAATTTAGTTAATATTGTTACTTATTATACCTAAAGCTCTTTCTTCTTCGTAGGCGTAACGTCGTGCCCGTACTATTGCTGCGATATTATTTCTTAGTAAGATTATACTATCTCTATATTCTCGCTGCTTAAAAGAGGGGTTAGTTTATATTATATTAGCGAACCCATCTTTCTAATAACCGTTCTTTTACTTAGAGTACACTAAAGCGAATATTTATTCATCCTATAATATTTACTCCATCTTTAATACTAAATATACGTAACCTATTATTCTTAATAGTCGTCTAGTTCCCTAATTAATCTATCTTAGGGTTTTATATTTTGTTACAAACGCTTTAAGTACGATGTTACGACTACTTAAGGAAGAGTCAGAGGAAGCTAGTTGGTTAATACAAGCACGGTCCAGGATGGATCCGGTAGAACCATGTGACGAGGAATAGTAACCGAGTCACGTGATGTGATCTATATAATCTATGTGATCTATATAATCTATATGACAGAGTAGACAGAGCACACGTACCTTACGTATAAGGAGGATTTCATAGGAGTACGGTTGTGTATTTAAGGACCCTTAGTCCCTACCTAGATAGTTCCTTTCCTAGTAGTGATTCTTAGAATACAATTGGAGTTAATCTATTAGGCAACCACTCCACCAGTTATTATTACGTTGTTGACTTTACGTATTACCTACACACCTAGCCTAATAATAAACCCACCATAGTACTTGCTACAAGGTTCCGTTATATAATTACTACCTAGTTATAGTATTAAAAGTCGAACAATATGCCACTAAAAGCAGCCACCACAACGCTATTAACGGCGGCAACTACTTTAAGGTTAGGAGGTGACACTAGTATGGTAGATACTAACTTATAATAACCTATAACGGTTAGACAACTATAGGAAATAGTTAACTAGTTAATAGAAAATAATACGGCACTTAAATAAAGGGTTAATAGGATAGGAGCAGTAAAGGTTAAGTTACTATTGATTGAAAGATTCTTAAGAGAGAGATTAAAGCTTAAAGAATTCCTTATATAAATGCATTTTAAGGTTGCATAAGAGGGAGTAAAGCTAGCAATACCTATGGATTAAATAGCGTATACAGGATTGTTCTTATTAGGAAGAGCACTTAAATAGTTTAAGCCTTACCTTACAGAGATATAAGTAAATGGAATAATAACGACGAACTAAAAAGTACGGTTTATGTTCTTAAGCTAGAATGGATTTATAGAGCGACTTATACAGATATTTAGAGACCTAGAGGCAACGACTACAGCGGAAAGAAAGCTTTAAGACATTACGTAATAAACCTTAGCTATTAAGTATACAACGTAGTTCTAAACGCTAGTAATATAAGTTAAGTGGAATAATAGGGCGCTTATAGCATAGTATAAACAGGGACTTAAGGCTAAAGTTTAGGACGTAATTATTTTAATAGAAGATACGGATACCCTAAGGGAATTAATAGATTAAGCGATAAAGATTAATAATAGGATCTACCAAAGGGAATAGACTAAGAGAGGTTAAAATAGAGTTCTATAGTTATATAAGGCGCAAAGTACGCATCAACTAAAGCCAAGTTAGAAACTATAGTATGGCGCAGAGCTAATAGACCTAAGCGGTACTAAAGAAGCCTATAAAAGATAGAGTAAGACATTATAGAAACTAAGAGGATAAGGATTAAGTAATTAAAGGTCTAAGGAGTAAAGGCTAAATTAGGGATCTTAGTAGCAGAAGATATTTAGGCGGACTCCATAATAAGAAAGATAGTTTAAAAAGGGAGCTTGCATAAATTGCGGAAAATAAGGTTATTTTACTAGAGATTATAAAGATGGTTAGAGTTACTATGTAATAAAGGGAACCGGACTAGCAGACGGTATATACGTATAGAGGGACAATAATACACTACAAGGAATAAAAGATTATTTAATTAACTACTTTATATTTTGCTATAACAACGCGTGCTAAATTTATAAGGACGCTAAGTATAGCGCAAGCTATTGGCTATAGGAACCTAGTTTAGAGAAACTAAGAGTTACCTAAGACTATAAAGAGCAAAATAGGCTCTATAAATGCGACGAAGATCTAATAGCAACTTTCAGTATAGTGTCAATAAGGCAGTATTTAGAAAGGGACTTCGGGAAAAATCTATTCAGCAATATTAAGAAAGAAGATCTTGAGATATTAGCATTAGAAGTAGAGACTAAGACCGCCATAGAGCAAGGTTTAGTAACGGGCATTATAATACCGTTAGATACGGCATCTATTGCTTTATAAGACGGTAGGAAGAGCATCTTATAAAGATTAAGTAAGCAGATAACTGCTAGTGCTAATTTACCACTTAATAAAGGCAAAAGGCTAAAGGCTTAAGATTCTTAAGACGAGATAAGAGACGACTAAAATTCTTAAGATAAGATAAGGTATACCTAAGGACCCATAACGGACGAAAACCGATGGAGTAGGGTAACAGCTTAGTTTAGGAATATACGAATAAGCTCAGGACAGAGCTTCCTATAGGTATTAAATTCTCAAAATAAGATAGATGAGATTTAAGACTCTTAAGATAAGATAAGAATACTATAGACGCCTAGTTAAACTAAGGCGGGAGCTAAGCTTAAGTTAGAAGTAAGCTTAGGATTAAAGAATCTAAGGGACTAAGAATTTGGAGTATAAATAAGGACACCTATAGGTAAGAGGTAAGGAGCTTCTTTATAGATTAGAGAATCTATAATTTAGGTAGTAGTTAAACTGGGAGATAGATATATAGACCCAGAGGACTTACCAGTTAAACATAGTATTTAGCCTAAAAATTAAAAAGTTAATACCAAGATTAAGAAGTATAAAGACTTTAAGGATCTACTTGTAAGACGTAAAAAAAAAGAAACCATAGAGGAATTTAGAGTGAGAATTACCTTATAGTAAGAGCAGAAACTAAATAAGAGATCTAATCTACTAGGTTATATAAGGGATAGAGCGCTGGTATAAAGAATTACTAATAGGCTAAGAGTAGGCACATTAAGAGCCAAGTGGCTTACCGAACTAGAATAAGAAGAGGATTTGGGAATCCTAACTAGATTTAAGGAATAATATATAAAGGGCTGTCATAATGCAGTAATAAGAAGATACTTCCTTACGGACAGAGCGTATACACTTAAGCAGCTATACTAAAAGTGGTATAGGCAGCGACACAATAATAAGTGGGAAGATTTCTATATATAGTTAGATAAAAAAGTTATCCAAGACCACCCGATCACGGAAAAGGCTATAACTTACATTAAAAGAGCCTTAATTATAACGTTAAAAGATCTAAAGGAGCAATTAGAGGACTAGAAAAGCGAGAGACAAATCTTAGTACCTATAAATAAAGTTGCGACGCTTAGATTAACATAAGAAAGGTTTAAACTTAAGAATAAAGACGAGCTAAGAGTTAACCTGAGACACTAAGCACATTATATATTATTATAGATAGCATGCGTGGATAATACGTGCAGTATGTATAGGACACTAAAGGATAAGAATCGGAAGTATCTAATAAGAATATATTAGATGACGGATAAAGCGAAATACTAAAATACTAAATATATACATAGCTAGTACCTAGTAGAAGTTTAAGAATAAGGGGACTTAATGCTTTAACTAGGAAGATTCCTTATGGAAGAATACCTAGATGGACGATAATGGTGGGAATATCTAGAGAATACCTATTTATAGTACATTAAGGATAAAAAACGAACTAAGTATTAGCCTAAGTTAGACCAAGTATAAATAGGATCTAGTAGCTAATAGTTAGGAAAAGTAGAGGCCCATAGGACTAGAGGGAGCCAGTAGTAGAGCCTTAAACCCTTAAAGGAATTTAAGGAAGACACCTAAATTTATAAATTAAATAGCAAAA
>Ga0307515_10005616_pt1 | contig 25346 bp, 29 predicted proteins | sample 17_EM_MG_FD_194513 | JGI IMG/M metagenome (GOLD analysis project Ga0307515, IMG submission 194513) | Populus trichocarpa ectomycorrhiza microbial communities from riparian zone in the Pacific Northwest, United States - 17_EM | ecosystem: Host-associated > Plants > Roots > Unclassified | place... | reverse complement strand
CTATCGAGAAGCCTTTCGGAAACTTGAGTTTGGGAACGAGTGGGGAACTGGGGAGTAGGTAGAGGTTCTGTTGCCAATCGCGTTCGAAATATGGGTTTTCAGTGTAGTTGGGGGTCGCGCGAACGTGAGGATAGAGAAGGCAGGATAGGGAAAAGAAGTGGTTTTCCGTCACTGAATCTCCAACGAGCAACCAGCCACCCTTCTGGACGAGGTCTGCGACGAGTGCCTCCCTGTCGAAGGGACGGATGTCACAGCCATCGGCAGGGGACCAGGCATAGTCGAACGCCATAGGGTAACGGTCTTCCCATTGCTCGGGACGGTCGGCTCCCAGATGCCAAAAGAATTCGCGGTCTGCAGCGCACCCTTCAAACCCTCCAAACGCGATTGCGTCGGTATTTTCCTTCATCTTGGTTCCGGGAGGGAATTTGTTGGCGGGCTTCCATGAGCCTGCGGCATAAGCTTCTGCAGAACACTTCCGGGGATTGGAGTAGAAGTAGGGCTGGAGGTCGTAGTTATCGGAGTGCTGATAGGCAGCGAACATGATGGTGAGGACGATGCTGGCACCGGCCATGAGGATGGCGGTGCGTCGTGTGGGACGACCTGCGAAGGTGTTTTTGTTCTTCAGCCAAGCGTAGTTGGAAGACATGAGTGCAGAGGCGAGTAGAGACCGTGGATGACCGGGCAGTGGACTGGTAAAGAAAGCGAATACGTTTTGATCGACTGCGCCGGGGTTCAAGAGAGACCGACCGCGCTCGGTGCGCCCGAGTTGGTTAGTGATGTTCACGACGGCTTTATGGTGCTCATTTCTTTTCCTGCCCAGGGTCTTTGCTGGTCTCCTGGTGAGTTCCAACCCGTCCCAGTTGTCTCGGGCTCACCCTCCAGCCAGGTTTCAGATGTGTTCATTTCCCAATCAGAATGCGACACCGCGGTCGATCTCGTATGCAGCCTTCGCTCACCTGGGTGAAGCAAAATGTACTCAACGAACCCCCCTCTATGCAGTTCAGGAACAAGGAAGGTGATACACCGTGCAAAGTCGTTCTCGACCTGCTCGTACCATGCAACGTGAACATTTCGAACTCGAGCCGTTAGTCTCGATCCTTCCGTATAAGTGAGCCGGATGTTGCTGACCCTAATCACCGACAGCCGTCGAAATCAGCGCAACCGGCTGTTCCTGGTGAACCTCCATCCATTCTGTGTTTTGATCAATTTCTAACGACGTTCTTGGACAGCAATGTTGCGTTCTACAATCTCCTCTCAGCTTGCGCCTTGTTCTGCGTCAAGACATCTGCCCAAGTCGATCCGTTTTACAAATGGTCCGAGAGCTGTCAACAAGTCGTACCTATGACAAGAGAATACCCATTCGCCGACGTCATTACAACTGACATACCATCCTGGGCTTCCAAAAAACTAAGCAGTAGTGGCAGCTTTGATCCTTCGGTTGTGATGAGTGGTGAGTTCTCCTATCCCCCCCTTTTTTTTCTTCCCTATCCCACATTCGGTTGTTCCCCCCGCATGAACTTTTGACTGAACCCCCATGGTTACTTCAGGGGCAGGGCAATGGAGTACTATACAGAAGCTCACTCCGGTGCTCGTCGGTTTGGGTGTCCTTATCCTCGTCGGCTTGATTTGGTGTTTCCGTCGCGCCTACAGACGGCGTAGATACTCTCGCAGGGCGCAAGGCCCGTACCCCCTTGGTCACCGTAGGAACGAATCCGCCGATTCCTACTCCTCCGTGAATCGTCTCAACCCCAGTCAGTTATCGCTGCCTGTACACAGAATCCGATTTTTCTTCAGTGGTATGCTGCCTGTGCGCGGGCGACGCCGGGATCCGGATTGGAACATCGAAGGAGAACCTGAGCTTTCTAGGGAGTCCCCCGTTGCCTACGATCCCCCCTCACGCCGGGAAAGCGGTTCCCCCTTTACACACACGCACGATGTCCATGCTCAAAACGATACACCGCCCGCTTCCCCGGCAGTAACCTGGTCACCATTCCAGACAATATCTCGCTGGTGGATATCTGCAAACTCGTCGAGGGACAGGGACTACCAGCCTGTCCACCTTCTATCGGCACGGAGAAACAGCAGACTTGGAACCGATGACGATAACCAGCTCGACCCGGCGTCCATGCCTCCACCCCAGAATCAGGTATCAAATACACGGAATGAGAGTACGTCTAGAGATGATATTCCGCCTGTCGTCGTCATCTCGAACGATGAAAGGGAGTCGGCCCCCCTTCCTCAGACGCCGCAACCAGAGACCGAACCACCTGGGAGACAGCGCCTATCGAGCTTGCGACCGAACCGTCCCGGGCATATTGTGGCAATCCAGGATCCACCGTCCTCGCGACCACTGCCATCTGCAAACGTAAGCCAGGCCGTTCTTGAGCGATTTATCCCCGCCCCTGACTTTCCTCGCAGGTTCCAACCAACACCGCTCTTACTCCAGATCCGTCCCCGACCACACCAGGGGTTCGACCGCAAGTATCGAGCGACACCTTTCGTACCTTGCGCACGACCCCGTCCACGGACCAAGGGTCAGTACAAACCGTGAGGCCCAGAAAGGAGCTTAGCCCACAGCTTCTCTTCCCTCCCTCTGTCAGAGCTGCTGGGTACTCAATTCCCCAACGGCCAACAGACCCAGTCGTTCGTGCATGGCTCCCGAGGGTCAACGGCAACTCAAACGAACCTGCCAAAAACCCTGCCACGGAACCGCCCCCCTACAACCAGCCACACAGCCCGACCCCAACCACCCCCCGACCCTCATCTTCCACGTCAACACATCCCTACCCCTTCACAAATCACCCCCGGTCAACTCCGGATGTCACCGTGCTAGATATCTCCCAGAGTCCGCGCCCACACCCCAATACCCCAAACGAGATCGCATTGAATCGACTATCCCTGGCTGTCAACGGGCCGACTCCGCCTCTCCCCACAAGCGATAGCGGGAGCGGGAGCGGCGACGGGCATACGAATTTCACTCCGGTATCCATCGTACACGGACCAGACGTGCAGAAAAACCTGGAATACACACCGTATCCATCGTCGATGATGTTGCCGTTAGCCGCTACTGGCACCTCTCGGAGTAATCACCCTCCGTCCGCCCAGAGGTAGCGGACTCCCAAAGCCACCAGCTGACTGCGAAGTTCTCTCAATCCTCCCACATCTCTCGACGGTCCCTTCTCAACCCCATTTCCAGTGTGTTTGGACTTTGCACTGTTTTCTCCCATCGCAATTGCTCTTTTTTATCTACATGTGTTTGTTGTTGTGACTTATAATCCTCAGTATATATTCCCGTTACCTCCGAACGACAATCGATCGGATGCACTCCGTACACCTCCCTCCCCGCTAACCCCCGTTCTTTGTTGCACGTCTGTACTGTAGGTCGAACCGCTTTTTACCCTTGTTTGCCTTGCACTTCGTCGAATCTCAGTGAAATCAGTACTCCTAGGTCCGTCCCTATGACGAATAATATAAATATCCTGCGACACCCTCAATAACCGTCTGATTTCGTTTAATAGAGGTGGGGAAATTCGGCGGTGCCCAATTGAATACGCGCACGTGGATGGGCGAGGCAGCGCTAGATGGATCATGCATCACGGGCACAGCTTCTAGATGACAGATTCTCCTGGGTACAACGTACCCGAGCAGTTATTGTCGTCTCAAGAGATTGCTATATATGTCAGCGCTCAACTACAGATTTACCAGGCTACGTCAGCTCTAAAGTAAGGCACAAGGGGGGACAGGAAACATCAATCTAAAGATGTCAAAACGTTAAACGCTAAACGTTGATTAATGAAAACCCAGGAAGGAACGGGGATAGGAAGTCAGAACAGAAGCACATATAGCGATACCGAAGCTACCAAAGCAATAACCGGGTTGCACATTACTTGTTTGATTGGATCCTCGACGTCGTTCAACCTCCCTTTGGTCGTTTCGCCGACAGCTGCTCCAGATCGACCCCTAAGCTCTTGCTGAACTCACGTTTCTTGCCTTGGTTGGGATTGCGTTGGTTTCCCCCGTTATCCATATCCGAGAGGGTGGTTCCTGAGGCATTCCTGCTACCGGCCCCTGGGAATTGATTCGCAACTTTGTCGTCTATCCAATCCGGCTGTTTCAAAGCCGTGTCAAATAGCCCAATTACCTCCTGTGGTGACACCGACAGTCCTGGATTCACATCAGGGGCCTTCATCAGAGTTCAAGTCTTTAGGCTACTCACCCGGGTCTCCGTCCTGGGCGTCGAGGGTCCACTCTTGTGCAATCAGGTACGCGCGAAAAAGCTTCCACAGACCCCAGAATAACTCATTGAACGGTTTGCAGGTAAATTCCACTCCACAGAGCTCAGTCTCCCTCTTTCTATACATTTCAATTTTCCCTGCACCACCCTTGACGATGTCATCGCAACCTGGTATTGGCCGTTGTTGATCGAAGATGTTTTCCATGTCAATGCTTGGACGATCAGGTTGATTATGTTTAACCCAATGTAGTGCCGTCCACATGAGGACAAAGTAATGGGACTCGAGGTCGTCAGTTATCGTATGCCTTGCCCCGGGGTTCACGAGTAACCTGGTGGACATGAACTGCCAGGTGCCCTGCAGGCAGGAAGTGTCAATACAGGTGCTGTCACACACAAGAACCCTCTTACTGTTCGAGGACCCTCTAAACTCCTATCAACGTCGACACCTCGACACAAATCCCAGTCGTTCAATTTTCCCTCGCCATCGAGACCGATCATGATATTCCCGAAGCTAACGTCTCTATGGAAGAGACCGGCATCCGAATACGCCGAAGAACACGCTGGTCGATCCTTACATCAGTGAGACGACCAAAATAGGATCCGGTCGTTTCTCACCTTTCAGTGAATTCAACACGACCAAGACGAGGTGCCTCGAATTCGTGAATTCCGAGAGCGGTTGACATAGTTCTTCCTGGACCAACCGGTAGTGGACGCGTCCTTGCGACAGAGAATCGGACGAGTTGAATAGATGTGCCAGACGACAGGTCAACCCTCGCTGCGCCCCTTGCCAACTCGTCGTTTCCGTGGGGTCAATGGGGGTCGTGCCGTGGTAGGTGACGGGCGGGGTGGATGGGACAACGTCGGATGCATGCTTGAACCTGACCAGATGCGGGACATTCGCCCCAGCTAACTTCTCGTACCAAACGTGCTCCGGCTCGATTCCCGGCACATCCGGGCGCCACATGTCTTTAAGGAAGACACACTTCCCGGTAGAGAGATCGAGGGCCAGATATCCTCGGGTGCAGCGACCGACGACACCAAGATTGTAGTCCAAGGCCCTCCCAACGATGTAATACGACACGTCACTCGGACCACGGACCTCGAGTTGGAATCGCTGGTAGATCTTCCAATTTCCGACACTACGTTTCAGAGGTTCGATTTCGATCTTTGCTACGGCGGATTCGAACGCCTCGGTTTGCTCTGGGGTAGCGGAAACGGCAGTGGGATCCAATCCACGCTGTTCGCGCGTCAGTTGGTTGAATCGCTGAAGGAATTCGACGACGAGGTCGTGGCGTTGTGAACAGTCGATTTCGGCAGAGACCACTACACCCTCTCGGTCCCAACGAATGAAGCGAGCCTTCTTTCCACAAATGACCAGACTAAAAGCGAAAAGCCTGTGCTGATAGGCGAGTTGGTTCGCAGCGTACAGGAGGCACTGACCACGAGTGTTATCACCGTTGATCGAATTCCGCTCCTCCATTTTACGCTCCCCAAGGTCGCGAAACGGATCACAGAGTGTGTCGTGCTTGATCTCGACAAACAATTCCATGTGGAGAAATGAAGTGACCAGAGAGGCGGTATCGGAGTCTTCGTGGAGGCCTGCCGCGTTGTTCTTGGAGAAGAGGGTGATGTCCGGTTTGAGCGACGCCTCGGAGTCAAGTCGATCCCCGGTAAACCCCGCCACGAAGTTCGTGCACACTTGATTCGCAATGGATACCTGCACGTGTGTTAGCGTGCTGCTCATTGCTAGAGAATAACGGGGTGTCTTACAAACGGAGCATACATCGATTTTTCGTTAGCCTGTTCATAGACCTTGGAGAAGTCAATCCCATCAGGAGGACTTCCGAGGTTCCGGGAGTTGATAGGCATAAAAGAACACATGAACTCGGTAGGGTCCATGGGCCCCAGAAAGTATCCGTGCATGTTTTCGCGTAACTGCTGTTTACGCGTTTTGGCGAGTAGAACCGGCTTGGCGCTGTATTGGTTATAGCCCCTCGGAGTTAGTTTGAGAGGTGTCGAGTGAAATGGCCTGGTGTCCATGGTGAGAGGAGTCCGTGATAGTGAAGGGACAGTGTTCGCTCACAGATATATAAAGGGATTCTCAGACCACCAAGCGACACGTGTCCCAAAAATGCGGACACAGCAGGAAAAATCACTACCCCAAATCAGTACGAGATTATCGCCTCGCGAAGATCGCAGACGATAACACGGAGATGAGGGTGAACGCCCGCGACGCTATTGTGGCGATAGGCGGGCGGGCGGATTGAACAGTTGAACTTCGCGGTGGCGGACCAATCACAAGAGGCAAGTCGCGTGACAAACATTCCTCATTGGTGCATTAGGCGCCCGCTTCCTTTCATTAAGAGGAAAGTGAGTCGATGGAATGACAATACGTCTCGAGCTCCCTCGTGCATCCAACAGCATACGACGATTATCTGCCACGGAATTCCGGATTTGCCCAGTGTTATTAGGGTCGTTCCTGGATGGAAGAACAATGAGGAACGCGCTGACTGGGCTTGAATCTGCAGCGTGCAGAATCAGGGGTGAACGTAACGCGGTGTTTCCCGCTCAAACAATGTACACGATCTCTGACTCTGTGGGATCGCTGCAGTGCCTGAGGTAGGAGACCTGAGGTAATGCGGTGTGTTTCCGGGCCCCGGGGGGGGGAGGGAACCACACAAAGAACACGATATCAGGCTATCGGATGTGATAGCCGATCTGAACCAGCAGCAAGCCCACCCTTTTGGCGTGGACAATGGCAGGATGCCTCGCGATAAATGGCTTATTAACTACCGAGCGACAGATATGTCACTAGATTGCATCGAAGTGCCACTGGTTTGAGGCGTAAAAATATTACAAGTACACCCCCAACTTGGCGGCCAATGATATTCTTCCCAGTTATCTCTCTTTGTCCCGAGGCATGGAGACGAACGTGGAAATTGAAGAGTTAAAACGCTTGACGCTTAAAGTGCAAATACCTCCAGATTTGTAAGCGGTACTCCGACGGACGAGGACAGTGTGCGTGTGGGCACCGTGGATGAGTCCGCTATTCACTTCCAGATCTCGGTGAGTTCGAATGGTTCAGGACAATATGTTGGTGTGTCGAAATCCGATGGGGCATGGCAGTCTGATTATTTAGAACTAGAAGACAGGACTAGGGTACATGTGATACTACAGTCACGCGGGTAACATAAGGTTTCTGACTGCCAGGAGAGAAAGATCGAGGGGATTCGAGAAATGTACAGCTGTTACAGGAGCGGAATGTGAACCTATCTGAAACACGATTGTCGATCAGGATGCCGAGAGAATGTACTGGCGGTTCGACGGGGTAGAGGGTCCCATAATTAATTGATCAAACCGCCACGGCCGAAGGTTGCTCGGCCTGGATGCCAAAAAGTGCGATAATTTCTGGGAGATTTTTCAGCACATGGGATGGGAAACCAACGTTATAAACTCACCCTGGAGACGTGCCTCACGCCGTTGGCGGGGAGTCTCTTTATTTTTCATACCAGAGAAAGCCTCCTTGACGAGATTCTTCTTCTTCTCTTGTATCTCGAGGACCTAAATCACGAAGATGCTGTCAGTGTGCGAGCGTAACCTGGGCCTTCACCTATTTTCCCACCTTGGACTCAACAGTGTTTTCCGCGATCAGCTGGTACACATAAACCGGCTTCGTTTGGCCTGTAGAGGTGAGGTGAGGTGTCTGAACACGCCCCAGGTCGTGCGAGCGAACATACCGATCCTATTACATCTGTCGATTGCTTGGCTCTCAATCCCCTCTTGCCACCATCTGTGATCGGTGAGAACGGTCATCGAAGAGGCGTTCAAACCCCATAAACTCACGGGTCCATACTAGGCAACCGTACGTCAGCAAGATGCACATGAGACGAAGAAAAGAACGTCTCACAGGAAAACATTGTTTGCAACGGTTAAATTGAGCCCCAGAGCTCCAGCTACGTGATCGTTATGAGCACGACCCAGCAACCAATGGTTGACGTGCACACCTTTGAGTGAAATAAGCATCACGCGGGGGTTGGACTCCCCGTCCAATTCTCTGAGCGCCTCCAAAACACTTGATTTTGAAGGGCCTTTCCCCTTGGCTTTTGCCTTTCCCTTGCCTTTCCCTCGCTTGGCTCGGGGCTCCTCGTCGCTCTCGGGTTCTGTGGCGCTGTGATCAGACTCACCGTCGGGGGCGAAATCAGAAGCATTATCCCCGTCATCATCAATCCCAATCGGTTGGGACTGAGATTGGGTTACGGGACGAAGGCGCGAACTTATCCCCGCAGGCTCGTCAACCGCGAAAGATACATCTTTGATTGGGACGGAAAACCTGGCGATGGTGTCTGCACGGCGCTTTGCGGACATCTTGCCATCAAATCGACAGTATTCTATGCCCGCATCATCAAGCGCTTCACCGATCTAGAGACACAATGAGTCTGATAGAGTTCAAGAGAAAGCTATAGTACTCCATACCTTGTCGAGGAAACTTGTGAATTGCGAAAAGACCAAAGACTTGTCCGTACTTGGCGTGAGTCGAAGAAGGTGAATCAACTGATCGATCTTAGCAGAAGACCCGTTGCGTAGATCGTCGTCGCTCTCGTCATCATCGTCGCTTCGAACAGGTGCCTGGGTGAAGTCTGTGATGGGTGGAGGCTCGATCAAGTCCCCCATCCCAATGTTCCGACGGTCCTACGAAGGGGATGAGAAATATACTCCGTGAGCAATGGCCTCGGCTAACCATGGGGCACCTTGGATCTCGTACTATCGCCTCCGAGATGCTAGAAAGGGTGAGCTGCGGGGATAAAACAACTTTATCCGTAGACCTACCATGGGAAACAGAACGCATGGGTGCATGGAGTGATCCTCGGGTCCGTGAGGATCCCAAAACAAACCGGACATTCTTCATTATCCTCCATAGCCTGGAAGAGCATCCCTTGCAGCCGAATCCTTTCCGCAGGTGTGACTTGAACGACGCTATGTGGCTGATCGTTGTCTTCGGACATCTTCAGTCGTTCCAAGTAGTTTGCTGGGATAAGCCCCGGGTGCAAAACAAGTTGTCGAAGCCGGGTGAGCATACTGAGGGCTCCAGTGGACCACTAGGGAATGATATCAGATACACGTTTGCGCGAGATCGGCTCAACCCACGTTCGAACCACCGGTCCTGAGGAGCCCTTCGACCTTACCACGCGAAACTTCTTCAACAGCGTCGTAAAGTTCCTACCAACTTGTTAGTGCTGAGACAGTTGAGCCCGATTTCGATCAACCTACCCTTGCCTTTAGGTCCAACGCAACAGGAACGACGATCATATCCACCTTAAAAGAGGTCAGTGAATTATTAGAGAATGGTTGAGTATGCTCACGGGTGGCAGAGGAACCAGGTTCTTTCCCTCAGAATCTTGCATCTATGAGTCCTTAGGTTAGAGACTTGAATGACCAAAAACCGAAAAACCGGTACCTCCTTCGTTCGTCTGATGCAGATCTGGGTCATGATGCCCTAACGGTGTGTTAGTTTTTGATTTGTATCCACTTTCAAGCGCGCATACTTGTAACAGCTCCGCTCCTGCCGACCCGCTATACTTCAATGGACGTAGAATGAGTTGGTTGAAAAATTCTGGCTGGTCCAGGGGGCGGCAAATCTTCAAGAATGTTAAGAGAGAGCCAAGGTCTTTTGGGGAGTTCAACTATCGAACGGTGAGCCTGAACTGATATAGAGAACGGCATGGAGGAAGAGGCGCACAATAGGGGTTCCAGTCAGAACCCACCGCCTCTCGGCTTTCAATGCACTGACAGCGATGGCTGCCTTCGTCGCTGGGTTGCGGATTTGGTGCCCTTCGTCGATAATGACCCTCTTCCACGGAATGTTCAGCAGGGTTGACTCGGTCTTCTTTCTCTTGCTTGAACCCTCTGCGGCAATCTTCGAACCCCCGCTGTGGTCGTTGACGACAGTCTGGTATGTGGTCAGCACGACGTCGTACTTTTCTAGTTCCTCTGCACCGAAGTTTCGGTTGGTCCCATAATATGTAATGTAAGTGAGGGCCCCAGGGACACAGTGCTCGTCTATCTGTGTTTGCCAATTTGATAGGACAGACAGCGGTACGACTGACAAACTTTGGTTCAGTGACGAGTTAATATCATATAACATGCTTTTAACTCACCAACAAGAGTGATATTCGAAAAACCTGGGGATGGATCGGATTTCGTTGCAAGAATAAGAGCAATCATTGTGAGAGTTTTCCCCCTTCGGGACGTTTAGCATAAGCCGGGGTAGAAAAACTAGACACGTACAGGCCCATGCTGTCAGCACACAATGCACCTCTGCCGAGCTTGGGCGGTGTCTCTTGTGGCGTCTTGGTAGCAACTAAAATAAAGTGAGGAGCTGGGGAAACGAGAAGAAGGTTATGACGCACGATTGAAGTAGAATGTCTGTGAAAAGTGTATGAACAAATGCAAGGCTGAAAAAAAGGCATATCGCTCACCTTCCCGTCGGCCTTCTTCAGCTGCCAAAATTGCACGGGGTGGTCGGCCTCCGACGTTGGAGGGACTGGATTTTCACGCTCAATGCACCAGAGCAATGCTTGTTTCTGCATAAATATCAGCATGCTGAGAATTCTGACAGCTAGGTCGGACCCATACTTGATGCCTCAGCAGATCGACAGTGAGGTTCCCGGCACTGATACCCGGAGGGTTGGGGTGTTCGGGAAGCATGAGTACATCATCCGTGGACAAGAGCTGATCTAATAGGCTGGCCCGTCGACCTTCGTCGTTGACCTTTTCTAGATTATCCAGGATCTGTCGCAGCTCGCCGGCCTTTTTCATATCCTCTGCAAGCTTCTTCTGGGCAGCTTCCTGTGCAGGAGTTAGTACAGGGGCGTATGTTTTGCGTGGAATTGAGTAAGGGTCGTGGTAAGAAGTGGATGCGAGTGTTGTATGCGGAGCTGAGTAAGGGTCACGGTAAGAGATGTACGCGGGTGCCGCGTGCGTCTGCACTGCTGGCGCATTGCTGCGTTGCGATGGTGGGGGCCCAAACCCTCGTTGCCCAGGAGTGGCCCAGACCAGGAGGGGTTCCAGAATTTGTCGCTGGTCTACTCTACCGTAGATCTTGACGCTCCTGCAATTTTCATTCAGGGGGGGAAGACTTGATAGGAGTGGGACGTTGGGGACTTACATTGAGAGCGAATACTTGAAACCGCTCACTAGGGGCGGTCAGAGGCGTGCTCGAAACAGCTCGTGACGTTGATGACTCACTGTTTCCCTCGAGCATTGTACCTTCAACGGTCACTTTACCTTGATCAAGCAGTGGAGAAAGCTTGGCAGCGACCGCTCTCGGGACGTGACCAACTTGGATGTTGTTAATGTTCAATGCTCGGATCGCGTTTCTGGAAATTGTTGGTCAGATTGGCGCATACACGCACCATAAAGAACGTACCGGTCGTATTGATTACTTGGTTGTCGTTCAAGCTTCACCTGTTCTCCATACCCGACGAGACCTAGCCCGAGGTGTTAATACGAAGCGTACGACCAGGTTTCCGACGCATATAACCTTTATAGTATTGGACTCCGACGATGTTGGTGTTCAGGGTGGTGTACAGTTCCTCGAGAGGTTCATCCTCCTCTGGCTCGTCGGCGTCTGCTTCCTCCGCGACTTCGATCATCTGAGAGGCGGTCGGCTGGTAGATCGCGTTTGGTACTCTCGGAGCCAGAGTAGCTGGGACTGCGGTGGAGGTTGTAGAAGTTGAGGTAAAAGACGGTTCGATAAACGAAGCCTTTCTCTTCTTCTTAGTTGCTTGAGAAGTGCTTGGAGTAGGCGCCGTCAAGCGGGCAACCGCCGCATGGACGGTCTTATTCTTGATAGCAAGCCGGATTTTTTCTTGGTCTTCAGGCCTATCGAAGGAGGTCAGTAGTCGTGACTGGTTTTGGTCCTGGAAACCTCACTTCAGTGAGTGCCATCCTACGGCGGACTCTGGCCGCGCCCTATCAATTGTACGAAGAATCTGAGGCGTAACGCACTCCCTGAGAAAGGGTATTAATGGAAATCAGAAGAAACATGATTGATGTGAGATACCAATGCCTCCATTTCACGTATTCTCCTTGACGCCTTTGCCCTTGTGCTCCGTACCTCAAGACCCCTTTTTGAATGTAAGATCCTTTGCACGGGTAATCACCCTGACACCGCGCTCGATTCGACGGGCTATACTGCAAGAGAATCAGCAAGCCAACACTCCTGTCCTTGGATTCGAAACACTACCTCCAAATAATGGATTACCATCCCTCTGTCAAGCGGGGATAACTGAATAGATCAAAGTGAAGCTTAAAGCGCGTGACGCCAGCTCACGTGGATCGCGCTCATTTTGTGTCACCGTCACGCTCACGATGGACGTGGCCTAAGTTGACGGCCTTAAACCACCTCATCCATCCACCCTCATCTGACTGACTACGCTGGGTGCTCTATCCGAAGGATGGCGACTCAAAACTCTTCAGCGGGACCATCTACAACCCCGGGGGGGAGTCTGAGTTACGATCCCGAGCAGGACCCTGAGGAACGGAGACGTGTGCGGCGTGATTACCGCGACTTGGCGAGGGAAACAGAAAGTCGGTCGGTCTCTCGGATGAAAGGGGATCTCGTGCTCATCGACTTTTAGATGTGAATCCTGCTGAATATTCCGCGACTGATATGGCCCAACGGTTACATCGGGCTAATAACCTCTTCGGACAAGGTGCATAGGACCGGACACCGGTCACCCCGTCGATATCACTGACGAGGTATCCATTAATCAGTGAAAGGAACGCAGGAGGCAACCCTCGATTCTGCGTTCCTGGTCATGGCGTCGAATATGAGCGCTCTGAAGGCTCGTTCAATGAAAACAACCGCTGGGGCGTTCGACGTGGAAGATTTTGTCGAGAAGCTTATTTCTTTTATGGGCGGTAATCAAGCAACCGGGGAGGCTGTCGAAGAAGGGACGGAGATGGACGATACAGCTCCCTTAAAATGGGATAAAATTGGACGCAAGGCCCTCGCCAAGAGCCGGCGAATCCCAGTTGTGGATTTCATGTAAGTGGAGCTGACGCGGAAGTGAAACGTCACCACTTAATTCTGGTTTAGGCTCGGACCGCTCTCCGTTGAACAGAAGAAGAGAGCTCAGTCTAAACGTACGCGGTTAGAGAAACAGGAGGGGGATTTGCGGCGACCCCAACAGATCACCGAAGAGGATATCCAGCGTTCTGAAAACGAGACCACGAAGAACGTGGCAAACGTGCGTCAGCGTTCCTCCTTCCACGAGGCTCCGGCCTAATTATTTCCTAACTTCCAACCAGATCCAACGTATTCTTGAAGCCAATGGGGCGGTCAACTTATTCAGATTTATCATCAACCCCGATGACTTTGCGCAATCGGTGGAGAACTTGTTCTATCTTTCCTTCCTAATCCGAGATGGGAGTTGCAGCCTGGAAGTCGACTCGGGAGAACCGATGATCTGTACGTGTTTAATTTACCTTTACCAGACACGCGGTACAACTCGAAACAGTCTGCGTAGAGAAGCCAACTCAGCAGGAGTACGACGATGGCCTCACAAGAAGGCAGTTCGTCTTCGAGTTTGACCAGGACACGTGGAGGGTGGGTTGCATCCCTGCTTCTTTGTTTCAAGGCTTGATGGAGACCTCCTAGCGCGCCATTGAGGTTTTCAACATAACTGAATGCATTGTTCCTGCGCGTCCCAAGGACACGGGTGCCACAAAAATCACTGGGAGGAAGGGATGGTATGGATAGACATAACTCGGTGTAGACAGGAAACCTGGAGCTGGTGTGCGTGTATGTGCCGTTTTTATTTTACCAGTAATACTACTTGCTTCATCATTTCCATTGAGCACTAGAGTAATGAGCACAGATAATTCAACCGATGACACCCGAAAGAGAGAGGGAGAAATGAAAATGCCGGTGACAAAGTATGAGAGAAATTAGGGTATAGTACACAATTACAAGTAGTTGATACGCGAAAACAACATAAGGTGCGCCAAAGCGATGATGATAACAGATCGGGGCGAATGGACGAGCAAAATGACCAGTATAAAAAGCGGATGGAGAGGGTGAGCATGTACTAATATCGTACGCGTTTTTCCATGACGGGGTTGCCAACAGTAGCGGTGGCCTCTTCCCATGGTCGTTTCGACGACATATTGGCAGAAAGACCTGATGACTTGTCCACCATCGAGTACTGGATACTGCTCTGGGAGGACGTCCGCGTAGATGTTGATTTCAGATGTGCGAGGTGTTTCTATTGAAACATCCAATCAGCACTGGAAAAGGAGAGCGAGAATCAAATACGACACACCTCCAGAATCTCGGTTACCTCTGCCTTTGCGAATGGTTTCCCGAGGACATCGTTCATGCCGGCGGTGAAGTAACCCATAATCTGACTGGGCTTAACATTCAAGGCGACGGCAATGATAGGAGTGGATCGGTTGAACTGGCGAATCATAGATGTGGCTGAGCAGCCGTCGAGTTTAGGCATGGTTATATCCTGTTGGCTGCGATCAGGACATGAGTGATCCAGAGAAAAAGAGTTCGTACCATTAAAACCAGGTCGAATTTCTCAATGTTCACCTTATTGACGGCAGAAGCGCCATCAAACGCAAGGTCGACAGAACAGCCGTAATCTTCAACGTACTTGGTGCATAAATTCCGGCTGACCTGGTCGTCTTCAACGACGAGAACGCGGGGAGTTGTGGACCAGGACGGAGCAGTGCCCGACTTCTGTGAAGCTATGTCTCCTAGCCTCGCGTTGAGCGATGGTTCTAAAGGGGCTTCTGCCGACGGGGTGGGGAGCATACCGGATGTCATGAGTCGTGTAAGGACCGAATCCGGTCTCGATGGGGCTTCTATCGTCCGAAGGTTAAAAGAGGATTCATCCTTAGAGGTGTCAATATCGAAGGGACCACCGGAGACATCGGTCATGAACTCATCCACTGAGAGCGTAGCTCCGCCCTGCTCCGGAAAAAAAGGATTGGCGGTATCAGGGTCCTCAAAGAAGGGGGAAGTCGTAGTGGTGTTTTGGTTGGGGAGGACATTTTGGGTCACACGGCTGGCGTTCATCGTCTGGTCGACCTGAAGAAAATGCTGGATGAGGCTTTGAACGAGCATGTCGTGCTGGCCAAGATCGCGCTGGAAGTTGACCATTTCGTTCAAGACATCCTTGTAGCTGGTCTCCACGCTACGTAACCGCTCGGCCATGTCATCGTGGGCGCGGGTGAGGTGATCGACCTGTGCCTGAAGGCTCTCGATGGTACGGATATACTCGACAGATGAGCCTTGGGGGGCGGGGGGTGCATACGGAAGAGCGGGGGGTTTCCGTGAGGTGGCAACCTTGCGTTTGATGTTCTCCAATGAATGGGGACGGTCCGCTCGAAATTCTGGATGTCGGAATGACCAACACTGGCGGCGAGGAATTAGTTTTTGTGCGATTTCAAGAGTGAATCAAGAGTGTCGCCTCACCTGTTCACCGAACTGACTGTCGTCCGAGTTTTTGACCTTGTGGAAGTCATACTTGTTGAGTTGTCGGACGAAACTCGCAAAGTTGGAGTGCTTGAATATCCGGGGTAGAACCGACTTGGTGAATTCGTTCATATCCTTGACGACGAAGCAGTCGCCTTTAGGACCCCAGGATACGGTGTTCACAATCTCGGTCTCCTCGAGCATCCTGTGTTTCGTCAGAGCCTGGAAACTTTGGGATGAATTTTGGATACGCACCTGTACAATTTTTTGACGAAATCGCTCGTTGTGCCTCCTTCGCCAGATTCTTGTTTGGTGTTGGCCTGCTGGGTTTCAGAGTCGCTTTGGAGTTCATCCTCAACAGGTGGTGCCGGGTCCTGAACGGAAGAAATGGAGCTTCGGGTGGGGTAGCGGCTGAGGGAGGAGTCGAGGGTGGTTATGGTGGGTAATGAGTCGGTAGGATAGAGAGATTTTGTCGGGAGAAGAGAGGGGGCTGAAAGCTGGGAGGTCTGGAGGCGCCTATGACGTTCAGACTGGGCCATCGATGATTTGTCCATAGGGTGTGGAGAGATGGTTAGGTTTCTGAGGGGGACTGGTTTGCCTATCGACCACTTCTTTTGAGCGTCGAGAGCCGTATACTTTTCATCCGAGCTGTTGGGAGATAGTGATTTTCTGATCGGGCCTCCGAGCCTACGATCAATCCGGATGCTCTAGGCCGACGTCGAGGCCCACTCGAGGTCAGCCCTGACCCCGCTCAGCGGATTCACTGCACCTCGACTTTCAGTCTGGATGTCAACCCGTGAGTGCGTACCGGGTACCCTCGCGGTCCTTTCAATCCTCCCGACATCACCTAGCATCACCTCCTCGTGTTCCCGGTCCGACTCCACCCCCGGATCGAGTTCTGCCTTGGGCCTTGGCACCCCGCCGGCCTTCGGGGGAATATCCGTCGTCTCATTTCCGCCAGGCTTCCGCCATGGGGTCATGCATCCACGGCGCCAATTCAATATCTCTCGTTTATCACAATCATGGGGCTTGACCATGGGTTGCTCTTTGTCCCCCTTGCCGAGGCTCTGGCGTATCACGGCGCGATTCAGGCGTTCACGGTCCACTGGCTGTCAAATTATTGGCCCGGGAACGCGAGACAACAAAACAACCAATACAGTTTCACGCTAACCATTGACCCGCAGAGGGTGTGCCCACAACCAGCGAACGCGTATAAATAGACCCAAGGTGGGCTGGAACCCATCAACCAACAAACCCCTCTACCTCCCTCCCAAATGTCTATCGTCATGGCAAAAGCTAGGAAATGTTGCTGCACTCCCGAGCCGTACAGGCATCTCTTTTATCTCGCCCTTTATCTCGAGAGGGTGGGTTGAATTCATACGCAGTTCGGTGGCCATCTATATTCTGACCCAAAACAAGACGTTTCCTCAAAGCTTGAGAGATACTGCGGGTGCAAAGCAGGTCCTCTCTTTCGGCGATCTGGCCGCTTGGGTCACACTGCCATCTGTTGTGCTCTGGCAGCACATCCACACCAAACATGTTCAAGTACCCACGCACATAGGGAGCCAAGTCATCCTTCGCGCTTCCCTGCAGGACCTGAAGGCATACCGGGAATTCGTAAGTGTCAGAAGGACCCCGATTGTTCGCCGCCCTCTTACCAATTCTCCTCGTTTAGCTTCTCCCGCCTCAAACCCAAAACCACCCCGTTTTTGAGCTCGATAATGCCCTGCAATGGGTTGATCCCGGTCACTTTTGGGCATTCAAAACTTACGACGTGCAAAGGTTTGATACCTCTGGTCGCTGCTCGTATTGTGAGTTCTACCGCGCCTTCAAGAGGCTGGAGGAGTTGGAGAAGAGAGATATGAAGCGCGAAAGTCGTGCCAGGCGCCCCGGCATTTTCAAGCGCATGCTCAGTCGCGTTGGGACACCAACGAGGACACCTAGTCCGAAGACCCAGGAGGTTGCGGTTGCATGCTGATTCCACATCGTTTCATCATTCATATTTATTGGAACGCCCATACTTCGTTGCAAAGATCAATGTATTTTTAACTACACACCCTATCCGCCGCTATCGATTGTTGCCTTCTTCAATACCTTTCACTGTTCAGTATCCACTGGCGTCAGCAGCTGCAGTGGGTAAGCGCCTGAATCCTCACCCACGTGACCGACGCGGTTACCGTAAGCGCTCATTCTGGGACCCCGAATCCCAGTCACGACCACGCTTTCCTTACTCATTAACTCATTGACCCCGCCTTCCTGGCTCACACCTCTTGAAACGACCACCGTAATCCTGGCGTAGTACATGCGTGTGTTGTGCGTGGCCGAGAAGCCATCCATTGCCAAATCAATCGCGCAGATTCTTTCCGGTGGCCAATACACCACGGTAAGCACGAGACACTCGTGCACCGCGTCGGGTATATACTCACACTCTGAGAAGCGCAACACCCCCTCCCAATTTATCAGGAACTATGATTTTGATTACCCCCAGACCCGATCCCAGTACACCGTCACCGCTGTTGCCGGACACCTTATGAATCAAGACTTCGGTTCTGCGTTCAAGTCCTGGAACGGCTGCGACCCATTTAGTCTCTTTGAAGCGCCTATCGAGGTCACTGTCACGGCCGATAAGAAGGATATAGAGAAGAACCTGCAACAGGAGGCTAGACGGGCGCAGACTCTGATGATTTGGACGGACTGTGATCGAGAGGGGGAGCACATCGGTCATGAGATTGTGACCGTTTGCAGGCGGATAAATGCACGCCTGTCCGTGAAGCGTGCCCGGTTTAGTGCTATCATAGCTCCGTGAGTCTGCCCGCCGTTCGCGTCGCGCTGGAGCTGAGCGAATGTCAGACAAATACACAACGCAGCTCAGCACCCGATAGAACTCGACATGAATCAAGTGCATTCCGTCGAGGCCCGTATTGCCCTGGATCTTCGCATTGGCGCAGCGTTTACTCGACTACAAACCCTTGCGTTGCAGCACAGGTTCGGGGTCTTGAAGGAAAACGTGGTTTCCTACGGTACGAAGAAGTAATCGCCACCCCGCGGTTATGTTGTTCACTTCACACCACAGGTCCCTGCCAGTTCCCCACGTTAGGTTTTGTTGTTGCTCGTTTCAACCAAGTCCAAGCATTCCGACCGGAAACCTTCTGGTACATATATCTAGCCATCAAGAAACGAGAAAACCGCGGACCAGAAAAAGAGGTCGTCTTTTCCTGGAACAGAGGGCACCTGTTTGACCAGGATATTGCGCTTCTCTTGTATCAATCCGCACTTGCACGCCAGCGTGGTGTCATAGTCACCAAAGTCACGAACAAGAACACTGAAAAATGGTGAGCCCGTATTTTGGCTCTGGGGGATCGCACAGCCTAGAGATTGAACCCCATAGGAAACCCCTGCCATTGACAACCGTGGAACTCCAGAAGAGTGGCTCAAGGTTACTTAAACTTGCACCTAAGAAAATTCTCGATGTGCGTCCACAGACAATTAGGGCGAAAATCACCTGAAACCATTCACCCGCAGATATCGGAAAAACTCTACCAACAAGGTTTCCTTTCGTACCCCAGGACAGAAACCGACAAGTTTGACCTTCAATTCAACTTCATGTCCCTGATCGAGAAGCAGATAGCGGACCCTGCGTGGGGGGGTTTTGCGCGAGAGTACGCCTTTTCTTTCACCCTTTCGGTTGTGCATCAGCTACTTAATGTCTCAAAAGTTTGCATCAGGGCGCCTTCCAGCGACCGAGAAACGGCAAAAACGACGACCATGCACATCCTCCTATCCATCCTACAGCGTACGCCGGGAATCTGACAGGGGACGAGAAGCGCGTGTATGAATACATTGCTCGTCGGTTCCTCGCGTGTTGCTCCAAGAACGCTCTTGGGTACCAAACTCGGGTAGAAGTTGAATATGGCGGGGAAGAGTTTCACGCGACCGGTGAGCCGAAAACGAACGGACAATTGACGTTCGGCTCATAGATTTCTAAATCAGGTCTTATCGTCCTTGAGCGCAATTATCTTGACGTTTTCCCGTACGACAAGTGGAACGACAACGAGTTGCCTAACTTTGCGGAGGGTGAAGAACATCTACCGTCGGAGATCGAGCTACGCGATGGCCAAACGACGAAACCGAACCTCCTCACGGAAGCCGACTTGGTCAGCTTGATGGACAAGAATGGCATTGGTTGGGGATTTTTGTCCACATTAACTCCCGGTCTCTGACAAGTTTATTTACGCAGGAACTGACGCCACTATCGCTCAGCACATTGAAACTATCGTCACCCGAGAGTACGTGATAGAGCGTATGGAAGGAAAGACGAAGTACCTCGTCCCTTCTTCCCTAGGGATAGGTCTAATCGAAGGTTACGACAAGATCGAGTTCGATAAAAGCTTGAGCAAACCGCAACTCCGGCGAGAGGTAATTATTATTCTAATCGCGGGACACACTTACCACGACTGACGGACCCCAAGACGGAACGCAACATGGTCCAAGTTTGCGAGGGCACCAAGTCGAAAGGAGTGATGCTGGAAGAGGCAATCATTCAGTACAAGGATATCTTCATGAGAGCAAAGAACGGGTTCAACAACGTCCTTGCTGTGAGTTTGACATTCCAGATACGACGCAACTCGTTGACCATATTCCTCAGAGCGTTCAAAACCGGTTGGACCCACCTCCAGGGGAAAATAATCGAGGTGGCGGCGCAGGTGGAGGCCGCGGCCGCGGAGGTGGGGCAAGAGGAGGTAGGAGAGGCGGCGGGCCCGACGACGGACCTGGGGCCGGAGGAAGAGGTGGGGGTGGTGCAAACGGCGACGACGACGACGATAACCCTGATGGAGGTGCTGGTCGTGGTGCAGGCCGAGGTCGTGGTCGTGGTCGCGGAGCAGGAAGGGGAAGAGGAGGCGCACCTCCACCATCACGACCACCATCGCGCCGGCCACCTACGCCTCCAGATGATATACTGGACGAGGACTTTTTCGGTCCGTTCTTTGCTCTCCACCTTTCGGGGTCTGACTTTGTAGAACACAGATGACGATCCCCCACCACCCCCCAAACGTTCTGCCCCCCCTCCAAAGTCGAACCCTGCTCCAAAGACAACGAAGGCCGCTGCTCCCCCTAAGCCCTCAAGAACGACAACGACGACAGCGGCAAAGACAAAAGCGACAACAGCAACGACAACGATCACAAAACCTGTGGTGCAGCCACCACCTCCAGCACCGGTGCCTTCCACCTCAACCGTGCCCTATTGCGAATGTGGTTACCCTGCGCTAGAGACATCCATTATTCTCGCCAGAGGTCCACCATGTAAGCAGTGGGGTTGTGGCAACGTTGGCAATTGTGGATTTTTTCAAGTCGACAAGAATCCCGTTCCGATTCCGCTCATACCCCAGAAACGGCCATCTCCAGAACACGTAAGGACCGATCCACTCCCTGCAGGCATTCCGGTCTCACTGTCATTTGTAGAGCCCCGCAACCAGGAAGGTTGCAAATCAATTATGTTATTGTAACGACATTGCCAAACTCTCGGAGACTGGTACTGGAAGGAAGTTCTGGGGTTGCCCTGATGAGAAATGTACCTTCATGCAATGGGCCCCGAATAGTGCGATGCAGCCCCAAACAAATTCAATGGAATCCTCGGGGTACATTGGCAGTGTAGGGCGGTCTCGCGAAACCGATACATGCTTCAAGGTACGCCGTGATCGAGCAGGTTCCTCACGGGCACTGGACTCACAACTGTTACAGTGCAACCAGACCGGTCACTGGGCGTCAGGTAATCTCTTTAGTACGCATGTATTAAATTCGACCCTTACCGTCGCGTTTCAGATTGTCCTAATGCTGCTGGTCCGAGCGAACCGAAGCGCACGAAGAGTTCCACGTCAGGGGGCCAAACTGGCGCTTGCTATAAGTGTGGCCAAGAAGGTCATTGGGCCAATGGTAAATTGCAGCCCCCGCATCACATGTACAACGGTTACTTACTAATGGGTAGCATGTCCCAATCCTGATGGAGGGACGAGCAAATCAAGATCGCGAACTACGACCCGGACAACGTCGACATCCAGGCGAGGCGCTAAGACGACCAGGTCCACGTCAGGATCATCTACAAGAGGGAAGGGTACGAGAGGGAAGAAGGCAGCTAGTAAATTTGCTGCTGCCGACGAGTGGTAGCATCCCTTGTGTTTTTATTCTGTAAATTGACTAAATATGTATTGGGTATAATGTGCATGCCGTGCGGCATCCCTGCGGGAGAGCAGGCGGTAATATAGGCGAAAGGCTTTCGATCGTTCGTTCAAGTTCATCTTTCCTTCATCCTTCGTCTGCTCAAACATCGCCTGAGGATGGACCGCATCGAGAAGGTCATCTACGTGGACACTCTCCAACCCCAACCTGCGGTGCAAAACATGTTCGCACCATGTGGAGAAATGTAAGTGCACTGCTGACATTACAATCCCCCCGAGCCGCCCTCCCCACGCCATCATTATATTTCAACCTGGCGCTCGTTCTCAGCCGCCCTACCCCCTGCTCACCGGTGTTATCGCTTTTGACAGCCGAGGACTTTACCGGTGGAAAAGCGACCGCGACAAGATCCACTACTTTGTGGAGTTCACGAAAGCGGAAAGCGTGACCCGGGCACGGAGCACGAAATTGAACGGTCCTGATACGCATGTGCACGCGTTGGCTTATATCCCTCAGCTCATCGACCGGTTCTGTGCGCTTGCTAGCGCGGCCGGTGATCCCGTACCTGATACCAAGCGGTCTCGGTCTTCTTCGCCTCATCGGCCCAGTACCAGTCGGACGCGACGGACGAGTCCGTCGGGATCTAGGGATGTTTCCCCACATACGCCTACTGCCTTTTGTCCTGCTTTCGGTGAACCCGGTTTTACTCTCCGGGTCCCTGATTCTAACAAGGGGAGGTCGCCGAACCGCGGTCGTCCTCTCTCCATCAATCCTGAGACCCTTCCCGGAACAGCCGTACTTTCTCCGATCTCGATATCACTCTCGGACTCCTCGCTTGCTGCGTCGCTCGTATCTGAACCTACTCCTCGGACTGGCCGAAACGTCTTGACTCTGACTATATGCGACCAACCTATCACGGTCAATCTCGAAGGATCAAGCGATGATCCCAAGGGGATAATCTCGCTGTTGGAACTTTCTACCTGCGAACGCGATAAATGGATCATAGCCGCAGCTCATTACCGAAGAGGCAGAAACCCGGTTGCCGCCATCAAAGTGTTGACTTCCATGGTGAAAGGTGATCCTCCCCCTATTTTCTGTTTTGGTTTGGGTTGTATACGTTCCAAAAGCTGACACACATACCGACGGGCATTCAGTGTTCGGAAGGCTCGGCGTTACGGAGGAGGATATGAAACCTGCGTTTCTGATGATTTCGGCCTGCCATGGCGATCAGGCCAACCGCGCAAAGGATTCCTCAGGACTGAATACGCAGGAATCAACGCGACACTATCAGGAATCTTTGAAGTGGCTACAGAAAGTTTATGGGACACCGGCTTCTCAGCGAATCCAAGGATCCACCAGCGCCTCGGACTTTGCGGGACCGATCTCGCTTGTAGGAAACAGCGGATCGTTCAAAGTCGATTCATCACGCAACAGAGATGAGCGGTTGGCACTCCCATCACGTCCCTCATTCCTCCCTTCATCTCGAGTTTCTCTGCCAATCTCACCTCAGAATCCTTCTGCGACTCGGATCCGGACGCTGGAACATCAGGTCGATATCCTGCGGGAGCGTAACGCCCGTTCCGAGAGGACTGCTTCCGAATCGGAAGCGCTTAAGCGAAAATACGAACAAGAGATTTCTCATGAGAAATCTAAGCGTCGAAAGCTCCAGGCTGAGCTGGATGAAATTTCTGCCGAGCTAAGAGCTGCGAGGCGTATGGAGAAGTACGCTTCGGATTTGGCCAAAAGAGAAGGAGAGCTCTGCCGGAAGGCGGAGATGCGAGAGAAGGAATTGTTCAGGAGGATTGAAGTGTTGGAAAAGGAGAAGAAGAGAGCTTCTGACGGTGGTAAGGCGGTACTCTTCGAAGGACTGGCGAATATGTTCCAGAAGGCGGCTCAGGCTCAGGGGGATGGAAGTGGCGGTTCGGTAAAACTCAGCCTCGAGTCCGGTGGGGAGAACTCAAACACCGGAGGATCGACACCGGTTTCGTCCTCGGATCGTGATCCCGCTTCCCTCGCGAAGCTTTAGGCAATCTTGACATCGGTAATCGGATTCCAAGAAGAATCCTTGTAGGTTTTCCACTAGTTGACGTGTCTCTTGTTCTTTTATCTTGGACCTCGTGGCGCTATCATATCATATTGTCCTTTGACCCTTTACCTCCTTTCGGTTTTCATTCTCATGCGTCCACGCTCCACGCTCCTACGGCCATATTTTTCCTATTGCCACCCCCACGTTGTCACATACTCCATGACACTAGATCTCCGCGATACCTTTACGTCGACCTCATAACCTCTAGCATAATACGGAGCGTGAGTCTCCCCGGAACTCTATATCCGCAATCTCTTCGTCATACAATCCCAACCGGGTTTAAAATACGGAATTCTCCTATTCCTCAAGCACCACGCCAGATGCTGAAGGTAAACGATTACGGGACGTGGCGGTCTTAAAGTTTATTGAATCGTAAGAATCCTTCTCGTCCATGCTTTTCTCGGTTTGGGGTCATTCTTCCCAGAATGGATGTTCTCAGATCAAAAAAATGCACCGTTGTCAGTAGAATTGGGCCTACCCAGAATTTTCGCAGGGAGGATCTCCAGGGTAAGGATTACCACGACGCGGACACGGGGGAGATTCGCAATCTTAGCGAGCGCATCGGATAGTGCTCGACCACACGGGCCAGTGTTGGAACCGTTCGCCTGGCCAAAGCGCGCGTGCGTGAAACATTTTTGATCGGTGTTTCTGATAGTAATCACAATACGACGAAGAGTAAAAAGGGCACGGTGAATAAGATGTACTGAATTCGGAAAATCCATGATCTCAGCGTGGCGCGGCCGCCCAGTCAGATTTTCTCTCGCGAAAGCACAGCGATAACACTTGATCTGGGCAGGCACGGGGCATGGACAGGAGTTGGGAATGATGGCACGGAATCCCCCCCTCTCAAAACCCGACAGGCTGCAGGGTTGACCGATGGTGTCGTACGTCCCGACGGCCTGACCCGGCCGGAGGGCATGGAGATAGATACCAGGGAACAGTGGGTGGGTGGAGTACGAAAATTTCCGGGGTCTGAAAGAAGTCGGGGAGACAGGCAGGATCAATGACGGTCTATGTGCTGGGACGTGTAGCGTTTGATCTATGGCCTGATCCCGTGTGGCGCGGTAGTGAAACGATATTCTTCATTCCTCGGCGACACAAAAAAGTAAACGGGACGAAGGGCGAGAAATCGTGTACATGTAACACAACAAAGCAATATGTGTTTACCGATTGGACTTGGCCACACGCTCGAGCTCGTCTTTTTTCTGTCCACAAAGGAAATCATGATCTAAATCCTATATGAGGCGGGCGGTAACGAACCTTGATAGCATACGAGTTCGATGAACCTTTCGCCGCGTTGATAAGTTCATCAGCCAAGCACTCGGCGATCGATTTCACGTTCCTGAATGCTGACTCGCGGGTCTAACGAC
>Ga0307515_10005615_pt1 | contig 25351 bp, 8 predicted proteins | sample 17_EM_MG_FD_194513 | JGI IMG/M metagenome (GOLD analysis project Ga0307515, IMG submission 194513) | Populus trichocarpa ectomycorrhiza microbial communities from riparian zone in the Pacific Northwest, United States - 17_EM | ecosystem: Host-associated > Plants > Roots > Unclassified | place... | reverse complement strand
AACGGAAAGATTAAATTAGACACTAGAGCAGTATTTAAGGCACTATATTAATTACGTATAGAATAATTAGGTATTATTATTACTAGTTATATAATTTATATATAATGCAATACTATAAGAAGGAATAGGTACTTTACTATTTAAGGCGAATTATAGATATAAGCCAAGAATATTATTATCGCCATAGCAAGTAAAGAAGATAAGTAGCACAGCTAAGTAAAAAATAGAGACTTTAATAAATCTTTATATAGACCTTATGGAAACAGCTAAGGTAGTATAGCAAAAGATAAAAAAAATACTACGATGCTAAGAGATCTGAGGGACCAGATCTTAAGGAGGGAGATAAAGTATAGCTACTATACAAAAAATTTAAGAGTTAACAACTAAGTAAGAAGTTAGACTACATCAGACTAGGACCTTTTAAAATTACGTAGAGAATTTCATTAATCACGTTTAAGTTAAACCTACTAGCCAAAATAAAGATCTACCCTATATAGTACATTGCGATGCTAGAGCCAGTATATAGAAATATTAAGCTATTAGTTTATAAGGCAGACACGTACAGAGGATAAGAAGAGGATAAATAGTAAGTTTTAAAGATCGTTAGTTATAAGGACATTAATAATAAAATATAGTATAAAGTAAAGTAGATAGGCTATACTAAGACTACCTAGGAGCCACTATAGAATTTAAAGAATGCTATAGGAAAGGTATAGGAGTATCAGAGGAAAATAGGTTAGGTAATATTAATAAAGAAGGATTACTAAAGAACAAGTTACCTAAGGGGGACCTAGGAAAAGCGACTGCTAAACTACTTAGAGTTATTCCCTTTATAGGAAGAGAGTCAGTTCTCTTATTACTAAGTTCCTACAGACCTTATTTTATAAGTTTCCACTCCTTAAAACAAACCTTCTTACGCACTTTCTTTAGACGACGTAGTTAAGTAAACGCCGCAATGCAAGTATCTAGGGCCTTCTATTCCGCGTTTTAAGAATACTTAAGCTTAATAAGGGCCTACACCAGGTTACCGTCTAGCTTTATAGCAATAGTTTAAATATAAGACCCTATAATAAATTACTTAGGAAACTTAAAGACTATTAAGGGTTATAAGACGCGTATATTTAGTATTAGAAGTAGAACAAACATTATAAGAGGAACGAATGTTTGCTTTAGTACACTCTAAGTAAGAAGAGGGTTACCAAAATAAAGGATTTACTAACGCAACGTAAACTAACCCCTTTTTCGTATAACGGGAATATAGAGATAATATAATTTCACTAAGCGATAATATAGCAGTAACGGTGCGGGCATAATATTACGCGTATAAAGAAGAAGGTGCTTTAGGTATAATAAGTAATAATATTAACTAAATTAATTAGACGGATATTACACCTCTAGTAAATAACTTAGAGATATTAGGAATCTTTAAGGATAAAGATAAAAAGAAGGGAAATGGTATTACGGACGCTTTAAGTACAATATTATAACTACTTAGAGAGGAGTTAGAAGAAGCTAGTTAGTTAATATAAGCATAGTCCAGAATAAAGCCGGTAGAACTATATAATAAAGAATGGTAAGTAAGTTATATAATATGCTATATATTAAATAAGAGGAACAAGAGGAACTTATATACCTTATATATAACACGTATATTATATATAAGAAGGATTTTATAGGAGTACGGTTATATATTTAAGGACCCTTAGTCCCTACCTAGATAGTTCCTTCCTTATAGTAATTCTTAGAATATAATTAGAGTTAATCTATTAGGCAACCACTCCACTAGTTATTATTACATTATTAACTTCCTTACAATACCTACACACCTAGCCCATTAACAGGACCCACCGTAGTACTTGCTACAAGGTTCCGTTATATTAGGCGAGCATAAGTATCTAGTTAAGCTTTTAGAGCCTAAGACGCCTTATTAGAATAACACTAAACTTTAATAAGGGCCTTAGCTAGCTTACTCTTTAGTCTTTTAGCCGCTACTAATACATATAACCCTAAAGTAGATTAGATAAGGAACTAGACGATTATAAAGAATAATAAGACGTGTATACTTAGCGTTAAAGACGGATTAAATATTACAGGACAACCGTATATTTGCTCGCGTATACTTAATATAAAAAGAAGGTTAGCGACTAAATAGAGCTGCAATTGTAATATATACTAACTTCTTCTACGTATATTAAGAATAGAATAATATAACTTCACTAAGCGATAGAATAAACGTCACTAGCTAGTTATAATAATTAGATATAGAAGATCTAATAGAAGGCATTAGGAATAATAAAGGTCATTAAATTAAGGATAGGAATGCCATACCTCTAATAGACAACTTAAAGATAGGAGGTATCTTTAAGGATAAAGATAAAGAGGAGGGGGATAGTATTACGGACCTTATATCGGCAGTAGTACGACTACTAAGAATGGACATAAATGGGTTAGTTAAGATAGTATAGGAGGCGCTAGAACCGATTAAGCTATAGGATAAGGGGTAGCTAAGTTATATAACTAGTTATATTATAAGCTCGGAACGTAAGAACGTAAAAATATAGGAACGTAACGTACTAATGTACTAACGTACCAACGTACTAAACCCTTTTACTATAGGGAGGAGTTATATATTTAAGGACACACGGTCTCTACTAGATAGTTTCTCTTTTTTTATAGTAAATCTTAGAATATAATTAGAGTTAATCTATTAGGTAACCACTCCACTAGTTATTATTACGTTGTTAACTTCTTATTTACCTATATACCTAGCCTATTAATAAGTCTACCGTAATTCCTGCTACAAGGCTTTATTACAGTTAGGTTTTAATATAGTTATTTTAATCTTATTTATAGGCGGTATTAGGGTCTCTAATATAAGTGCTTTTACGTTATAGAGTTCTTTATAGATTGCTTCTATTAATTACTAGTACTAAACTTTTAATATAGCCTATTGCTAGGCTAAGGCATCTATAAAAGACTATTATATTATAGATAACTGCTCCTTAACTAGGGCTATAATACTTATAGTTAATATAAGGGGTTCGAGTTTATTTGCTATTTTAATAGTAGTTATATTAATATAACGTAATATAAGGGTTTAAAGAGGCTTTTGAGTTGATTTAAAGGAATAAATATATTATATCTAAATTAAAGGGTATAGCTCTTATAGAAAATAAGACATTGCGTAAAGAAAAGAAGGGAATAATAAGAGAATCTTATAATTAAATAGTTAAGAGTCTTAGTGATTAATATATATATATATACACGTAGTCTTTAACAAACTTTAGTAAAATTTAATTAATCTAATAAAACTTAGTAGAAGTTAATTAAGCTAGCAGGATTCGGCAGAATTTAGTTAAAGCGTCGGAATTTATCTGTTAAGTATTTTACTAAAACTATTACAGAAGTGGGTACGAGCTAGAGTTCTGTAACAGAGACGTTCCTACTATAACTAGGCTATATCTAGTTAGACTCGCCTTTTACGGTTATTTAAAGTTAATATATATTAAGAATTGCGTCTAGTTTATAGTAAATATATATTTATAATCTTTTAAACGCTTTATAAAGGAATTTTGGGGTTATAGGGGGGCTAGGGGGTAGCGCGACGTTCTATTGGCTTAGGAGTTCGTAGGAGTTAGTGCGCGCCGCTAATTGGCTCAGGAGTTTGCACGAGTTGCCAGAGTGTGCAACGCCACAAATTCCTCGGAGAAGCGGCTGAGGCACCCTGAGATAAGGTGTCCGCGGGTAATCCTGAGGGCATCCCGAGGTAACCGCAATAATATCCCTTACAATTTGGTAAATTTCTGTGGTTAATCATGGTTTCTGACATTTAATCTTCATATTCCGAAGCGACTTTAAGAAAGTCAAATTTCGACTTCGGGCACCTGAGCCACTCCCTAGCATACCGCCCTTTGCTTCGCCATCCGCAAGAGATCAAGGTCGAGATCATGGTATTTTTATAGTAATGCCTGTTTCGATGAGTACAGCTAATTTTTGTTAGGCTCCGTCACAGGAGAAGCGTGCAGACCTCCGTGTGAAAGCCAAAGCCGCCAGACCATGGGAACGGCTAATTTTCCAAACCTCCACATCTGATGCGTCACTATTTCCTTCCTCCAAGAAAGATAAACGTGCTATTAAGCACTCAGCATTTGTCAACAAGATAGAAAGAGCAAGTTCCAAATCGAAGAAGCGTAGGAGACCCAATAAGAAGCTTTTCGCAACCCTCGAATCTCTGGCCGACGCGCTGCCTGAGATGGATAACGGACAAGACCAAAATAAATCTGTGGTTGGTCAAGCAAGAGTACACCATAAGAGCTTAAAGAGCAGACCAGGTGCCATGAAGCGAAAGGAGAAGCTGGAAAAAACGGAGAGAGAAAGGTTCGGTATGAACCTAGCACAGATGGTCGGAAGCACGCAAGCCCAAGCCTACGGGTCAAACAATTCTGCGGTTGGAAGTCGATGGGCTGCGCTAAAGACTTTCGTCCGGAGTACAGCAGAAAAGAAAGCAGAGTTCGCTACTACTTGAAGCAGAGCCAGTTCCCAGAGCCGGAATCAATATCCCCCAGTGGGTAGGACTAGGATGAACTCAGATGAGGTTCACTACGCAGGCCAAGAATGCGGAAATTCTGGTGGCTAGGTAGTACAGAAAGTCTTGATGTAGTTATATTCTGCTAGACTTAGCGGCTAGTAGTTGCAATTGGGGACACGGCGTTTAGTGAGGAGATTTGAAAAATTGAACCCTGATTGAATCGTGGGGGTTCCATGTCTCTTGGAGGGTTGGGTTGTAAGTGACAGCCAAACCTAGTATTCATTGCGACACTACCAGCATTGTCTTCCCGTCAATTCGTGGTCTCTAACACAACCTTAATCTAGAAGGAGTGTTGGTGGATACTATCAAATCCTTACTCACCATCCTAACTGTATGAAGAAGTGAATTCTAGTGATCTTCGGCGTTAGTGTTTGTCTTGTCGCAATACAGATCCTCGGTATTATCGCTGCTGCTTCCAACGCAATTGGACGGAGAGATTGTAAGATTATGGGATAGCCCAAACCAACCTGGATCTTAGCCCCGGAACCTTACCGGGATCTGCAGGAGTCCTCTACAAGCGTTTCCTGCCTACATAAGCAGATCCCCTTCGTTCCTTTTTTGGTTTGTTTCCGTAGCAATCACTTATTGATCGCTACACCATATAGGCCTATCTTAATAGCCTATATTAAAGGTCTATATTCGTTATAATTATAACTTTATTTAATTCAATTAATCATTTAGTTTATTAAGTTATAAGCACTTGTTACTACCAAGCTGTAATAATTTAGCTATTTAATAGTTTAGAAGATCACTAACGCCTTACTCCAGGTTATATCAAAGGATACCACACCTACCGTGCTAAGTTATTTCTTACTATTCTGATTCATTTATTCCCGCGTCGCCGTAGGTAAGGACTATTTAGGCATTTAACGCCGTAAGAATAACGGTTTGAATTAGTACTAATATGGACGCAGCTCTGCGCGTACCTACGTGGTAAGGGCCTTCTATATATTATTCAAGAAGATATAGCCCTACCTCTCTATATAAGGCTCTAAAAGGAAGAGCCTACGATATCTATTAATTGAATAATAGAGGACGCTAATGAGGACCAAGATAAGATCCTTAAAATATTATAAATCATTATAGATATTGACGTTATAATTTGCTTATCTAATAAGGCACTCTATAAAGAGTACTATAAGGAATTTAAATAGTATAATAACAGTAATAGTAAAGCCTATTTAATTATCCTTAGTATAATTAATATAAGATCCTCACCCTTAGAGTATAAGTGTAATAGGATAAACCCCCATAGTGGGACTTGGCAGGATCTAGCGGCCTTAGCAGGGTGAAGAATATTAATCGTATGGAGAAGCAAGTTATTTTCTTTTCTCTTCTTTAACTAATTCTTATTGTACATTCCTACCAATATGCTTTTGCATACTCAGTTATCTGGACCCTTGTATTAGAATTAGCTCGCCCATTTATGCAGTAGGGAGGTACCTACCATACAACGCCAAAGAGGACAGTTAGCACCAGCTACAGCAATTCATTGGAACAACCGTATGACAGTCATCTATCGTACAGGTCCGAAAGGATAGTTAGCAGACCTACAGCAACCTATCAGACCACCACCGTTACTTCCAATACGCCGTACGATATTCGCAGGATACAAAGCTGCGTCCAGGCTCTGTATGTAGTCTCCCCTTTCGAGGCTACGAAGCCACGTAGAGGCTAAGTAGCTTAAGCAAGTATAGAGAGAAAGGTAGAAGAAAAGAGAGAAGAATAAAAATAAATTTTTTTTTTTTCCATCTGGTACTGTAACTGTTCTAGTTGGCGTACGAGTCAGCTCCTTGCTATACTATCCTATATATCTATCCAGCAGCCTTTCCCATCCAATAATGACCAAATGCGTGAGCTATTGATAGTCGCATGCGTCTGGTAGACGTCTTCCTATGTATGTCGTACGATACTGTTCGTCGACCCAATATTCAGCTGACCGCAAGGTGGCCGATTCCATCCAATGGTGACTTCGGTTCTTCGTCGGTTTGTCCTTGTCGTTCCATTTGAGTCCAATAAGGCCCTCATACGGTGGCAGGCTAGTTTTTGATGGTTTATTATCGATAAGATCGATTAATAATTCTTACCGCTTAATTAAAATTTCTAAACTCCTTCCTTCCTTTTAATTATTTCGTATAAATTATGGATTCTAAAGTTAATTTATCTCTTCTTGCGCCCTGAACTGCCCATGGTTCGGTTAAAACTAGATTAAATTTTTTAAGAAGGGGTAGATCTGCTTACACGATATAGGTCTATACTCGTACGACATATAATGGAGAGAATTCTCGGTATAAGTTCTGTATATACTATACAGTAATACTACTGTATAGCACTTCGGTTAGTGCAAATATGCGTAAATATCTTAAGTTAAAGTATGGAATATATATCGACCGAACTCTAGGTCTAATTTAAGTGGAAACCGTCCGCTAACTATAGCAGCTTTATACCTAAGTACAGTCTTTAGGCTAAATAGAAGAGATTAATACTTAAGTCTACTAAAAATACCTTAATTAGGATATAATTAATAAGGCTTTAATTACTCTAATTATTATATAAAACCTTCCTTTTTAAGTTGTTAAATGGCCTAAATTTTATACTTTTTACTAAGTGCTTAATCTAGAATCGTCTAACTTTATAACTATAGCACACTTTTAAGTTATAAAGAAGATTAAGTAGTTCTGGTAAACTTATAAAGATATAGTATAAAAGAAACTTTATTTAGTAGTATTAAGTATTTATCTTTAACTTAATATCTAAACCTTCCTAACTAGGCTTATTCTTCTAGGAATCTATACCTACTTTATTAACTATAGTTAAGAGAAGCGCTTAAAGGCCCTTCTTGCGCTTTATACAGTAGTAAACATAGTAGAGATAAGTAATTCGCTACTCTTTTCCTAGTCTTTAAGGAGTATAGTATTATACAAAAGCTTAGATATATTGTTTATAATAACGCCACTTTAAATAATATACTTTATTATATGGTAGAAGCCTATCTTAAAAAAGAGGAGGATATTAAATAGGATTCTATATACTGGCGATCCGCTATACTAGTTATATTATTAATTTAGCTATATAAGCCTTCCTATTTTATAATCTAACTAAAAAAAGTAACTTAAGTTATATAATAAATAGGAAGAAAAAGGGGAGGTAGGAAATAAGGAGGATTAGTAAGCAACCTTTTAGGTTATAGGACCACTTAGTAAGCTTTATAATAATATTATATATATCTATAGTTCCGCCAGTTATATAAAAGAGTTTAAAAATCTAGTAAGGAGAATAGTTCTACTTAACAACCGTATAAAATAGAATAGTTAATTTTAAATACCAACTATAACCAATTAAAAGGCGGGAGCTATTAATACCTATACTAAGAACTACTTTGCCGCGCTCTAGGTAGACTATCTTTCTTTAAAGGACTAGAAATAGCTTTGTATAATTAAGGAATTCCTTTAACTATTCTATTAAGTAACTTTAGAGACTTAGGGTAACTATATAACAATTAATAGTACACTCTTTATTATAGATATTATTATTTAGTATTTTAAAGCCGCGCTTATATATAGACTTCCTCTTAGATTAGATAATACTAATACTATATAATAGTATAAATATACTTCTAATAAGGAGTTTAGCTTTTAAATTAAAAAGGGGTATTACGGACGCTTTAAGTACGATATTATGACTACTAAGAAAGAAGTCGGAAACAGCTAGTTGGTTAATTAAGGCACGGTCTAGAATGGAGCCAATAGAACTATGTAATGAGGAATAGTAACTAAGGTTATATAACGTGCTACGTATTAAATAAGAGGAATAAGAGGAACTTACGTACCTTATATATAAGACGTACTTTACGTATAAGGAGGGTTTCTTAGGAGTACGGTTATATATTTAAAGGACCACAGTCCCTACCTAGATAGTTCTCTCCTTTATAGTAAATCTTAGAATATAATTAGAGTTAATCTGTTAGGTAACTACTCTACTAGTTATATTTACGTTATTAACTATTCTATATCTATATACCTAGCCTATTAACAAGTCCACTATAGTATTTCCTATAAGGCTTCGTTATACATTTACTACTAAGGTTATAGTAAAAAAAGTTAAATAATATGCCACTAAAAGCAGCAGCTATAATAGCGTCCACAGCGGCAATTACCTTAGGATTAGGTAATAACACTAGTATAGTAGATACTAACTCGCAACTAGTTACTGTTAATTAGCTATAGGAAATAGTTAATTAATTAATAGATAATAATAGGATATTTAAAGAAAGGATTAATGGGATCGGAGTAGCTAAGGTTAAGTTACCCTTAATTAAGCAATTCTTAGGGGAGAAGTTAAAGCTTAAGGGATTCCTTATATAAATGCACTTTAAGGTTATATAGGAAGGAGTTAAACTAGGAACGCCTATAGATTAAGTCGCTTACGTAGGATTATTCTTAATGGGAAAGGCACTTAAGTAGTTTAAACCATACGTTATGGAGGTATAGGAGTATAGTATAATAACTACTAACTAGGAGGTATAGTATATATTCTTAAGTTAGAATAGGTTCGCGGAATAATTAACGCAAAGATTTAAAGACTTAGAGGTAACTACTATAGTAAAAAAAAAGCTTTAAAACCTAGTATAAAGAACTTTAGTAATTAAGTATACAACGTAGTTTTAAATATTAGTAATATAGGTTAAATAGAATAATAAAGCGCTTATAGTATAGTATAAGTAAGGACTTAAGGTAAAAGTCTAGGACGTAATTATCCTAATAGAAGATGCGGATACTCTTAGGGATTTAATTAATTAAGTAATTAAGATTAATAATAGGATCTACTAAAGAGAGCAGACTAAGAAGGGTTAGGATAGAGTTCTATAGTTATATAAGGCATAAAGTACGCATTAATAAAGTTAAAGTTAAAAACTATAGTATAGCGTAGAGCTAATAGACCTAAGTAGTACTAGAGAATTTAAAAGATAAAATAAGAAATTATAGAAACCTAAAGGATAAGAATTAAGTAATTAAAGGTTTAAGGAGCAGAGGCTAAACTAAAAATCTTAGTAGTAGAAGACGTTTAGGCGGACTCTATAGCAAGAAAAATAGTTTAAAGAAGGAGCTTATATAAATTATAGAAAATAGGGTTATTATATTAAAGACTATAAAAGTAGTTAGGGTTACTATGTAATAAAAGGGATAAGGCTAGTAGATAATATATATATATAAAGGGATAATAATATACTATAGGGAACAAAAAAATGTTTAATTAAAAGTTTTACGTTTTATTATAATAACGCATATTAAATTTATAAAGACGCTAAGTATAGCGCAAGCTATTGGCTATAGGAGCTAAAATTATTAGAGTTTAGAGGAACTAACGAACTAGTTTATAGATTGGATATTAAGGATAATAAGTTTAATATAGGCGAAATATTTAGTAATAATAAGGTAATAAAGGCAGCTTATTAAAAGTATATAGACCTTAGAGATATTATATAAGAGGTAGAGGATAATTCCACTATAGAATAGGGAATATTAGTAGGGATTAAGACCCTACTAGATACGATATCTATCGCTTTATAAGACGTAAAAGAAGTAGGATAATAAACTACTTTAGTACTTAATAAAGGTAAAAGGCTAAAGGCTTAAGATTCTTAGGAAGAGATATAAGACGCTTAAGATTTCTAAGACGGGATAAGATATGCTTAAGGACCTATAATGGATAATAACTAATAGAGTAGAGCAATAGCTTAGTTTAGTAATATATAAATAAGCTTAGGACGAAGTTTTCTAAAGGTATAAGACTCTTAAAATAAAATAAGTAAGATTTAAGACTCTTAAAATAAGATAAAAATACTATAGAAGCCTAGTTAGACTAAGGCTAAAGTAAAGCTTAAAATAGAAGCAAGCTTAGGATTAAGAATCCTATAGGACTAAGATTTTAATAGCAAAATAAGGACTATTAAAGAAATTATAAGTAAGGCTAAGCAATAGGATTAAAATGTTAATACTAAGATTAAGAAGTAAGAGAACTTTAAAGATTTATTTATAAGACGCAAACCAAAAGAAACTATAAAAGAATTTAGATAAAGAATTATTGTATAGCAAGAATAGAAACTAGATAAGAAATCTAGTATACTAGGTTATATAAGGGATAGAGTATCTATATAAAGAATTACTAATAGGCCTAGGGTAGGTACGCTAAGAGCTAAGTAGCTTACTAAATTAGAAGATAAAGAGGATCTAGGGATCCTTACTAGGTTTAAAGAATAATATATAAAGGGCTATTATAATATAGTAATAAGAAGATACTTCCTTATGGATAAGCTGTATATACTTTAATAGCTATACTAAAAGTGATATAGGTAACGATATAATAATAAGTAGGAAGATTTTTATATATAGTTGGATAAACGAGTTATTTAAGACCACCTAATTGTATAGAAGGCTATAACTTATATTAAAGGAGCCTTAATTATAATATTAAAAGATTTAGAGGAATAATTAGAGGACTAAAGGAGCGAGAGATGCATTTTAGTACCTATAAATAAAGTTATAACGTTTAAATTAATACGGTAAAGGTTTAAACTTAAAAATAAAGATAAGTTAAGAGTTAACTTAAAGCACCTAGTATACTATACGCTATTATAGATTATATACGTAGACAATATATATAAAATATATAAAAATCTAAAGGAAAAAAATTGGAAATACCTTATAAGGATATATTAGGCGCTAGATAAGTAATAGTATAGAAATGCTAAATATATATATAGATAGTATTTAATAGAAGTTTAGGAGTTAGGAGACTTAATACTTTAACTAAAAAGATTCCTTATAGAAGAATGCTTAGATGGATAATAGTAGTAGAAATACCTAGAGAATATATATCTATAGCATATTAAAGATAAAAAGTAAACTAGGTATTAGCTAAAGAGTAAGCTAAATATAATAGAATTAAGTAGTTAATAGTTAGGAAAAGTAGAGGCCTATAAAACTAAAGGGAGCTAGTAATAAAGCCTTAGACCCTTAAAGGAATTTAAGGATAACACTTAAATTTATAAGTTAATTAGTAAGATTAATAGTTTAAAGCGCTAATAGATAGTGGAGTAATACGGAACTATATTTTACTAATAGCAGTTAAAAGAATAGGATTACCTTATAGATAGAAAAAGCAACCTTACCTATTAATTACAATTTTAGGAGATCTAATAGCCTATAGAGGAGGGATTATTAATCTTAAAACAGGACCTATTTAGATAACTATTAAAAGGAGACGAGTTAAAATATCTTTTAATATCCTACTATTAGGACGAGATAAGGTAGTATTAGGAATGCCTTAGTTATAGGAATATAACCTAAGGATCAATTAGATTATAGGTTAGGTTAATATTAGAGATACTTAATAACGTAAGATATAATAGTAAACTGAGTTAGTATAGTATTAAGTTAGAGTAATATATAAAGAGACTAAGTGAGGCTTAAGTTATATACTAAAAAGATACTATAAGTATAGTAAGAAGCTATGGAGCCTAAAAAGTAAAAAGCTAGTAGATTATATAGTATAGGACTATAAAATAGATTTAGAACTAGGAATAAGTTTAAGGTTCTTTTTAACCTATAAGCTTACTAAAAAAGAGTTTAGAGGACTTAAAGAGTTTATCTAGGAAAACTTATAAAAGGGATATATTAAACTATTATAGTTATTAGCAGGTTATTTATAATAATAAATTCAATTTACCGTCCGACCTGGTCCCCCTAATGGGTCTACACAGACTAATTCCTATGGGGAAAAACCTCCTTATCTAAGAAAAACCCCATTTTTTAGGTGTACAAAAAACCTCTAGGGGAAACGTGAGAGGTAATACTTCTAGATAGCATCCGTACTACATTAACGAGAGGAAAAACACTGTTAGGTTACTGCTATGAGACTCTATAGAAGTGTCCAAAATACCTATCTTACCCCATCTGCCACTTAAACCATTTTTGCCACGTCTGTATATTGCCTATATAAAGTCGTGTGCCTGTCCCTAGCTCCTTTTCCAAGTCTCCTGTAAATATCTCCTGATAATAACGCTTGCGCTCCGCCTGGGCCTGCATACTAAGGTCTCTTATCTATTCCTTTATTAAAAGGTTTCTACAACGGGGTGTATATAACTTGGTATTGCTTTTACCCTAGGGCCTAAACCCAGGCCCTTATACCTATTCGTGAGGTATAGGAGGACGCTCTAGATAGGGGGGACCAGTCCCTATAACTAGATACCTAGGTTGCCAGGTAATGTTAAAATAGGGGGCCTCTGCTACGCTTAGGGCGCGGATTGTTTGCGTATATATATGGTTGCTGTGCGGTATATATAGTATTTGTAGGAGGGAGGGGGTACGCCAGAGGGATGATTGCTTGTCGATTTAAATGACCGAACGTGTATAATAGACGTGGTAGCTGTGTTTAAACTTTATGCTAGGGCTTACTCCCTAGTGAAAAATTTTCACACCACCACCACCACGTCGCTGCGTAGGCGCTGCGCAGCCGTATACACGTCTCTACGTTTGCTCTGGTAGTCTATTGACACGATCTAAATGGAACATCAATAGTAGCTGCTAGGTTCCCGGGCTCCACCGCGTAGAGGTGCAGAGGCCGATTTCATCGAGCCCTTAGCAGGTTATTTAGTATTGTTTATATTAAAGAAGAACGGAAAACTTAGGCTATATATTAACTATAAATAGTTAAATAGCATTACTCGGAAGGATAGGTATTCTTTACCCTTAATTAGCAAAATTTAAGACTGGATAGGTAATGCGTAAATCTTTATAAAGATAGATCTAAGATAGGCGTACTATTAGATTAGAATTAAGGAAGGTAATAAATAAATAGCAGCCTTTAGGTTAAGAGAAGGACTATATAAACTATTAGTTATATAATTTGGGTTAATAAATATACTAGTGATATTTTAGAAATAAATTAATAGTATATTAGGAGAATACCTTAATAAGTTTATTATAGTATACTTTAATAATATTATTATCTACTTAATAACTAAGGAAGAATACGGAGAATACGTTAAATGGGTTTTAAAGAAATTATAGAAAGAATAGATACTAGTAGTAATTAAAAAATGTAAGTTCTTTATAAGGAAGACCGATTTTATTAAATTTATTATTAAACTAGGTTATATTAGTATAGACCAAAAAAAAATTAAAGCTATAGTAAGTTAGTAAGAACTAGAGAATATAATATAGTTAAGGTTATTTTTAGGGGTTTGCAACTACTATAGAAGGTTTATAGTATAATAGTTAAAGAATATTAAACCGTTTACTAGGCTTACTAAGAAAGAGGAACTATAGGTATAAGGAAATAAATAAAGAAAGTTATTTAAAGAACTTAAGGAATTATTTACCTAAGAACTAATCCTTAAAATTTACTAACTAGGACTAGACACGGTTATAGAAATAGATATATTAGACTACGTACTAGGAGTATACTTACTATAAAAGTATAAAAACACATGATATCTAGTATTATATTATAGTAGAAAGATAATACTACTAGAGTTAAACTATAACGTCTATAATAAGGAGTTATTAAATATAGTTATAGCACTTAAGAAATAGAGAGCATTCTTATAAGGCGTAGAAAAACTATTTATAGTTAAGATGGATTATAAGAACCTAATAGGGTTCCTAATAATAAAAGAACTTAATTAGAGATAAGTTAAATAGGTAGAGATGCTTATTAGATACTATTTTAAGATTTAGTATACTAAAGAAACTAAAAATATAAGAGCAGACGTACTTAGCAGAAAAGCTAAACTATAGAATAATAAGAAGCTATTAGAAGTAATACTACGCAGAGATAAGGATAGATAGATTATATATAATTACCCTAAACTAGTAGTAACTTAAGAGGATAATAAACTAGGAAGAGTTTATAAGATACTAAAGAGCTTTTAGGTATAAAGAATTCTAGAAGTATAGCTAGAAGATCTATAGATAGATATATACAAGAATTAAGAAGTAAAGTATATCCTAAAAAGCATAGCAAAGCATTTTATAGAAGATTTCTATAAGGGAATAACTTAAGGATATAATGGAGTAATAGGCTTAATATTAAGACTTTAAGAAGAATACATTATTAACGGAATCTAAAGTATTATAAGAAAAGTAATAAAGAAATATCTAAATTGTTAAAGGAATAAACTAATAAGGTATAAGCTATATAGAGGGCTATAACCTATTAAAATACCAGAGAGGTTATAGGAGGTTATATTATAGAACTTTATTATTAAGTTACTAAAGTTAAGAGACCCTATTACTGGATAAGAGTATAATATAATCTTAGTAATAGTAGACAAGTTAACTAAATAGGGCTACTTTATAGCATACATAAAAGAAATCTTAGTGGAGGATGTCGCTAGAATCTATATTAAAGAAGTATTTGCAAGATATAGAGCACTAGGTAAGATTATATTAAATAAAGATCTAAGATTTATAGCAGTATTCTAGGAGATATTCTTAGCGGAGTAAGGAGTTAAAGTAGTAACTTTTACTATATATTATTTACAAACGGACGGATAAATAGAAAGATTAAATTAGACACTAGAATAGTATTTAAGATATTATATTAATTACATATAGAACAATTAGGTATTACTATTACTAGTTATATAGTTTATATATAATATAACACCATAAAAAGGAATACGTATATTACTATTTAAGGTGAATTATAGATATAAGCTAAGAATATTATTATTACTATAATAAGTAAAGAAAATAAGTAGTATAGTTAAAGAAAGAATAAAGACACTAATAAATCTTTATATAGACCTTATAGAATTAGCAAAAAAGGTATAAGAGAAAATAAAAAAGTACTATAACGCTAAGAGATCTAAGGGACCAGATTTTAAAGAGGGAGATAAAGTATGGCTACTATATAAATTTTTTAAAAGTTAACAACTAAGTAAGAAATTAGACTATGTTAGACTAGAACCTTTTAAAATTATTTAAAGGATTTTACCAGTTATATTTAAGTTAAACCTACTAGCTAAGATAAAGATCTACCCTATATAGTATATTATAATACTAGAGCTAGTATACGGGAATATTAAGCCACTAGTTTATAAAGTAGACATATATAGAGGATAAGAGGAAGATAAATAGTAAGTTTTAAAGACTATTAACTATAAGGACATTGACGATAAAATATAGTATAAGGTTAAGTGGATAGGCTATAATAAGACTACCTAGGAACTACTATAGAATCTAAAAAACGCTATAAAAAAGGTATAGGAGTATTAGAAGAGATTAAGTTAAGCAGTATTAATAAAAAAAGATTACTAAAAAATAAGTTACCTAAGGGGGACCTAAAAAGAGCAGTTGCTAAACTACTTAGATTTATTTCCTTCTTAGCTAAAAGAGAATCCGTTTTTTTATTACTAAGTTTTTACAAACCTTATTCTATAAGTTTTTACTTCTTAAAATAAACCTTTTTATAAACCTTCTTAAGACGGAGTAATTAAGTAGATGCCGCGATATAAGTATCTAGGGCCTTCTATTCCGCATTATAAGAATATTTTAATTTAGTAAGGGCTTTAGATAACTCGCCGTTAAGATAAGCAGTAGTAGATTAAATATAAAACCCTAAGATAAATTAACTAGGGAACTAGACGACTATTAAGGATAATAAAACGCGTATATTTAGTATTAGAAGTAAAGCGAACGTTATAGAATAAATAAATATTCGCTTTAGTATACTTTAAGTAAAAGGATAGTTGTTATAAAGATGGACTCGCTAATATAACATAGACTAACCCTTTTTTTAAATAGCAAGAATACGGAGACGGTATAATCTTACTAAGAGATAATATCGCAGTAACGGTGCGAGCACGACGTTAGGCGTATAAAGAAGAAAAAGCTTTAGGTATAATAAGTAATAATATTAACCAAATTAATTAGATAGATATTATACCTCTAGTAAACAACTTAGAGATATTAAAAGTCTTTAAAGACAAAGATAAAGAGGAGGGAGATAGTATTACGGATGCTTTAAGTACAATATTATAACTACTAGAAAAGGAGTTAGAAGTAGCTAATTAGTTAATTAAGGCACGGTCTAAAATAGAGCCAATAGAACTATATAATAAGGAATAGTAACCAAAGTTATATAACGTGCTACGTATTAAATAAGAGGAATAAGAGGAACTTATATACTTTACGTATAAGATATACTTTATATATAAGGAGGATTTCTTAGGAGTATAGTTATATATTTAAAGGACCATAGTCCCTACCTAAATAGTTCTCTCCTTTATAGTGAATCTTAGAATATAATTAGAGTTAATCTGTTAGGTAACCACTCTACTAGTTATGTTTATATTGTTGACTATTCTATACCTATATACCTAGCCCATTAATAAGTCCACCGTAGTATTTCCTATAAGGCTTTATTATAAGGGGTAGGAGACCTTTAATAAGTATTATAGCAAAATAGACTACTTACCCCTTTACGCCGCCGCTATTGTTCTTTATCTAAACCGTTATATAAAGTATATTAAGGCAAACTGGAAAGTAAAGTAGGTTAAGACTATATTAAAAAAGGTTAAAGAGCTTTAGAAGTCCTACTAGGAAAAAGCTTCTACTTCTTTAAGTTCTTTATTATATAAAAGGAAACCTTAAAAGTAGGAACTTAACGCATTTAATTAAATTGCTTAAAAGCTAGGGAAGTATACCTAACTAGCAAGTTAGGGCGAGTATTAAAAATTATTATAATAGGGAATCGTATAGTATTAGTAAGATACTAGCGCTTAAATAGTAGTGTTAAAATTAATAAAGAAAATGTTGGCTAAGGTTATTATATATAGCAATTAATATTCTCTTAATTCTAGCTATAAGCGATAAACCAGAGCGAGTCTATTTAGGGGGACGTTATATAGTATTGTAGGAAAGGGTGTAATAGGAGTAGAAAACCTTAAGGGAGTAAAGCGTTCAAAACATTAGAAACGAAGTGGTATTTTAGACGAAATACTTAAGGTAGTAGATTAATATCAGGTAGCTAATAGGGCCTTTCTAAAAGCCTTCCTATAAGTTTCCCTTATAAATTTGTTGGCCTTAGGCACGTACCATAATGCCAAGTAATTGTCGATAATTATCGATTATTGACCATTGATAGCGATTATCGATCGATGCCTTATCGATAACATCGAAAACCAGAATTTGGAAGCAGTTATCAGGGACTGCTGCCGTACGATATATCCTAGGGATTGGTTGGGCCACTGGCTGGCGGACAGAAGAGGCCACTAGTTGACAAATAGAAGAAGTATCGTACGGCGCTTATTGGAAGCAGTTATTAGAGACTATTGCCGTACGATACTAGAAAGGAAGGATATTAGCTAAAAAAAACCTTATTTTTATTTTTCCTTCTCAACCCCTATATAATAGGTAAGGGGGTAATGCAATGGGATAAACCCCATAGTGGGACTTAGTAGAATCTGCCGCGTATTACCTAACGGGGGCCGCAAGCCGTTTCTGAATTCAGCATGCCGAGCAAGTCTCGCCTGTCCTACCTTCGCCAATTCTCAGTGACGGGTATTGCTTTTCAGAGAGTGGCAGAGAGTGGCTGCATCGGATTGCCCCGCCCCCGTGTAACATGCAAGCAGGAATGTGACAGGTGCTATCTGACTGCAGGCCCTGCAGGATCTCGCAGCAGTGATAGGAACGCCCTATCACCGTAAACACCGCTGTCGCAAAGTATGGGTCATGTCACAGCTCGAAAGGGTTCTTCGGTGTGCGTCCGCGATAGAAGTAAAGGACATGGCTTGAACTTTGATATAACATCCGGACATTTTCTCCGCTCAAAGCAAACTCAACAGGACCCAATATTTTTTTGCGGAGCAAACTCCCAAGAGAGCTTATTCCGTGGAACAAATTGTCTAAAATGCCCCTCTCACTCATCCAGATAAAATGTCTTACCCTCTCGATCCCTCGCATGATGGAAATTCAGTTCTCTGCTTTCGATAGCGAGCCCTACCACAGATGCCTCTACCCTGGCGGAAACACGCCATCAGCGCGAGCAGCTGCCGGTTTACGGGTTATTCAGGAGCGCGAACACACTCCACAACAGGAGGTTGTCAGGTGCGTAGATAGCGATACTGGTGTAATGGTGGGTTTTGTAAAATGGATTTTCTATAGGACGGGGAGGCCGGAGAGCTCTTGGAGCAAGCGAGAGAAAGTGGACTGGTGGGGCGTCGGGGAGAATGAGAACAAGGAAATGAAGAGGAAAGCAGAAGCATATTTGGAAACGACGGAAGGGACAAGGCAGAGGATTTGGGGGGGAAGACCGCATGCGTGTAAGTATCTAGACAATTTCCAGCTTTCTATTTTAGACTAAGACGGGGAAATTTTCAGTTAGAGTTGCTAGGATTGGTCTAGTGAAAACATTTCAGGGGATTTTGTTATGCCAATCTAAGAGTAGTTGCTGATATTATTTCGTAAGAGCAACAGTATGTGCGCTTCTCTGCGTGCACCCGGACTATCAGCGCCAAGGTGCGGGGACCCTGTTGATGCATTGGGGTATGGAGAGGGCGCGGGATATGGGGCTCCCAGCCTACCTAGAGGCAAGCTTTGAGGGATACCCGCTTTACAAGAAGTTAGGGTTTCGAGACATCGATTCTATGATCATCAAAGCCGATATTTGGGGCGGCGGTTATGATAGAGTGTATAAGGCTATGCAAAAGGATTTCTGAGGGTGTAATCAATGGCTTGAAGACAAATGGTTCATTTACTCGTAGACGTGAATGCGTTAATCATAATTGCGGTAGTCATTATGGTAGCCGAATAACGGTAAAAGGAGCATCGAATAAGAGGTACTCATGAAAGGTAAGAAATAGTATGTAAGGCGCATTAGGTGTCATAAGGAACCTTGTCCCTCGTTTCCCTTCAACGTTGCGGAAGGTACCTCGCTAGGTACCTGCTGATAACAAGAAATTGAGCCCAAGGAATACAACATATCAAGGAAATACAAGCGTTTCCGCAGATTATTACAGCACTGTGCCAGCAGCTGTGAGGCCGATGTCAAAAGTTGTCTGACGCCCTTTCCGGAAGGGCACTCGACTCCCTTCTCTGGAAGGCCGGTGGTTATGACGATTAGTGGGCTTCTGCGGACATGCAGATTGGTCCAAAATTTTCGACATGGAACTTGACGAATTAGAGAGACATGTAAAGCTCCAAGTGTGTAAACGCAAAAGAAGATTAAGCATGACATCAAATGACAGAAAATATTCTTCTTGGACTATTGTCAAGTTCTGTCATATCCTCGACTTCGGGGAACCATAACCCGAGCAAAGCTTCAGCATCTCCTGGATCATCCGAATTCACGTTAAATTCGCATTCGTAGCATTCGAAACGGCCAATTCGACGATAAGTATAACTGTTAGGCTGTGAATCCATGGGCTTAAGAACAAAGCCGATTATGGAAGATCGATACGTCATACTAGCCAAAACACATATAAGAGTTTCCCCTGGTACCAATTGTTCGTGGCCTCGTGACTTGCTAACGTCTGGTGTAAATTCCACGCTGACGCCATTCTTTGTTAGGCTATATTCATGGGCGGAGTCGAGACGCAGCACGACTTCGGCTGCCATGGCGGCAGATATTTCTATCCTGTCACCGGATGTAGGTGCCCATTTTTGCAAGCCACCACCGTTGCGTCCAACGTCGCATGGGAAGTTTACCGTACATGCGAGGTCCATAGCTGTAGTATTATCGAAATAGATGGGAGAGCCTTCAACCGAGGCCCATGACCAAGTTGGAACCTTTGAAGATGAAGATCTTCTGGAATGAGAAGCATCGCTTGGATACCACAATAAATTCAGGGTGCTGCACGTCCAATGGCCTGCGATATATGAACCCAGGATCGGGTAGCGCAGTAACTGCCGAGCAATGCCAGCGATAGCCAGAAGCCTGTCACGATCAAAGGTGAGATCACGGGCCGTATACTCGGTGATGATGTAACTCCAAAGCTGAATGAGTTCTTCTTTAACCTTCGACTTTTGAGTATCGTCGGTATCCAGTCTAGTATCTGCGAGCTGAGACGCAACAGCATCAATACCGTTGCATAGCCCATCGTGTGCCTCTGCAAGAATATCATTTGTTCTCGTATAATTGGCGAGCTCGCGTTTGATGGTGTCTGTTGTGCGAGGATCATACATCGGATTGTCAATCCGACCACATTCGCACTGAATGCCCTCCATGCATTCAAGGATCATCTCACTCTGCGTAAAGTGCAAGACTCGTGTTGAAAGGAGACGTTCTTCGTAAGCCCAAGCACGCTTCAGAAGAGGTGTCTGCGTATTCGCCGCATCTTGACAGTTGAATGGTATTACCCAGTCATTCATGTGATCGTCCTCATTGAATTGGCCTTTAAAGCTGTGGTGAGAAGGCTGCTCGCGGACAAATATCTTGTAAAGAGAACCACTGGCGTCTGTCACCTGTATCTTGAATGGCTGCTGTTTTGGCATGAAGCAACCGTGACTGCTATCAGGGGCAGAGGTTGCAGCAATTGTAAGAAAAGAGCCGGAGTAAATGTCGGACATTTTGTGAGACTCATCGAGGTAATCATAAGGATCGTCTTGGACTACGCACAACGAATCAATCCAAAGATATTGAAAGCCTAGTGACCTGGTTATAGCAACAGCATCCTGAAACGTTTTTGGCAATGACGACCAGGGGATGTTTCGGCGATAAGAAGTAAGTGTAGACTTCATCGTCTTCAAGATATTTTGTTTGGACCCCCAACAATGAGATAAGGTGAGATACTCCACAGTGTCGTCGATTGGCTCATAAATTTTCACCCCGTTGAACCCATCATCAGATGTGACCGCCACAAATCTTTTTGGGAGGTGTCCTGACTTGGTATTCTGGCACTTGGGATGATCCGAAAGGCAACGTGCTATCATAGCCCTAACCACCTCAAGACCGGCGTCTGTAAGGGGATCTTGCGAAATGCGAATTCCGCGCCCAATCGCAGAGAATGGAGATTGCCCATCTGCCGATGTTAACCAAAGGAGCATGAGAGTGCTGGCACTGCCTTGCACAGGGATCCCCAAAATTAAGGTGAAAGAAAGGGGTCGAGTTACTGGATCAAATACTCTCGGTTCAAAGACGAAGAAGACGAGGAACACCTTAAGAACGTACCTTTCTCAGTGTAAAACTCCAACTTCAGATCCGGGTATTTCTCCTCATAATCTAGCTCTGGCGCGTCCGCTTCGGCGTCATCTCTCAACTTCCATCGCAGCTCGACGGAAAGATGGCCCTGCACACTATGCTTGTCTGGACCAGGAATGAATGATTCGGCAGAAATCTTGAGTCTATCTTCGCTCACACCGACAAATTTGTCATGATGTAAGAGAACCCCTTGGAGAATCAGAGCACATCCTCGGCATCCTGCCGTGGCTGATCGCCGTAAAACCGGTAAAGTAGTGCTGAACCACTGCAGGGCCCCACTGGTTCCGTCTCCAGTCGTTCTTTGCGACGTCTGCAAGCCTCGACATGTCTTGCAGACTGAAACCATGGCTTCTCTTTCGCTCTTGCGACAACAAAATCCCGCCCGTTCTTCTAAGCCTTGGGCAACCAACTGTGACTCGGAATAAAGAAGCAATGCTTACCCGTTCGCCTGTGACAAGGTCATGTATTCGATGAATCGTGAATGGATATGTAGTTGGAAGCCTTAGGAGTTGAAGTTGTCGGCCTGGGTTGAAGCAAGTTCTTTATGGGCGCAAGGCTGCTAAAGTGAGACGTATGCTGGTGGAGCCCAAAACCCGAGCTGATGATGCAGGCCAGGCCCCCTTGGACCCCATAGTCAACGCATCAAGTCCCTCAGCCGAGGATGCAGGTCGCCAATGGCATGCGTTGCTGACCTCCAGCAAGCCTGTCAGCAATTGTGGGAACTGGCAGGGCGAACAATAGACCTTGTTCATCTTAAATCAATGCAGGGCGGGCCGGGATTGGAAGGCGATTCGAGCAAAAGTCGACGTTGGTGATGGCGCAAATATGCAAAGCCCGAGCGGCGGCATGCCGTGGAGATGCTGCCGCCGAACGGGCCACGCTGCCATGTGGCCCCCGAGGTCCCGCTTTTACCAGGTAATACAAGGGGGGCGGATTAGCAGCGCCTTGGCATAGAATTTAATGAGAATGTTCACTTTCTCCCTATAAATCCGCAGAGCCGCTAATAATCCGTTCATGTTACCCCCTTGTAGACAAGAAAAACTCCTCTGTACCATCGCTTTGGGGGTGGCATATCGATACAGCTTTATGTCTGCAAGCCACGTCGCATTGCGCCGTTCAGATTTAAGGCCCCCATTTCAACCTGGCTCAGCCTTATTTACATTCGTGCGACAACTGCTGGTCGACTTAGAATCTTTTGAAATTTGGTCTGACATCTGCTACAACCAGTAAACATACTCAACCACTCCTGTGCCCAAGTGTCAAGCTTATTCTTAAAACTCTTAGCTTGACCAAAACTCTTAGCTTGACCAAGACTCCACCGCGCTGCAACTTGCTGTGGTGCGCGTCGATGATTGCTCAGGTTCGCAGCTAAACCCAATACTTCAAACGCTCAATGGTTGTGACTATAGTCAATAAGATCCTTCACAGTCTACGACACCCTTTGTTACGGAAATAGTACATTCCTTGCCGAGAAATCGCTCGGCTGCAGCCCATTTGTCGACCGCTTTATTTCGAATGATCCCAACAGCATCGACAAAACCTCTGGGAACGGGTAGAACCGCCAAGCAGAGTCGATGGAATTTCTCAACGGAAGGTGGCGACCAACATCGCGTGTACCCCCTCTTCCTGATTTTTATCGAAACCCTCGCCTTTTTCATCGCTCGGATCTGAAGAGCCTACACATACTTATGGGAAGAGTAATACGGCACAAAGCCCCCCCTCCGTCATTGTTCTGCCCAATACCGGATTACTACGTATGCCGGAATATTCTTGCTTCATGCCGGAACGCGGTCGACCTCAAAGAGGAACGAGTCGTGTATCACTTTTGGCGGGCTGATTCCGAATTAATTGCTTTATTCCGGAATGGTTCTTTCAAAGATTAGGCCAATTATAAGGTGGTGTAGCCGAGTTAAGGCTTACTAACGCTGCATCTATACTGCCAATCGCGAAGCCATTTAAAACTGTTGCGCTATATGCTTTAATTTTTTATTTTACCTTTAAATTTTATTAGTAAATAGTCACTGCATAAGGTCCATAGTAGCCCTAAATTGCGCCTGTGACGCCTACACGACATCGCTAAAAGATCTACTTGATAAGTGCATATTTGGTAGTCGAATAATATTTTCGTAATTAAGTGCGAGGCATTTCGGAGAATGTCGATTTTGCTTAGAAATCGCCTAATTAGGCTTAGCTTAGGGCTTGAACTTTAAACTTTATTACGAACTTTGATTTCAATAAAAAATTCTTATCAATCGCTCCTCAGCCACCACCTTATCCACCACTTAATTAGATCCTTAATAATATGCGGGCTATCTCTATAAGTTCTAAATATATATCTGATTTAATTGCCGGGTTAAATCTAACACTAGCAACGGCGATGTCGGCCTTTACTGTTAGGTGGCGAAGTATATATGTTGTTCCGCACAGCCGTGCCTAGCATCTTGCCAGTCACTCGCTTACCTTTTGTGGGTTTGTGCTATGGCTGGGTGGTGCGGAGCCTGTCACCTTATATTTACGGCCTCTGTATCTAATGCGACTACCTTACCTTCTACTATATCCGGGTTCTATAACGCCGCCTAAGCTATTCCTACCTTCTTAGATATAGTAAAGCTTATATAATTAGTAGTCTATAGACTTAAATATTAAGCTAAGGATTAGAAGAAGGTAGAGGGAAGGATATGTCTATATATATAGCGCCAAGACCCTAGCTAAACCCCTAACAATATTACGACACTGTTATAGACCCTAGTTAGGGGCTTGACCGAGCCTTGGCGCCATATATATAGATATGTCCTTTCCTCGACCTTCTTCTAATCCTTATCTTGGAATTCTAGTTTACTGGCTACTAATAGATTCTATTCTTTTAACTAAGCTTTTATAAATTAGGGCCCTTATCTATAATGCGTAACAGTGCCGTTATAAGTCCCCTAGTAAGGGACTTAATTAGTGATAGTAAATAAGAAAGGTAATTAATTAGTAATAGTAAATAAGGAAAGTAATTAAACTATAAGGGATAAAAGATCCCTTACTTAGGTATATACCTAGAAGCTCTTAAGGGCTGCCTAGGCTAGCCTTTAATTAGCCCTTAATACCTCCTTATTAGTTTGTCTCTGTATAAGGCTACTACTATACTCTTTACTATATCGTCCTCTTCTATTAACTCTTTTATAATTATTATCCCTAAGCCTAACCTACTTAGCCATACAAACTAAAAAGATAGTAGTAGTGTCCCGCGATTAGATGGACTGCCGATTGGAATGCCTTATAAGCTCTTTAGCCTATATATGCCGTATAGGTAGCGCAAGGTCTAATAATAACTTATACTTAGCTTACCTACTCCCTACTATATACCTAGGCAATATGCCTTATATAAGTCCACTATAAAGGCTACGAAAGTTAAAGAAGAAGAGAATAATAGAGTAGGCAAGGCTAGTGTAGGTAGGAGAAATCTAAATCGTAACTATATAATAATAATTCATTGCTTAACGTCCGATTCGGATCCCTATTGGGCCCACGCGGACTACTCCTTATGTACATGTGGGGAGAAAACTCTATTTG
>Ga0307515_10005614_pt1 | contig 25359 bp, 4 predicted proteins | sample 17_EM_MG_FD_194513 | JGI IMG/M metagenome (GOLD analysis project Ga0307515, IMG submission 194513) | Populus trichocarpa ectomycorrhiza microbial communities from riparian zone in the Pacific Northwest, United States - 17_EM | ecosystem: Host-associated > Plants > Roots > Unclassified | place... | reverse complement strand
ACTAACTGCTCTTTTAAGCAAATTCTATAGCGTATCCTAGCCCTATCTTTATACATAAAACCCTAACCCCTACTAACCCGTAACTAGTGCTAGTTTTACCTAAATAATTTTGCCTATACGTCTTCAAAAGACTAGAAATCTAATAATAGGATTCTAAAGGCTTATAATAAGACGCACTGCGTTAGATCTAATACCTTTAGTCCTTATAATTAATGCATACGTACTAAGAGCGGCAGTTATGTTAAGGTAAGCTTTTCTATCCTTAATAGATTTCCATTGCTAACTTTAAGCTTTAATAGCCTGGGCCTAAGTAGCGACAATCTTTTAATATCCTTAACTACTATATTACCCGGGCTTTGTCTTATTCTAGCGCTAATACTAAACATCTTAGTCAAATTTAAGACTATGCTACAGCTATCTACACCGCCTACAATTCTTAGCAAGCTAGCTAGTAACGCCTAATGTAAGAGCAAGGTTAGTATACTAAGGATAGGGTGCGGGATGGGGGTAATAAAAAGAAGGTCGCTGTCTACTATAAAAAGAAGTTCGCGTATACACGTTAAGTTTTAAAAGAGCATAATATAATGCGGTATTAGGTAGGTTACCCTTCGGGTACCTAGCGGATAGGTAACTAATAGTTACCGTAGCAAGGTCTTAGTAGTTCTAGACTATACCAGCCAGCCAACGTTTCTGTTTATTCTGGGCTTAAATATATCTTTATTAACTATAAGCTTACGCCATAAGAGCTTTATTAGTATTGGTTTGGACCTAATGTTAGTATTAAGCATTTAAGAGTCTCCGCTCTAGCTACACCTTATTATCCTACCCCTATTTTTATGCCTACTTATACGCCTACTAAGGCATCTAGATCCCATTCTTATTAGCTATTACTTAGTAGCCCAATAAATACTAATCCTGCTCCTAATAATAATAAGGCGTAGTAGCTTTTCAAATTAGGCATTTATAGTTTAGACTTTTAGGATTCGTTCTTATATATAGTAGCAATTAAGGACCTTAATTAGGTACTTAAAAAGGCCTTAGAAGGCTTTTAGAAAGGGCTTAAAAGCCCTAGGAATAATATTCCTGGTATAGATTAATAAATAGGAATGCAATTCTAGCAAAATGCCCTATTAACTCTATGCTATATACATAAAAAGGCTAAGGACCCGTCCTGCCTTAGGCCGTAGCCCTATCCCTATAGTTTCCGGAGCCTGTCCGTTCTATATCCAATTTAACCTATTTACTCTTTTCGCAAGCTTTCTTCATAGGTTATAATAACACCGTAGTATTAGAGCGTTTTCTATAACTTGTAGATTGTGGACCTTAGTCCTAATATTCTTTTAGAATATCTTCGCAATAATTAAGGTAATCCTCTGGTTCCTATATAGAGTCCTTAATAGGCTAGCCTAGCTATTTAACTTTAAATTAAAGCTTATTCTTAACAGACTTATAGCGTAGTATAGCTTTAGCCTTATACCGCTCGCCTACTACCTTAGGGTGTTTAATTGGGCCTAGACGGAAGTTCTTTTCCGGTAGTGGTCTATGCTATAGCTCTAGTAGGTTTATATAAAATACTAAATATATATAGGCCATAGATGGGGGTAGCTAGAGATAATAGGCTAGCTTACTAATTCGTTTTTTAACTTAGAAGGGACCTAGGTATCTTATATTAAGCTTCTTTAATAGTTGACAGGTTTTAATATTTGTTAAATATAATAGAACCTTATCGCCTACTCCAAAATGCTTATCCTAGTGCTTGCGGTTATACTAAAGTCTCTATTACTCTTGGGCATCTTATAGGCTCTGCTTCGCATGCTTTTATTACTCCTCCCATTTCTAGAGGTATCCTTATACTCTTTAGTGGATGTCCTTAAACTTCCCGGTAGGGTCCTATAACTAATTATACGGCCTTAGCTAGTAATTGTTGGGTATACCATTAAACCCAAATAGTTAAACGCTATAGGTAATCTGGATTGGTGCATACTTATACAATACATATTGCTTTAAATTGTAAGCGTACTCCGCGTACGGAAGTAGCTTATACTAGTTATCTTGCTAGTAGTTTAAATACATCTATAGGTAAGACTCTAGTTCCTAGTTCTAGCGTTCTATTTACCCATCCGTCTATAGGTGGAAAGCCATACTATACTAGTGGTCTATCTTTAAATAGAAGTATAGGTCCAACTAGTATTGGCTTATAAAGACGCTGCCCCTATTAGTAATAATGGAGTATAGCTAATTTACTTTAAGAAAGCATTTCTCCTTAATTAGGTTAGTAAGCTCTTATACGTTAATTATCTTATTAATAGGAAGGTATTAGATGTACTTTAAAAACCTATTAATAAGTACGAGGACCGAATCGTATGTTCGTCCTTGGCTATCTTTAGATAGTGGGAGATCCGTAATAAAGTCTATGGCGTAATGTCGCTATAGCTTACTAGCGGGGGGAACTAATTTAAGTAAACCCTATAGCTTGTGCCTGCGGATCTTATATACTTAACACTTCTTATAATAGCTAATGTACTCCTTTGCTTCCTAATTAAGCCTTAGCCAATAGTATTTGCGTTAAAGTAATTCTACTGTCTTTGCTTAACCATAGTGGCCGCCTAAAGGATTATTGTAATTCTTTATAAGAATCTTCTGTTATAAATTTGCTTCTTATAGCACCTAAACCTTACTACCTCTATATAGTAGGCCCATTAAGTCTAGTTCCTAATAGTAGCGCCTAGTAGCTTCCTTTCTATTACATTTCCGGTCTACTTCCGTATTAAGGATGGCATAGGAAGCGTCCCTCCATTGCACCTCACGGATAAGATCCGTTAACCTTTTAGATAATTCCCGGGTGAAAACTGTTTTATCCTATACTGCTCTAAATATAAGACTAAATAGTACTATAGATTTTATAACTCTTTAATGCGTATACGTTAGGAAGGCCGCTACAAGGTTAAAGTCCTTTAGTTATTATAGGGCTCCGAGTTCCAATTGCTCTATGGCTTTGCTATTAGCTTAAGGGGATAGCTTAGTAATTAGGGATAGTATATTACTAGGTTCCGAGAATATATTGGGGACGTTTTATTTAGGTATATTTAAACCCTTATTAGCAACGGACTAGGTACTAGCTAGGACGTTAGTAAAAACTAATGGGGCTTATACCGCCTAAGACTCGGTGTATAGAGTTATAGGTGCTTAAGCATCCTATACTTAGAGCTTATTCTATAATATAGGGAGTAAGATATCTATTATCTGTTTTCCTTCTCCCGTTTTAAAGCCTTTGGCATAGTCTAGCCGTTATAACGGTCTATTAGTAGGGTTGTTTTCCCCTAGCTTATATTTAATCTTAAAATTAAATCGCGTAAGCTCCTCTACCTATTTAGCTTATTAAGGTGTAAGCTCCTTTATAGTTATAAAGTAGCGTAAATTATAGTGATCTAAGAGTATATAAGTAGTATAGCTCGCGTACTTAAGGTAGTGTCGCCACTATTTAAAGCAGTTAACTATAGCTAGCAGTTCCTTATCGTGGGTATAATACCTAACTTTAGGTCCCTAGAATTTTCTACTATAAAATGCTACTAGTCTCTAATGGAGCTGGGTAGCGTCTGGATGCCTATTAGGTTATAGTAGGATACTAATAAGGGCAAAGTTTAATATATTAGTGATTATTATTAATAGCTAATCTGGGTTAAAATGCCATAGTAATAGAGCTTCCGTAAACTTTATACGAAGTTCCTAAAAGGCCTCCTAAACCTTTCCGGGCCATAACTATGGCTTATACTATTTAGTTAGTCCCTTTTTAGTTTTCTTCCTTACCGCCTTTAAGCTTTTTGCTCCTTAGGTTAGGTCTTAGAAAGCTTCCGCAATATAGTTAAATAGGTATTAAGTAACGTCTAAGTAGTTATAGATAAAGCGCCTATAGAAATTGGTAAAGCCTAGGAATACTTAAATATCCTAGTAGCTTTCTAGCTCCGGCCACTTCTAGATTATCTACACCCGTACTAGGTTTATAACTACACCTATAGGCGTTATAATATAACCTAGAAACTCGACCTACTTAGTATTAAAGATATACTTTAACGCCTTGGCGTAGAGGCCCTAATTATCTAAACGTTCTAGCACTTCGCGGACGTGTTACTCGTATTAATTCTTATCTTTTAAGTAGATTAAGATGTTATTTAAATAGATAACGTATATGCGGTTAACTAGTCCCCCTAAGGCTCTGTAAATGTATAATTGGAATATTATAGGCGTATTAGCTAGCCCGAAAGGTATTACTAGATACTTAAAGTAGCTGTATCAGGTCTTAAAAGCGGTTTTTTACTTATCCCCTTCTTTAATATGGAGCCTATAGTAGGCGTTTTATAGATTTAGCTTTATAAAGATCTTCGCCCTAGATAGTTAATCTAGCATTTTACTAATTAGTAGTAGTGGGTAACAGTTCTTAATTATAATCTTGTTAAGACCGCGATAGTTTACGTATAGCCTTATAGTTCTATTTGGTTTTGGGATAAAGAGGATCGGTATACCTAATGGCGACTTATTAGGCCGGATTTACCCCTTTTCTAGTAACCTATTAAGGTACTCCTATAGGATCTTAAGCTCTTTACGCAAGAGGTTATAGATAGGAAGGTTTGGCGGTTGTTTACCTTCTTCTAAATTAATTATATAATTATACTCTAAGTTCTGCGGTAGGACTTTAGCTCTCCTGCCCGAAAATACCCTTAGTAAATCCCTTAGGCTTGCTGGAATATTTAATAAATTAGGGTTGCGTTTATCCTTTGCGTTATTATTAGGTAGGTTTTAAAGCTCCCTTAGGATGCTTATAGGCAGCGTCGTACGCTATAGTAGTTGCTTGTATATAGTTGCCACTATATATTACACCGTTTTATATGGTAGCCAGTAAAGGGTAGGGAAATCATTAACACAGCGCTTGAGATGCTATAGTATACTCTCCATATATTGCTTAAGCTATAGTAACCCGTAATAGTTAAAGTATTTTATAAGATCCTTAAGATCGCTGCCTCCCTATAATGTCTCCGCGACCTATCCAGTAGTTCCCTATAGGGTCTCCATTATAAAGGGGTTATTACCTATACTAGGCTCTATACCTATTTTACTATTAAATAGGGGTTAGATCTAATACTTCTTTAGGTGTAGAGCGTATACTGTTTCGCCTAGGGCTACATTCTCTAGGATGTCCTTTAGGCTTATTAGTAATATGCGCCCTTCCAAATCTTTATTATTCTACTATTTAAAGGCTCCCGTCTTAAAGCGTATCTTAGGATCTACTTTCGCTAGCTAAGGGTATCTAAAGATAAGGTTATAACCTACAAAGTTAACCACCTAAAAGGGTTACGGGCTAACTACCTTGGTGCGGTTATGTATATCAGCTACTAATACTATAAGTTTATAGGCACTGTGTAGCTTAATCTAATGCTTATCTAGGAAGCCTATAATTGGTTTCCGCCACCTTTATAATAGGATAAGTTTATACTCTTTTACCAAATTATATTATATAAGATTAATTTCGGCGCCGCTATTATATAGTGCTTAGAACTGTCGTACCTTACCTATAGGGAGTATTATTTCTAGCTTAATAGCAATATAGAAAGTCTCTTTTTTTATATCTTGCCCTAGTTGCAGCCGGGAGAGGTCTATAACTAGGGCTTTTCTTTTTTTAAATTATTAGTGCGGTTATTACCCTGCTTATTTTTCCAATAGAATCTGCCTCCGGAGTTTTCTTTTAACTTTTTAAAGTGTTCCCGTAAGGTGCCGGATAGGTATTAGGTTAACCCTAGGAGTCCTTTCCGTTATTTAAGGTTCCTAACTTTAACCCCTCTAAAGTTCTCTTTAAGAACGGCTTCTTTAAAGGTTAGGTCTGCCCTACATTACTACTAAAGTGCCCGCGCTTTTAGTAACCCCCTAGCTTTCTACCGGAAGAGGTCTAGTTTCTTACCGCATCTTTAGCATTTAGAACTGCTCGTTTAAAATCCGTATATATAGTAATCCGTAATAGGGCTCCTACGCGCTTTATTTTATTATAAATTGCTAGCTTAATTCTAGCCTAGATAAACCCGATCTTCTCCTTTTTATAAATGCTATTGTCCTTGTTTTTAAAGGGCTCTAGATCTATCTATTAAGTATAAGTTTCTATAAAGTTTATAAACTAGCGAAAGTTATAGCGGTTAAACTGTATCCCATTCTAGAATAGCTCTGTATTATTATATTATATAATATATAGGTCTTAAGTCCATTTCTTTAGGAAGGTTTACAGCTGTGGCTATATAGTAATTTGCTCCTTATTAAGCTAATTAAGTGCAATCTGATTTAGTAATTGGTTTTTAATCTTACTAATAATCTAGCGTATACGCTCTTTAGTATTATCTCGTATTATTAGTATCTTAAAGAAGTTGTCTACCTTACGAACCTAATTGTCTAACTGCTGGGCGTTAGGTCTATGGCGGAGTTCTAAACTACTAAAGGCCTTAGCTAGTTAGTTTATATCCTTTTTCTATTTATAGCGTAGATAACTCTCTAAATCTTCTATACCTCCTTAGGTAGGTACTAGGTAGCTTTTAGGAAGCCCTTAGCCTTAACTAGGTTATAAAAAAATTTACCTAGCTTGGATTAAACCCTATTAGATCTAGATTTGCCCTTAAAGGGTTCTAATATATTTATTAGTGGCTTCCTCCTATATAGCTTCCAAGAGCCTTATAACAGCTTCCCAATATCTGTCTTAAAGGAGATTAGTATAGGGCTCTTAACCTTCCGAACTTGGGCCTAGGGAGGCTCCTGCTATAGAGGTAGTGTTAGTACTAGTAGCTAGTATAGGCTTCCTAACGAGGCTCGGGTCTTAAGTTAGTAATTAGCTTAGATTACCTAAAGGGGTAGGCCTACTTAGCTTGTAAGCAGTTTATATACCACTACTATACTAATTATAGGCTGGTGGTCTTCCGGGAGGGTTCTGGTTAGTTCCCTAGTCGGACGCGTTAGTGTATTTCTCTGGCATTTCTGGCTTAGGGGAAGATCTTAGAGTCACCTTTAGCGCTTAATCTTTTAATTAGCCTAGGTGGGGCCGGAGGGGTTCCGGTTGCTTTTTAGTAGCGTTATAACTATTATAGAGGGTGTCTGCGTTTTCCTTAGCGGTAACTGTAGGTGTATAAGAGTTTTTAAGCTCCTAGAGCATCTAGGTATTAGGGCTTATTTAGCCGTCTTACCTAGAGGGTTATATTATTGCAATCTTTTACTATTAGAGGGACCTTCCTACCTTTACGCGACGGCTTTCTATAAGGTATCCGTGGAGTTTCCATTTAGGTCGTCACGAGATTTTAAGGGAGGATAGTGGTTGTAAATAAAAGATATAAATAAATAATTTAGTCCTTAAAGCTAACTGCCCTTCTAAAAAAGAGTAGGAAGGATTTAAATGTAAGGGGATCTTGTAAATAGGGGGCTATAAGGACATAATTGTGGAATAGGATAGATTGGTAAGAGAGACGAATCCTTAAGGAGGTAAGGCCTTTAGGATTGTAGAGACTATATACTACGGGTACGTACCTCTAGTACGTAACCGGCGACCATCTAAGGGGCGTCTAGGGGTTGTCCTAAGGGCAACTTAAGGTGTCCGCAATAATATCCCTTACACTTAACCTCTAGGTTTTTATAGTTTCTTACTTTATCTCTTATAGGTTTCTTTAGTACCGCTTAGGTCTATTAGCTCTACGCTATACTATAGTTTCTAATTTAGCTTTAGTCGTTATATATTCTACGCCTTATATAACTATAGAACTCTATCCTAACCTCTCTTAACCTATTCCCTTTAGTAGATCCTATTATTAATCTTTATCGCTTAATCTATTAAATCCCTTAGGGTATCCGCATCTTTTATTAGAATAATTACGTCCTAGACTTTAGCCTTAAGTCCCTATTTATACTATACTATAAGCGCTTTATTATTCTACTTAACTTATATAGCTAGCATTTAGAACTATATTATATACTTAATTTTTAAAGTTTATTATATAATATCTTAGAGTTTTCTTTCCGCTATGGTTACTGCCTCTAGGTCTCTAAATATTTATATAAGTTGCTCTATAAACCCTTTCTAACTTAAGAATATAAACCGCACCTTTTAATTAGTGGTTGTTATTCTATTTACCTGTATTTCTATAAGGTAAGGCTTAAACTATTTAAGTGCTCTTCCTAATAGGAATAGTCCTGTATAAGCTATTCAATCTATAGGTGTTAGCAATTTTACTCCTTCCTATATAACTTTAAAGTGCATTTACGTAAGAAATCCTTTAAGTTTTAATCTCTCTCCTAAGAATCTCTTAATTAAAGGTAACTTAATCTTCACTACCCCTATCTTATTAATCCTTTATTTAAGCGTTGCATTATTTTCTATTAACTAGTTAACTATCTCTTATAACTATCTAACCGTCACAGGTTGTTGTGAGTTAGTATCTACCATACTAGTGTCGCCTAACCTTAAAGTAGTTGCCGCCGTCAATAGCGTTATAGTAGCTGCTTTTAGTGGCATGTTGTTTAACTTACTAAACTATAACTAGGTAGTGATTATGTAACGGAACCTTATAGTAAGTACTACGATAAGTCCTGTTAATGGGCTAGGTATATAGGTATATAGGTAAGTTAACAACGTAATAATAACTGGTAGAGTAGTTACCTAATAGATTAACTCTAATTATATTTTGAGAATCACTATAAGGAAGGAACTATCTAGGTAGGGACTAAGGGTCCTTAAATACACAACTATACTCCTATAAAATCCTTCTTATATATAATATACGTGTTATACATAAGGTATGTAAGTTTCTCTTATTCCTCTCGTTTAATACGTAGCGTGTTATAACTCGCTTACTATTCTTCGTTATATGGTTCTACCGCCTCCATCCTAGACCGTACTTATATTAACTAACTAGCTTCCTCTAACTCTTCTCTAAGCAGTTGTAATATTGTACTTAAAGCGTCCGTAACAAAAGGGCGGTATATTAACTGTCTTATAATAGTTTATTATAGCCTAGTAAGGAAATAGAATAGAAGTCCGCGTATTATACCAGATATATCTTTAGAAAACGGTAGGGTTATTAGGGTTAGATGCTAGCGTTTTTTCTATAAATTTATATTTGCGAATCTACTTAGTCTTTAAGAACTATAATGCTGTTAACATTCTCTGGACGGCCGAAAGCTCTTACTTCTATTTTAAAAGAGATAATCGCCCCAAATATGCGAATAATAGTCTTAGAATTTATGCTTATTCTACTATATAGCCTAGCGATTACCTAGTAGATCTTATAGGGTTAAGAAAGCTTATATTAGGCTTAAAAGGAGAACTTAAATAGGACCTACTCGGAATTCACTATACTAATTTATTTAAATGGTAGATAGACGCCGGAATTCTAGACATTTTTAAGGAGGAATTTAATATATATGCGTATTATTTACGTAAGACCGCTAGAAAGAACAATAGCGGTATTCTTCAAACTATGTGCTATTTACTACTATAGTAGGTGGTTTAAATAGATCTAGAGCACTACCGGTATATAGTGGCTCTACGCACCAATAGTGCTACTTATTTCATTGCGTATCTAAGCTATACACTCCGGTTCCTTAAAGGCCACCTTCCTAAAAAACGGAACTTGGATATTAACCTTCTCTAAGTATATAAAGGAGGGCCAAATTTTAGAGAAAGTTGGCTTTATTCTTATATTTTCTTAATTAATAAGGGAAGTTAGTTTTATACTAAGCTCCTACCTAAAATGCATTAGCATATACTAAAATAGGCAGGTTTACTTTAAGAGCGTAAAGAACTTAACAGCTAAGGGTGTATTAAGAATATGGAAATAGCCTAGACTAAAGCTAATACTAAGAAGTTTAAGCTTAACTGGATGTCCATTATATTAAGAACTGGTAAAGTATAATTTACAAAAGCTACTATTACGTAAGGAGCCTCTTAAGCTATATTAAGCCGCTTAATTATTATACTAGACTTAATTACAATCCTACTAAACACTAGGAGATTAGAGATCCCTAGGCTTAAGAGTTATCCGCCCCACAGACTATTCGCTTACGCTTATAGTCCTACGCAGCTTAACGGAATACCGAGCTTAACGGAACACGAGCCCCACCACATGATTTTAAAGCCGTATATTTCTACGTAGGCTACATATATACAGAAATCCTTGGTAGAGCACCTTAAGCAATAGCCTAGCTACAATCCTGCCAAATATTACAAGTCTAAGGCCTCTGTACGTTGTGTAGCGTCCTCCTTTACCTGCTTCTTTACCGCACGTACAGCTACCCTACCTGCCTTCTCTGCTTCCTTTTGAACTTATTATAATACTTTAAGCCGTCCATCTACTGCAGATATTAAGCCTCCCTTTTAAATAACCCGTTAATTAGTCCTTTAACGCTTTATGCGGGCGCGTACTACTGCCTACATTAAATATAGGTCCTCCTTTACTAATAAGTAAAGCACGGTATTCTTCCTAGCGCTCTTGCAAAGTATTAACAAAGGATTCCTTACCCTATTAGGCTGCTTAATAATAAAGCTGCAAACCCGGTTTATCGTTATCTATAAGCTACGCGGTATATTAGGTTTGTGGCACTACAAGTTATAGCTATAATGGTTGTAATATTGTCGGTAGTGGCGTAAATAGACGCACTATAGCTGTTTAACGTCGCAATCTAGTTAATATAACCTTAGGATTGTATGGAATAAGGCTAGTCTTTACCCATCCTAATAGGATATATAAGGATTTAAATATAGTTGTGTTTTATTTAAGGAATCTCTTAGTCTAGCCGCATCCAAGAGTAGGTGGTTTGGTGCCGTTAGGCGCATGGAGCTTAAGGATACGCTACGCGCAATTGTGGACTTGGTGGAACAGCGCGCCGACTCTAAGGCGGTCCATTTAATCGATATAGAATAGGAGCATGGCCTTCTGGTGTTAATTAAGCATCTTATTACTACTAGGCCTTTGTATCTTGCTCTTAATACCATTTAACGCGGTTATAGACATATTTAAACGGCGCATTATATAGGTGGGCTGCCAATTAAATATTGGGTGTTTTTATACGTAATAACTCACTAAGTGCATCTTGCACGCGTATCCCAATAATTTCGGATTCTGTAGGCATGGTTGTGGTGATTTAATTGTATAAGGAAATAGGTAAGGCTTAATCTTGGGTACACGTTCCGTTGAGCTCGGTGTTCCGTTAAGCTGCGTAGGACTATAAGCGTAAGCAAATAGTCCGTGGGGCGGATAGTAGGCAGTTATATAGATAAATCTAGATGCCTTTCCCCCGGTATTAACTCCTACTAATAGGCCTATTACTAATATTCCTCTATATAAATTCCTGGCCTATATACAGCTATAGGCAAAGAGCGCTCTTTTAAATGCTTTGGTTAGGAGACTTTTATAAAATAACCCTTAAGTAAGGGTAAAACGGTAGATAATCCTAGATCTTACCTTAAATAATAAATACGAAGCATTTTAGGAAAGATATAGGGCGCGCGTTACTAAGGCTGTTTAGGATGGCTTTAAAGAGCTAGAGGAATTTAAATAAGAAGTGTTTAGAGTAAAGTCTTACTTTTTAGCAAAAGAGTAAGGATATGGGCGTTCTGTAGATAACCTAGAATATCCTAAAAACCCGATTTTATATTTAGAAAATAAGAATAACCTAGTTAGTATAACTTCTAGCACTCCCCTATTAACTAAGTATGGTTCTAAAGGCTATACTAAAGGTAAGGATAGGGCTGTTACGCCTTAAGGCGCTAGGACTACTGCTCTGTACCTTAATCCTAGTATCCTTAATAATAAAGTAGTGCCTATAGAAGTTAACTGTAAACCAAAGGATCTAAGTAAGCCTAAGGAAGATAGCCCCTAGGATACTGCCCCTAAGCAATTATTAATAGTTATTAGTACTTTAGAAGACACTAATAAACTAGTAGTATTGCACCGCCTAACACCTTTACTAATTTTAGAAAAAGGTGCTGCTTTAGGAGAGTAGGTAATTAATTTTAGTATTCTATAATCTTCCTTATAGAAGAAAATACAAGCGAAGGTAGATACTGTCCGGAAAAGAGTATCTTTAAAACTTTAAGCTGGAGCTATTAATACGCAAGAGGATGTAAGTGCGGAGATTAAGGTAAAGGATATCGCGGATAAAGATAATAGGCAAAATACAGAGATAATAATTAAGGAGGGAGTATAGGCTGCTTTAAAGAAGTTAGGGGAGTGTTAGGTATTAAATTGTCTTCTATTTTTTAGGCATTTATTACCTACTAAGAAAATTATAAGGAAATGTTAGGGGATAACGTTTTAGGTAGGGGAGGCAATATAGTAGTGTTAAATGCCCTCAGTTATTTTAGGTTGTTTTTCTTTTTATATATAAAAGCCTATAGCGGTAGTAATATTAATCCGGCTATAAAGCTAAAGCTCCCTATATACCACTATATATATATTAAGCAGCTTATTAGTAAGTAGGCTTAGCGGAATATATATAGGGTGTAAAATAAAGGCTGGAAGGTAGGAAGTATTAAAATTGCTTAACTATTAAAAAGTTAGTAAATATGCTCCTAAAACGCCCTTTTTGGTTAACTCTAATATGTATATAATTGCCTATTTAGGTTAGAATTAAGGATCTAGACTAAATTAAGATCTACCTATATCTATTAAACTAAATCAGGATTTACTTATATTTATCTAAATTTCGTATTAACCTTATTAAAATATTATTAGAATGGCAATAGCTTATGTAACCGACTACCGGACCTTGCATATTACCCTGTTTCACCTGCGTCAGCACTACCCTCGTATGTCTCAGATACGTTGGAAATGAGTTATAGGCTTCGGAGTTTGGGGTCTACTTTCATGTATTTATACCACTTGATTTCCATAGATTTACAATTAAGTTGCTCGTTCAATTCCCACACACTGCAAAGCTTACAGCTTACCTTGCCCTTTATAACCGCAATAAGGACTAAAACCTCTTCCTTTTCCTTATATCTAGTGTGTTTTAAATATATTATATATTTGGGCTTTATAAGCTTAATAGGCTATAACTCGCAGGCAATAGCACCTAAGTATTGCGTAAAGTAGGCTAGCGTGGGGGTAGGCCTAGAGAGAGTCGCGGTTATATAGCGGATATAGTAGCGACTAATATAGCGACTAATATAGCGACTAATATAGCGATACTAGTAGTAGTAGTAGATATAGCAGCATTAAACAGGGAGTTAATTAATGAAGTTTAACTCTAGCTCGGTATTAGATTAATACCAAAAATCCTAAATATCGCATCTATACCCTATAACGAAGGGTGTAGTATATAATTATATTTAAGACCGGCCGCACGTAACTCCTGCTATAAACTTTTAGATAGTAGATCTGCGTACTCCTATTCGTTTATATAGTCGTTAAGGCGTTCGCGTATAATAATTAGGTAGAATTAATATGCTATTTAATATAGCAGAGTATATAAAATGGTAATAGTATAATATATTGGAAATAGAGCAGATTTACTAATAGCTGTAGGTACTACTAATATCTAAGCCCATATCTAGGGTCTTTTAAGGATATAATTCTTTTTAGCATTTAGATTTGCCCCCTTTTTATTATATATTTTACGTTCGGGCATTCTTAACTAAAGTGAATTATTATAGCGACTATAGCAGGAGCCTTTATTGGTATTAGCAGTAAATAAAGCGTTAGGCTTAGCAAAATACTTATATAGTGTTTCCTTAATATACTTATAGTCGTTATATAGCTAGAAAAACTTATTTCTTATCTCTATATGCCTCTGCTTATCTTCCTTTTTACCTCTTTACTTTAATTGGATAGTATTACTAGCTAATAAGTTATCTAAGTTTATAGAGTTAACTAACGGTAATTAGGATTGGTGTAATAGTAACGGTTAAGAGGTAGAAGAAGGATGGGATAATAATATATAAGACTGTCGCTATTAATAAGAATTTAAATAGTGTACTGCCTTTATCTTTAACTATAGGAGTAGGTTTTATTTGCTAAAGCACCAGTATTTAAATAGAAAGATTACTTTAGCCCTTTTACTATTATAGCTAGCTTAACTACTACGCTATAAAAGAAGAGAGAAATATGGTTTAGGCGCTGGTATTATATATATAACTACTCTATAAACGTCCAGAAGATTAACGCTAATCCTAATAGCCTCTATAGTAAAAATAATTTAAATCTTAAAAGACTCTGCTAGTTTCCTAAACTTAGCTAGTATTAACTTTTTACTAAATAATGAGATTATTTAATAGAATACGGCTATAATTAAGCTGGTGATATTCTTAGTATATTAAGCTAGATATAGCTACTATAGGTACTTAGATATGCTTCTATACGCCTTTATAGCTTAGAGTTTAGTATTAAAAAATATAATAGCCTTTAGAATCTTATACGGAGTAGCTAAGTAGCTCCCTCCCTAAAAGACGGCAGGATTAATATACGTTTTAATAGTTAGAGGATTAATAGCCTTATTAAGAAGGAAGCGGAGCAAGGTATATCTAGCAATTTTATCCTTTAGTATTTAGCTAAGACAAAAAATAAGCTCTTTACGGATAATAGAAGTCTACTTAAGGTGTATATTAGTATTATTAAAGCCTAATAATTTCTTTACTATTTCTAACGTTTTTGGATCTAAAGTTATAGAATAAGTAAACTATAGAACTAAGCTTCTAATTAGATTGTGTATATAGCGTAGCTGCGTATATTTAGGGCGAAACTTCTTACCCTATTATATAATAAGATAAGCTTTATTAACAACGACTAAGGCTAATTACTTTTTAAACTTAGGGTCTTTAAGCAGAGAACGGAAATTTGGTATACTAGTAAGCTTAGGGCTAATAAAGATATAGGTATATAGGCCAGCTCTTATATTCTTAATTACTTTATCTATATCCTTAACGTTGGCGTTAAGGAGCAGTGTATTACTACTAATTTAATTAACCTTTTAAACTTACTCTTTTACAATCTTATTTAGGGGAAGAAATACTAGCAATGTAGTATTTTTATAAAGGATTAAAATTACTTATATAATAAGGCTTTTACTAAAGCTAGTTTATATAATAAGGATAATATTAATACAATTATAGATAAGCCTCTAAATATAGATTACCTACTCCTTTTTTATATGGAATTTATTGCCGTATAGTAGTGATATAGTACCCTAAATTACATTATCTCGTGCTTAGGTTGTTATATTAGGCTTTTTCTTATTTTAGATTTTTCTCTAAGCTCTAGCTACCCGTATCTTTAGTATATCCTAGCTAGCCACATTAATAAAGAGTTAAAGTATATCCTAGCTGGCTAAGCTAGTAAAGAGTTAAAGTATATCCTAGCTAGCCAAGCTAGTAGAGAGTTAAGATGTTTATAGGTTTGCTATACTAATAGTATTATCTACTACCTCACTAGCAGTAGGACAGTTACGTACTATACTAGGCGCATTTCTAACCTTTAGCCTCCTTATTAAGGCCTTTAAGCGTTTCTTTATACTAAACGGTGCTATATAGCTTATTGGTAAACACAGAGTCGATAGGGGGTTCATAGGTTAATATAGGCAGTAGAGAAGCAATAAAGCAGGTAATAAGGCATAGAATTAATCTAGATATAATATATTAGCTATTTAGGTGTTTATCTACTATAAATATTAATATAGGAGGTCAAACGTTAAGGATTGGTGATAGTTAATGGCTCTGGCTAAATGTTTACTACTTTGGCGGTAATATTTAAGGCAAAACGTAGCGGTAACTACTAGGCCGTTCATAATAATTTTGGCAGTGTTGGAATTGCCTTATAAAGTTCTAGAATATAACGTTGGCCAATTGTTTATAAAGGCGTTGGTTTGTTATTAATTAATAGCTAAAAAATTAGTATGGCGCGTGAGTTTGTATGAGGATTATATATAAGGGTACGTTCGGTTGCAAATTGGCTCCATATCATATTTGTTCAATCCGTGCGCCTTTTAGTGTTACCCGTTTTGTAATTAGTGGCGGCTACTGCACTGGCTCATTTGAATCTGTAAATGAGTCGATCGTTCGGTAAGCCTCCATATGAGGCTCCAGATTTGGCTTCGCACAACCCGTGATTGACGTCGGTGAGCGATTCGAGTGAGCCCCTCTCTGCCACCAGGCCTCTATCGCGACTCCCAATCGAGAACCTTCTTAAACACCTCAGGCCTCATACGAGTCAGATTTACGAGTCGTTGCTCATGGCCGTAGAGCAACTGCGACGTCCATTTTGTTCCTCGCCATATATCAGTATACTAAGTACGAACACCCCCCAGAAATAAGCTTATTGCGATTACAAAGGCCAAAATAATAACATTAGGTAAGGCTTGCAAATGCGACAGCAGTATCGCGATCGGGGTGTGTGGAGTCGCCATAACACAAAAAGTCATTACTTTGGCGCGTACGGGAGCTCCATATTGGTATGGAATATGGAACGGAGGCTCAAAGGCAATATATTGAAACGGTGCCAAGAACCTCATTTCAACTACCGTATATAGTATAGCTTGCAAATTTGACGCGCTTACCGATATGGAGGAGCTCCATATTCAAAAGTTGTTATATTTACCGAACGACCACCTTATATTCAGATTTGAGCTCCGTTTCGGTTAAATATGGAGCCTCTATATTGAATATGGAGCCTTCATATTAAATATAGAGGTGCAACCAAACGACCCCTAAATTAGTGCGCGGGACTAACAAATTTCCGAACCGTGTACTAGACGATCATTATTATAAGCTGATTAATCTTTATATAAGCAGCTTATGATTAGATAATTGTCTGGGACCGAGATAACTATACACTTATCTCGTTTCTAGACCTTCTTGCCAAGGCTTACCTTGCCAAGCCGCTAGCCGCTTTTGGCAAGACCTTCGTTAGAAGGTCTAGTACACAGTTTAGATTTTTATTAATCCCGCGCGGGGCATTTAGGCCTATATATACCTACTTTAAGCCAAATTATTTTAACTTCTATAGCTCCTTAAGCTATTCCTAATAGCTAGAATTACTAAATTAAACCTAGCGAAGAAGACTATATTGCCCGATTTGCCCAATTCTAATTTATTATCTTATTATTACGCCCAACGCCCCCAAGTTGTAGCAGCTATACCTCTCCTATAACCACCGCCACCCTCTTCTTACTGTAGCTAGAGTACCCAAACTAATAAGCCAGCTTTAAATAAAAATTAAGGACTATAAGTCTTTTATTTAAAACGCAAAAGAGTTAACTTAATATTAGAACAGCTGTATAAGCACCGCTAAGGCATTATAACTTTTATTAAGTATTATATAACCGCTTTCGGCCCTTCTAATTATAATACGCCAGAGCGACGTATAAATAGGCTATAGAAGGTAATATTTAAAGAGCCAGAAGTTAAGGAACGGCTTATAGTGTATAGTAATCACTAGCTAGGAAGGCTCTATTAAGAACCTCTATATAAGTAGATAGAGCAAGAGTTAGAGGATCTTATGCGCCCAAGAGAAGAGAACGGAGTTATTATTCCTAGTAGGCTTAGATAATTTAACGCTAAAGAACTAGTTAAAAAGCTTAAGCTTAATACAATTACTGCTAACGTATAGTACCTTGCTCTAACGCTATAGAGCTTCTTTATAGATTTAGTTTAGCAAAGGCCATATGCCAATTCTTATAATATCACGCCTTACTATAATAAGCTCTTTATAGTGTACGCAATCCTAGTAAATATATAAGCCCCTTAAGCTAGCTACTAGTTCTATACTACTTTAGGGGTTTATTTATATAATATAGGTGTTAAAAGAAGGTATATTACGCTTCTTTATAAGTTAGAAGTTATAATATTGTATACTGGTCTTGCCAAAATATAAAAGGAACTAGAGGAAGTTAGCAGGGTATATACTTCTACACTTAAGGGTTTAGATAAGACGCCTCCGTCACTACGAGCGGAGGGTATAGTTAAGGTATCTTAGCTATAGATCGCGCACTTAAGGCTTCTTGGTTACTGCTAGTGTAATAAATAGTAACTTTCTTATAGTGTATAATTAAGGTAACTGCTTTAAAGAACCGGAACTAGCTAACGGTTATATATAATAACTTTAACTAGAATAAAAGGGTTTAATATAAGACTACACTAAATACTAATAAGCACCTCTCCGCTACTACTTCTAAGCTTATACTTAACCCTAAGTTTCCGTATAACAGTCTTTGTACTTTTATACTTAAACCTACGGAACAGCTTACTTATAGCGTGATCTTTAATTATCCTAGTAACTAGGTAGATAGCTATATAGAATAGTGCCAGTTATATTAGATTGCTAAGGCTATTATATATATAATACCAAAAGTTAAAGAGCTTAATATTATTGTAGACTTCTGGCCTAGTATACCTATTATAGATTATCTCCTTCTACAAAAGCTACGCCACTTTATATTAAGTCCAATTCTAGAAAATAAGGGCACTCTAGAGGGTATATATAGTGTTCTTAGGAATATATTTAGTGGTAATAACAGCAAATGCGGGTTTTAAGAGGGCCAGCTAGGGTATAAGGAAGGATCCTTTAACAATAGTAAATTAGTCTTAATTAATGGTAATTAGAAGACTATAGGCCTTCTCCAATCTATATAGTAAGAGCGCTATCTTAAAGAGCGTTACTATAAACAGCTAAAATGGTTTCTTCCTATAGCTAGATTATTCCATTAGCGAACTAACTATATAAATATAATATATAATATTTACAGCAGACCATCCAACTACTTTAAATCGTTGGATTACAGCAAGGTCCATCTTAGCGCGTATTAGGGTTATAGGACGCCGTTCCATTATAAAGAGAAAGTCGTAATTAAGTCCTTTAACGCCTAAATTACTACCTACTTCCTTAGTCTTTTTTCTTAAAATATTAAGGACTAGGGTAATAAGGGGGTTAATAATTAGATTATCGGATAAGATATTAAAAGAGGTAATAAAACGGCAGTAGTAAGAGTAAGATTCCTTACTACCTTATAGCGCATTTAAGAGGAGTTCTTCTCGCCCAGCTAACGGTCCTACGGTAATAAACTAGTTAATAAGGTGTTCTAAAACCACGTTCGATTTATATAAGATATAGAGGTCTACCTTATATTAAAGTTTGCTATTAAGTACGCTAATATTAGGCTTATTAAACGGGTAATTATTTACTACTATTTTCTCTTTACTAGTAGTGCAAAGAGTTAATATATATAGTTGGCTTTATACCTTACTAGATTGCTTACAACTAAAGCCGCAGATTAAGTTCTTTAAAGATTATTACTTACTAGTATATTAGTTAATTATAGAGGCTAGTAAGATAGTTAGTTTAAGATAAATTAACTTAATAAATATTACAACCTTATTTTTAAGCTTCTTCTTTAAGGCTGACGGCGAACTAGTTTAGATATAACAGAGTTATTTACTTAAGTGTTACTTACCGCTAGTTACTGCCTAGAGCTGTGGTATGCTATAGAGGACACGTTTAGCTAGTTTAATAGTATACATTATATGCTAGCTAACGCAGCTACTAATATATATTATCTTGCGCTTAAGCTATTAACTACTATTATAAGGCAGCCTAGCGGACAAAAGAGTTACCTTAGCTATAAGGATATTATTAATATTAGAACCTAGAGGCTCTTTAGGGGTTTAAAGGAAGGACAGCCTATAAAGCTACCTTCTAAATTAACCTTATTATAATTAGAACCTTTTAGAGCTAGAAAGTAAAGAATCCTAAAGCAACTAGCTTACTACAACTCGCTTATTAATAGCTTTAATATAAAGCTATAAGGGCGTATTCCTATAGTAGAAGGCCTTAACAATATTAACGCAGATAAGCCTAAGATAATACTAATTAATACCTTACTTAATAGAGCTGCACTTAATACCTAATCTTATAGACTTCCTATTTAGTTCTAGTATTCTATACGCGGCTATTATCTAGCTAATAAAGAATACTTTAATAAGATAAAGAATACCCATAAAAGTAAGCTTAAGCCTAAAGAGCTTATGCCGGTATAGGATGCGAAGAAGGCAAAGAATATATCGCGATAGTAAAAGCTACAGCTAAAATGGCAGGGCCCCCTCCGGATTAAAAGGTTATTAAAAAAAGGGTTCTATAAAATTAAGGACCTTAATAGCACTAAAATAGGAGGCACCCTATATAGGAATTAGTCGAAACGGTTTTGTATATAAGATCTTAAGGGGATTAGACCAGAAGACTGTATAAATAAAAGCAACCATAATATGGAAGAAGTCTTTGCAGAAGAAGAAGCACCTAAAGAGGAGGCTATAGCAGCGTCTCTTTCTTCTAACTGCACTACAATCTTACCGCGTCTTAAGGATTACACAACCCTACCAAAAAGGCAGTCTTTTATAAAGATTCTTCTATAAATAGGCTGTTACTTAGGACACTTATTACTATAAGCAGCAACTTATTCGCTTTCTTCTCTCTACCTCTATAATAAACACGTAAAGTAACTATAAGGATTAGAGTCTTCTACTATACTCCTACTTTATCCTACTAGCACAAGGAATAAGGAAAAGAGTTTAGCTCTTTAAAGCTAGTTTTAAATTCTCTATCTTAATAACTACTCTTATAAGGAATAACTGCATATATAGTTTTCTTCCTTCTACCTTTATTACTAATAACTATCTCTTATAAGTATTTTATATTTTTATATTTTACAATTTTCGAATTAATATTTTCGTTTCCTTTTAAGTTAAGAGAAGAGCTACTTTACTTTAAGAAGTCTTGGTTAAGCATACTGGAGGTTAAAGTTAGGCATTATCTAAGTCTTATTTATTCTTTTAAAAAATAGTTAATATTAAAGTTATTATTATATAAATGTCTTAGTAAGGAAAATCTAACTAATTAGACAACTTTAACTGGTGGTTAAAGTTCCTTAACATCTTAAGATTTTACGTAACAACCATTTTAATTTACCTTTTTAGTAAATACCACAAGATCTTTATTTTAACTTCCTGTCATCCTATTATCCTGTCATCCCATCACCCTATCTCGTTTAATTATACGCGCCCGTTTGCCTTTCTTTACGTTAAGAAGCACTATTATTACCCTTTTCTTAAATTGCTTATTACACACGTAGAATTTTACTGCAAAAATGCCTAGAATTATGGAACTCCGCTTAAAAGGAAGGCCGCTACCTCTACCTCCTATACCTCCGCCTCCTACTATCTGGTTAATAGCCCTCGTATATTAAGGAAAGGCGCAGATAATAGAGGTTATCTTTAAAGCTGCCCAAAGCCACCTAGTCAATTAGCGCGTGAATATCTATTATAGTTTAATATAGGTTATTTTAAACTAGGAGCATAATATAGTTAAGGCTGCAAGAAATGCTATAATTAAAATTAAAAAGGATAGAGAGCTTAAAGGAAACTTAGAAAGTAAAGAGTAGGAAAATGCCTTTATAGATATTAGGAAGCTTTCTAAGATTACTTATAAGATTAATGAGATTAAAATAGTACGGGATATAGTTAAGAAGAAGTAGGGAGAGGAACTTTTAGAAGGTCCCTGTAAGCTCTTCTATATATATTACGCACTAAAAAGTATTTATATCCTTATTAATTAAGCTAAAAAGAGCGAGATCGCTAGAGAGAATATGTTAAAGATAGTTAACAATATAATGCTAAACCGCCTAGAACTCTTAAAGGCCGGGATCTTAAGGACTCTATACCTAACACCCTTAGATTTCCTTAATGCTTATAAATTTGGACTAGAAGTTAATAAGGAGCTAGTTAAGAAATAGAGGCTCGCCTATTATCTAAGCTAGGGCTATAAGCTTTTAGTGCTAGCCTTAACTATTAAAGCTAGAGGAGAGGGATCTGTACTAAAGCCAGTTACTCTAGGACCTCTATTAGTACCTTTTAAAGAGGTTAAAGGCTTAAATATAAAGATACTACGTAGTACGTTTCTGTTTAGAGGTAAGGTTCCTAAAGCTAATAGAGAGGACTCTAAATCTGATAAATCTACGTCTTTAGAGGATATCTTTGTTACTAGCTCCTTACAGAAACATAAGGCTAGAAAAGCTTCTAAGAAATCTCCTAAAAAGAAGCTGAAAATAGGACTTATAAAACCTTTAGCTTCTAGTAAAGCTAATAAATAAAAGGAAAAAGCAGCTATAATTACTAAAGCTAATAGAGAGGTAATTGTTAGGAAACGGCCGAAATGAAAAATAAAATACTTATACCATTCTAAAACGCCAGTTAAATTAATAAAGGCTCTTAATTTAAAGAAAGAACTAGAAGGCGGTGTCTCTTCTATCTTATAACAGTTTATTATAGCCTAGTAAGGAAATAGGATAGAAGTCCACGCGCTATACCGGATACATCTTTAGAAAATAGTAGGATTGCTAGGACTAAATACCAATACTTCCTTTATAAATTTATATTTGCGAATTTACTTAGTCTCTAAGAACTATAATGCTATTAATATTCTCCAGATAGCTAAAAGCTCTTATTTTTAGTTTAAAAGGGATAGTCGTCTTAAGCATATAAACGATGGTCTTAGGATTTACGCTTATTCTACTATACGACCTAGTGATTATTAAGTAGATCGTATAGGGTTAAGGAAGCTTATATTAGGCTTAAAAGGGGAAATAAAATAGGACTTACTTAGAATCCACCAGGCCGATTTATTTAAATAGTAAAAAGATACTAGGATTCTAGATATTTTTAAAGAGGAGTTTAATATATATGCGCATTATTTACGTAAGACTACTAGAGAGAAAAATAGCGGTATCCTTCGGACTATATGCCATTCTCTACTATAGTAGGCAGTTTAAATAGATCTAGAGCACTACCGGCACACAGTGGCTTTACGCGCTAATGGCGCTACTTGTTTTATTACATATCTAAGCTATACGCTCCAGTTCCTTAGTAGCTATCTCCCTAAAAAGCAGAACTTGGAAATTAACCTTCTGCGAGTGCGTAAAGGAGGGCTAAATTCTAGAGAAAGCTGGCTTTGTTCTTATGTCTCCTTAATTAATAAGGGGAGTTAGTCTTACGTAGAGTTCCTACCCGGTATATATTAGTATATACCAGAATAGGTAGGCTTACTTTAAGAACGTAGGGAACTTAATAGTAGAGGGCGTATTAAGAATATAGAAACTGCTTAGATTAAAGCTAATGCTAAGAAGTTTAAGCTTAACTAAATGCCCATTACGTTAAGGACTAGTAAAGTGCGGTTTATAAAAGCTACTATTACATAAGGAGCCTCTTAAGCAACATTAAGTCGCTTAATTATTACACTAGACTTAATTACAATCCTACTAAATACTAAGAGATTAGAGATTCCTGGGCTTAAGAGCTAGTAGGCCGTTATATAGATAAATCTAGACGCTTTTCCCCCGGTTTTAACCCCTACTAGCGAACCTATTTCTAACGCTCCTCTATATAAGTTTCCGGCCTATATACAGCTATAGGCAAAGAGTGCTATTTTAAATGCTTTAGTTAGGAGACTTTTATGGGACGACCCTTAAGTAAAAAGAGAGCAATAGTTAATCCTAAATCCTTTATTAAATAATAAATATAAAGTATTTTAGGAAAGACATAGGATGTATATTGCTGAGGCTGTTTATAAGAGCTTTAGAGAGCTAGAGGAATTTAAGCAAGAGGTATTTAGGGTAAAGTCTTACTTTTTAGCAAAAGAATAAGGGCGTAAGCGTTCTGTAGATAACCTAGAATATCCTAAAGGCTTGGTTTTAGATCTAGAATACGAATATAACCTAGCTGGTATAACTTCTTGCGCTTCCCTACTAACCAATTATAGTTCTAAAGGCTATTCTAAAGGCGAGGCTGGGGCTGTTACGCCTTAGGGCGCTAGGACTGCTGCGCTAAACCTTAGTCCTAATATATTTAATAATAAGGTAGCGCCTATAGAAATTAACTAGGAGCTAAAGGATATAAGTAAGCTTAAAGAAGATGGCTTCCAAAATGCTGCTTCTGAACATTTACCGGCATTTATTAATGCTTTAGAGAATATTAATAAGCCAGCAGTATTACACCGCCTAACGCCTTCACTAATTTTAAAAAAGGGTACTACTTTGGAAGAATAGATAATTAATTCCAGTGTTCTCTAACCTCCTATATAGAAGATAATATAAGCGGAAATAAATGCTATCCGTAAAAAGGTGTCTTTAAAACTCTAGGTTAGTATTGTTAATATATAGGATAATATAAATATAGAGCTTAAGGCGGAAGGCGTAGATAGTATAGAATAGAGGCAATAAATAGGGAAGAGGTGTAGGCAGCTTTGGAGGAGTTAAAGGTATACTAGGTATTAGGTTATTTTTTTCTATCCTTAAGCGTTTCTTACCTACTAAATAGGGTCTATAAAGAAACGTTAGGGGATAATGTTTTAGGTAGGGGTAGTAATATAGTAGTATAGAACGCTCCTTAGTTATTTTAGTTTATTTCTTATTATGTATAGGGGGCTTAGGGTTATATATATTATAGAAGCAACCTAGGCTTTAACCTTATCCCAAAAAAAATCTAACTTACCCTTTAGTTATTCTTTTACCTTTTTAGCGTGACTTATCTAGTCCCATTCCCCTTATAATGCTTAATTAAGTATTATCTTTTAGTGTTAGGCTTTGCCCTTCCACACTAGCTCTCTATTATTTACTACTATAATTAGATCAGTATCTATATATTACCTTCCCTTTTAAAAAGTAGCTAGATCTAATTAACCTATAGCTTTGCCTACAAGCTTATTAAAATATTAGATACTTAGTTTAACTTTAATAATATTCTTAACGAGATTCTTAAATCTACTCCTCTTCCTTAGCTTCTACTACAGCTTCTGCTACTTCCTCCACTACCTCTATAGAGGAAGCCTTATATCCAACTTAGACGGCTACCCTTTAGGAATAGGCCTTAATGGATATTATTTATACGCCAACGGCTAAATTAGGAAAGCAGTATCTGGTAGTAGCTAGAGAGTACCTTTTAGGCTAGCTAGAGGTAAGAGCTCTAATAAATATAACATCTAAAGCAGTAGCGAAATTTCTGTGGGAAGAGGTTATCTAAATTAGGGAGTATTTAGACAACTCTCTATTAACGAAGGACTAGAGAATAAGGATATAGTTACTATTCTTGCAGAAACATATAGGATTTATTAAGTAGTTATATTAGCCTACTATCTATAATAATAAGGCCTAGTTAAGAGATAACATTAGCCTCTAGTAGCAGCGTTAGTGAAGTATAGAGGCAACTAGGTACAGAATCTAACGAAAGCGCTTTAGGCTAACTAAATAATAGTTAAGGCAATAACGGGAATAATACTGGCTTAAATGCTCTATAGACAAGAACATATACCCCCA
>Ga0307515_10005613_pt1 | contig 25360 bp, 29 predicted proteins | sample 17_EM_MG_FD_194513 | JGI IMG/M metagenome (GOLD analysis project Ga0307515, IMG submission 194513) | Populus trichocarpa ectomycorrhiza microbial communities from riparian zone in the Pacific Northwest, United States - 17_EM | ecosystem: Host-associated > Plants > Roots > Unclassified | place... | reverse complement strand
CCAATTCTTCGTTTATGAATGTCTGCAACCAATCAGCACTTAGGTTACCCAAGATGCACAGCCAAAAATTGTTGACGCTCCGTTGAAGCTCATTTTCAGAATGGGGCAGTGATCGTGTGCTTTACGCTTTTGCCAAGAAAGGCCGCCAGTATGCTCGTTATGGATAGTTCCGACCACGTCACCATTCATTTACCATACTTACAAGTCTGAAAATTGTTGACGCTCCATTGACGCTCATTTTCAGGATGGGGCAGGGAGCATGATACTATTATTTTTGATTTGGAAGGCAGCAAATACTTCGTTTATGAATGGCTGCAACCAACCGGCACTTAGGTTACCCAAGATGCACAGCCAACAATCGTTGACGCTCCGTTGAAGCTCATTTTCAGAAGGGGGCACTGATCTTGTCGTTTACTCTTGTGCCAAAAAAGGCCGTCAGTAAGGATGGTATGGATAGTTCCGACCACGTCACCATTCAATTACCGTACTTACAAGACTGAAAATCATTGACGCTCCGTTGACGCTCATTTTAACGTATAGTGAAATCAAGATCTGCTGCCCTTAATAATTGCAATCTTAAATATTTGAACTTTGTGGATGCCTTTCAGAATGATTAGGACTTGGCTCTATGGCAAAGCCGAGCCCAGTAATAATCCAGCAGTGGTCGCTCTCATCCAGTTAAAATTTATATGTTATGCCAAATGATGCATATTGCCTGCGACAGGTTAGTTTGTAAACAAATATTCTCTCGCGACTGGTCAACATTCTTCCATAATAATTCTCAAAATAAAATTCGTTGTCAAACTACATAATGAACCTGGTGATAATACATTGACGCATTCTGTCATACTTTTTCATGATCCCCTTATTCCTCCTCGTTTCCAATATATTGACCGTCACTAACGCCTTTTCAACTTTTTTCTTTAATTGTCGTATAGGCCGAATCAGTCCAGGAACATTCGGTGCCGCACTCACATTCCGCACCTCCAGAGTTTCTGAAACCTCACTGCCATTGTCCAGTTCCATATCTGATTCATTGTCTGCCTCCCAGTCATCTTCGCTGTCGTTTGGATTATCCAAGTCCCCATTCCAGTTAAGCCAATTTTGGGTGTCTGAAATGCTTTCAGGTGAGCTATCCTCATCACTTTCGGCAGGATGGCGGTCGATTCGTTTGATTCGGCGGACATTCAATACTTGAGTTTGTCCTCCAGGGAGGTCATTTGCAGACAAAGCTGGTGGCACATGTGATTTTTCCGATAATTTAAATGCAGCTGCACCATCATTGTGAAAGTTTGACCAGGATGCTTTGACGATCTCTTCGGTATCTGAAATGTAACCTACGGCAGTCATCTGTTTGTTTTGAGCACGAGATTGTTTCTGTGTAGCTCGTAGGGTATGGCTACCCTGCCACATCTCCACAAAGTCGTGGACCTTGGCCATTCTGTGCAACTTCTTTTCCTCCGCCTCTCACTTGATCTCCATGTCGTTATCAGTGCTGTCAAGATCCAGTAATGGGTCGTCGCCAGCCAGTAATCCGCTATTGGCTCGAGCAAACTGCCTTACTACCACTTTTTTGCGAAGAGTCTCGCCAGTGGTTATCGAATGCCTCCACCCTATCACATCCCGCCCAAGGGAAAAACTGGCCTCCACTCCGACACCGTAAGGTATGCTAGAGAATATGTCACGTGCCACATTGGAGAGATCGGCGTAGTTTGAGTGCGTTTCTTCTTGCTGCCGCCACCAGTCGGTGATATCCGGTATCCAAAATGTATTACTAATCTCCATTGGGTCGGAGCGGTAATCATTAAGATTCGGATTAACTTGCCCCCAGTTCTGTGGTAATTCAGGAGGTGAATTCAAATAGAGCATCGCGGCTGTCAATAAACGTGCTGCACGATAGCTTCATCCGGGTGTCGTTTCGGCCACATTGGTACCCATTAAGTATTTGTCGTCATCTCTGGACAAATTGTATGGATCATAAGATGATTGACCAGATCTAGAAGTGATTTCGAAGGAGCTGAGATTGTTGTTCAGTGTGTTATCAGACTAAATGACCGGCAATCGTCTATGTTTCACGCAGTATTAGTTCTCCACATACTTCAGAAAGGGCTCCTGGTATTGGGTAGTATAAGAAGTCGCATCTTCAGGATTGATATCCATGCCCTTGTCCCACTTCCTAAACGACCGCAACTTCCGGAAAGGAACAAGGATATGTGACGTAATGAGGAGCATACCAGTCGTTGAAGTGACTTCAGTATAGTATTTAGATAAATTTTGCTGTGCACACTTCACAGCAAAGAATAAGTCTTCCTTCCATTGTGTCTTTTTCTTGGTCAAAGCTCGCATCACGCCATCCATGTGGTCAAACATGTCATTGTAGACAGTGATGACGTGATGCAGAGTAACGGTATGCCGTTTCGACATCCAAAGGGTCCAGTACTGGAATGGCCATACAACCTCCATCACCTACTGGACAATAGTCCACTCATCCTGAGTCGTGAAGAGGGGCCGGTAGTCGCTATACTTTGGGTTTTTAAGCCACTCCTGGGTGAATTCACACAATCAGTAGGCGCGCTCGAGGAACTCCAGTGTCGAGTTCCAACATGTCTTCACATCCATGATGCGTAGTACTGCGATCCGGAATTTGGCTTTTTGACAGTCAATAACCTCGTTTCGACGTCCAGGTGTCAGCATAATCAATACAGCAAGCATTCTCTGCTATATGAAGGTCGGTTTCAGCACTTTCATAATATGTTGAAATACGTACTTTCTCACTTATCTTCGCTAAACCTGGTCTCATGGCCGACACCTTGTTGAATCTAGCATTTCCCTCTTTTCGAAGTCTTTCACTCTTCCCAATGTCTGTGCTTTCATTCTCTCCAAATTGCTGATCGTGCTCATGGGCTTCCCAAGACTTGGTGCGGCCTGTTACACCCAGACTGCTCATGAATGCGCCCAAAGACAGCTGAATGACGTGCGCCATGCATGGTATATGGTTTCTCAATGCGGGCCACTCGATTCCAGAGGCCTCATAGGTTGTTTGTTGTTCGCGAGTCATCGAGTAATTTGTGGAAGCATTGTCGGTTGTAATTCCAAGTAAACGGCCATCAGTCTGTTCGAAACGATCAAGAACTTCTTTCAAATGTCCGGCTAGATGTGCTCCCGTATGCTGACCCTTGACCTGTAATCCTTAATGAGCTTTCGAAACAGAAGAAGATTGGGCTATCAACCTCATTGAATGCTAGTTGTACTTCTTGCAAAGCCCAATTTCGATCCATCTAGTAAGCAATAACCGATGTTATTGCTAATTTGTTCGTTGATGTCCATCCGTCCAAACCTAAACTAACTTTTTTTGTTGATGGCAATTGCTTCTCAATTGCATCCACTGTCAGTGTGTATTCCCTCCGGCAAATATTATGCAGGGTGCTGGCTGACGGTAACACCAACTCGCTTCGTAATGCGTTGTATGACTGTCCTAGTTCAATGTTTGATATTGCATTCCATGGAATATGTGCCTGAACAAAACCTAACATGAGGTACCGATTTCAGGTGTCTTGGTGAAATCCAGCAGTTTGAAAGTCCTTTGCTGCCAGTTTAGAGTGTTTTGCCTGTCAATTCAGTAAGTATACTTGAAACCTGAATGGTCAATTTGATTTTCCTTTGCGAACTTACAATCAGAATTCCTCGACTTCCTTGCCGCTTGAGTATGGCCAAAGCTGTTTCATCGACTGTTGAACTAGTTAATTCGGTTACCTCTGACACTGTTAATTCGTTTAACTTTGCGATATGCGCTTTTGCCAGCAAGTGTTTGCCCATTGAGCTGGTCCCATGTTCTGATGGATGGCGCAGAAATTGATGAGAAACGATACATATGATGCCGGGGCTGCCAGTCTCTTCCATTCCGCAATGTAAATAGAATCGCCACGAAGGCGCATGCCTAGAGTTATTCCAAGCAGTAGGCCGCTTCGAGCCTACATTCATTGAAGCCCACCAAGCATCGAAGACGATTTGTAAAGTAAGGTCGCTTAAATCACGAATGAAGACACGTTCTTTTTTGCAAGATATCATAACCTCTACCAACGAGGTATTTAGAGATTTTGTATCTGACATCATGGTAGGAAATGGAACTCTGCGTAATTAGATCTGGGTGACTGTCAATGGATACCTTATAGTCAGGTAGAATGCAGGTTTTTATATATTGACTTTACAGCTACAAGCAAGAAAATCGTCAGACCTGTGAGACATCGCATGCATATTTGTGAAGTTGAATACAAGGGCATACAAAGACGAGACGGTTGCGATATCATTGCTAGCATTTTTGCCCATAAAGGCAGCCGATAGTCCGATTTTGTGTCATCACCGCTGCATTGCTGTCCGATAATCCAAGATGGAAGCCCAAACATCGTTGACGCTCCGTTGACGCTCATTTTTAGGAAGTAGTAGCGATATCGTTACTAGCATTTTTGCCTAGAATGGTGGCCAATATTATGATAATGGGAGTATGCCGTTGCACAGCCCTTGAATTGTCTATGATGCGAGACCAAAGATCGTTGATGCTACGTTGACGCTCATTGTTAGGAGGTGGTAGCGATATGGTAGTAGGCATTTTTGCCCATAAAGGCGGCCAATACTGCCATTATGGCTTAATGCTGTTGTGCAGCCCAGTCATTATCCAAGATGCAACACCAGAAATCGGTGACGCTCCGTTGACGCTCATTTCTCGGATGCGGCAACAAGCATGCCGCTTGCCGTTTCACATCAAAAGCCGGCCAATTACTCGTCTTAAGATTTATGTGACGATGCAACCCCTTGATTGTCGAAAAGATCAAACTAAAACCGTTGACGCTCCGTTGACGCTCACTTTAGAGACATAGTAACGGTCATTGGGTGCGCAATCATTTTGCATGACCGTCATAATGTCATTATTGACAGTCAATAAGTTTTTAACATCCAGTTCGGGGCTGGGACACTAGCCGGAGATTGCCACCTAATCTGACTGGCCAACAACGCAACCGCTCTCACCGCACCCTCTGCACCACTATTCACGTCATCAGTCCGATCAATGACGTGGTTCCTTTGCATTTTGGCGCTTTCAGCCGGTAAATTACGGCATACAGATCCATCAACTAATTTCAGACATATAGAGCGGGACTTCCTGACCATTCTTTTTCCAGCCTGTTTTCCTCGATTTCCATGACGTACCATATGCAATGTTCAAAATCTCGACCATGTGCAGCAGGTCTGAGCAGACAGTTATGCAGTTAGCTGGATGAACTAATGCTGCATGACGGCTGTCATTGATCCGAGTTCAGACCGCACACTGACCGCTCGTCCTATGACTCGTATGACATCGCTGAATTAAATTCTGTTAGTATATTTCGTCTCTATTTTAGGTTTTGCTTTCTAATGTAACTGTAATTGGCAGGTCAATCTCATGTTTGCCGGCCATCTATCAACCAGATTTGGAGTCTAGAACATTTGCATGGCCAGTTCGACCCTTGCACACACTCTGATGAAATATCATGTCTCACAATTTGGTCACTGAAATCAGGAAAAAGCTGACACATAGCAAAGTAGGTACACAAATTGCATTTCCGCAAGTAAGGTCTTCAAAACTACCTATTTGGCTATCCATACCTCCGGCGATGTGGGAGCCGTCACCATATCTTCGTCCGAATCTGATTTCTATATGGTAATGAACTAGGTATGCTTCATGCAGGGGTAAAAGCTTATGGGTTCAACAGGATTTGCTTTCTGAATCGGCATCGAATCGGTCACCATGCCGGCCGAAAGAACCGGTATGAATTTATGTGACTGGGGTTTCTCCGAACCCAGTCTCATTTGACCACTTCCTGGTCGAGAAGTCACCGCTGGCATTTCCGATTGTCCTCAGACGATCTCAGGGGTCTGCATATGCTCTCCAACTGTTATCAGGGATGGTGTGGCAGTAGTCGTGTCTATTTGGGGCTTGACAACCGCCAGAACCTTCAATTCGGCTGTCCCATACCTCATATCTCTTTCACGAAAGTAGTTGGCTGCATCCCCCCATCGCGGTTGGGTCAATTCGTTAAGTCTCATCTGCTTCTGGCGAAAGCTCTCCATGCAGTGCTGTACCGTTTTAGTGATTGTGCCCATCACCCAGCCAGGTTCATCATGAGCACTGAGTTTGCCGCGCTCTGTATCTTCTTCATCATCTTCTTCGTCTTCCCTATCCTGCTCATCATCGGAACTTGCAAGATGGCTCAGACTGTCTCCGATAGCATTCAACATCTGTTCAAACGTTGTTTCCGGCTTCCTGGTTGTCGCGTAACCGTTTTCAGCAGTCCTCACATCTTGCATAACTGCTGTCTCTGCGTCTTGAACTCGCTTTCTTGCCACTGCGGTCTCTCTCTCCACAAAATCCTCGATCCATTTCTCTTTCTCTTCATTGGTTAAAAAGTGCGTTTCCTGTCATTTCTCCGCCGCAAGCTTCTTTCTAGATCGCAAGCTGCGCAATGCTCCCGATGCTCGGACCCTTTCTGCCACCAAGCCGATCTTGCCTTCATTCGCTTGATGATGTTGACGTGTGGACTGCTTTGTAGATTTGCCGTATTTGCCTGCCGGAAGTGGAGACAAGTTCTGTTTGGGAGCATTTCCCATTGTATCGTGTGTTGACCTTGTTGTTGGGCGTGATGTTGGATGTTGCAAGATATGGACCACATGGAGGCAAGCCGAGTCTTTTGTGTCAAGGTTCATACGTTTGATCAACTCGAACAAAGCTAAATCTGCGTTTTGATTGCCATTTCAGTTGGAATAGTAACACTAATCGTACGTTATGACATGATAGTTAGCGTATGGTTCATGTAAGATCCCGGCTATGTGTTGAGACAAACATCACGAGACGACCATTCCATCGCAGAATTTCCTTTTCATATCTATCAAACACGTGATATCAGCTGTCGTTCGCCTCAATGTATCCCTGCACACAAACAAACAAACACACATCATCGGACCGACTTGCTGCAAATCGCCGGACCGTTGGAATCACTTCTAACTTGTAGCGATACGCAGCAGGATGTATGCTGAGCAGAACGTGCAAGTTGACAGTCATTCATTCCCTTGTGACCTGTAGCTTACTATATATTCCTCAGGACTATCCACATTTCGTTATCATCTTCCTCACCTTGTCCACAATAGCAAGTCATGGCTCCACAAACACCTCAGCCCGGTGTGATACAATCCGAATCGAGCCGAACGCCGGGCCCTTCATACAATGCGCCCCTGGCTGAGACACAGCTGCAACGCAGATACCAGTTGGTCCACCGCGACGCTGCAATTGCAGGCACCGAAAATATCGCCCAGGACTCACTCTTAAAAAATGTACGTGAAACCGGATGCAGCAATAATAGGCAGCAGCATGCTATCGGATATGAGTAGCTCCATATCGATATAGAAGGCGGTCAACTAACAATATAATGTACAGCTGGTGTACGTAGAGAGCTCCATGACCAATTTATCGCTGCCAGCAATGGCAAACCTCCATGGTCGACGAAGGCATTTATCCGCACGGTCCGCGAAATTGAACATCATGATGTCGTCAGCTCTGGGCTTTTCGCGGACGAATTTCGTGATAAAGGTCCCCGGGAGTGGACAAAACAGGCTTTAACGACTCTAGAGGAGGCTACAGAGTCGTATATGGTTGAGGTGATTGCCAAAGCTTCGTTTTGGAAGAAGCAACTAATTTCTTGTAGGTTTTCAACATGTCTGCGACTATGGCGAGGTAAGGAGGTCGGGTACAGCTGGAACAGTCTGACATGCGCCTGGCCTTGAATATGGCGAAAATGGCTAAAGGCGGGTTTTCGCGCGCCGCAATTAAGAAACCTCGCGCCGAAGTCCGAGAAGAGAAGAAGCGAGGAGTTGAGTTTCCTGGGCGTCAGAAGTTGAAGGCTGCGATGGAATGACTCCCGGCAATGGTTTACAAAAATCATTTGGCCAGCTGCCTTCCATGCCAAAATGGTACAGCAAAGAATCTGGTGACCCGCTAGAGGCGCAAAGGAACCGCCGCACCTCCTCCAGAACCGGCGGCACCTCCGCCCGGAACGCCATCTGCGCCCCCAGCTGACGCTGAGGGAAATGAAACTTATGAAATAGAAGGTATGCCATCAAGGTGTGTGTATATGCATTCTCCACTTCCAAATACTCAATTTTTCAACCATAATGCATTTGCCAAGGAAAGCAAGTGCGATAAAGATTTTATTCCAGATTTGCTGTGTACACTATCTGCTGCACGGAAATACCGCTGACATTGATTTTGCAGACGACAACAGCCTCTTGGGCGAATCTGAGGGTGAGGAAGACAATTGATTGAAAGTAACGGGTGGGACACATTACTGTACATTTTAAAGGATATATTTATATGCACAATTTAAGAACAATGTAGTGATAATGAAAACATACATGAAATGGATAGAACGACTGTCAAAACACTGTACTTGATAATCTATGCCAAAGTAGCTGGTTGCATAATGCGGATACGTCAGTGGCAAAATGAGCATCAACGGAGCGTCAACGATTTTTGACCTTGCAGGATGGTTAATCAAAGCACAAGATAGCCACCAATGTCTATATATGGAGTTTTGACTGGTTTTATGGGCTAGAACGTTTGGATCACTGAGTTGCAGCATTGAAAATGAATTAGGTTGTGATTGTCCGGGAGGCTGTTGCGGGACGACCTCTTGCTTATCAGCCTAGAAAGGCTGCCAAAACCTTGTTTATAGATGTCTACGATCATTTACCACCAAGATTTCCCAAGATTCAAGACCAACAATCATTGTTGCTCTGTTGACGCTCACTGTCAAGATGGTGCATGGAGAGTGTAGCATTCTCTTTTGCCTAAAAAGGCGGCCAATACAATGATTATAGATAACAATGATTGATTCACATTTTAATCACCTGACTTACAGGACGAAAAATCGTTGACGCTCCGTTGATGCGCGTTTTCAGAATAGGGCAGCGAGCGTGATTATAACTCTTTTGGGTTGAAATACGGCCAATACCTTATTTATGATTATTTGCATCCAATCGCCATCTAGATTACTCATGATGCAAGACCAAAAATCATTGACGCGCCGTTGACTATCATGTTCAGGATGGGGTAAGGAGCATGTCTCTCTTGTTTTTAGTTATAATGGCGGCCGATTCATCTGAAAAGGTCAATGATGTGCAAAAGTTAATATTTTGCGATTAACAGTAGGGTATTTAAATGCGACCACATAGAGAAAAACCCGAAACACAGAACCGGAGATTGGAACCAACGGGTCTAGCCAAACCCGGCAAAACCTGCAGGTTGATGGGTACGGGTCCGGGTTTGGCCCGCCAAGATGCTGCGGGTCGGGTGTTTAGACAGTTCTGGAACCAAACAGAAACGTTTTTCCGGTTCGAACCCGCACCACTGGCGGGTAACCCAGACCTGTTGCTATCACTACTCACTGGTCACATTGCATATTTACCCCCTTTACTTTGCACCTGCAATGCGATGATGTATACGCACCATCAGAATAACAGGTGTGTTACACGCTTCCCTGGGGCTCCAGATGCTGTAGCCGTTGACACAATGCCTGGCGATGTTTATGCCTTTCTCCAGCCAAGTGCCACATGTTACTTCTCCGGTATTGCTATAGATCGGATGCCACCCTCTCACCATATATGTTTAGCTTTGAGATGTCGTCACGTCTTACAATACAGTCTGCACTTCAGATACATCGCTTGCCGTTGCATTTGCTTTGCCATTATTGTATTTTTCAGGTCTGAAATATACTGTCCAATCTTCACACTCTCTACTACCATGCCCTCAGTCCTCCACATTCTGCATTGATCCATCATCGGCTTGCGAAACTTCTTCCACCTCATCGGCATCCACATCGTCGCCATCGTTGCCCTCATACCCATCGAGATCACTGGTTCCCAGGTCAAACCGCTCTGTTTCGGTTGCGGCCTATCGTCGCCGGCTGGCGTTGCCGATGGCATCGAAATCATCGCTTTCGTCACGTTCATCTTGACAATCACTGCTGCCCCCAGGCATCCAAAAATCCAGTTCGTCATTGCTGCAATAGTTGTCTATTAGGATGTTTCGGTCTGTGATTCCGATCACAGGCTTGTAATACGCCACTTCGGAAGTCAAATAGTCAAGAAGAATTGCATTGTCCACACACGCTGCTTCCATCGTGATGACCACGGCAGGCATTGGGTTCTCTGCTTGTTGGATCTGACGTTTGACTGTAGGAAGAGTGTTTTTATACACCCTCTGATGGTACCTCTCGGGTGGTGTGTTTCAGGTAGTAATCAAGAATCTATATGTGTCTGCAACGCCAGGTGATGTTGACAACTTGCGACCCGTTGCAGCGCAGCAGGATGCGTTCTTACCACTGTCATTCTTGTAATTCAAGTAGTTTGAGCGATCAGGTCTGCCCGCTTACAGATTTGACTGGGAAGCTTTTGGATTATCACCTGTGTTCTTTTGACACTCTCGGAGAGCATATTGCAACGCGGTGCAGGGAAACATGATCAGTGGCGAGGGTATCTGACCGTCCGTGTCATCAATCATGGAATCATGAAATCCATCAGCATGCTGGCCTCGGTAATTCTCCCGATGATAAGATTTGATGTAGATATACCCTGGGACTGCTTCCGCCAGCAAGTAAAGATGACCCTGGCCATTCATTTGCAGCTTTCGACTGTCTCTGCGTTGGATTTGAACTGCGTACACCACCTTCCACATGCTCTGCTACAGGAAAAAGATACTTATTGTCTGCCAGAAGGGAATCAATGAATTCCAAACGCTTTGCGTCGGATTCAAAGCCGTGCAGATCAGAGAGCGTTGCTCTGATATCCCTTGTGGAATGAATGAAATCGGATAAAACCTTATCCACATGTGCATGAACCTGGTACCCGTTTTGGCATGCAATATCCAATGCGGGCCGTTGCTTCAGCATACCACTTTCAAGATCTCCTTTGTGCATACCTCAAATGCTATGGACCAAATCTTGCTTGGCTGCATAGCGGTGTTGCAGTATTTCTCTATTATCTGCCAGTGTGGGGCTTCAGCAAATGCTGTCGCAACGCTTCACATTGTATAAGTTACCATTTCCATGTGGCTTGCACTCATAAATGGCCATCTGTTCCACATGTAGAGCTCCAGGAGTCAACCTGCTGCAAATACAAGGCAAGTCATGTCCGAGTGACCAAATCGATGGATGCTGCGACTGCGGGAGACCACTGATCGAGGTGTAGACACCTCCCGCTGTTGCAATTGCCGATGCCTCTGTCTCCGATTCTTAGCTGTAGCTTGCGTCCCCAGTGGATCTGTAATGATCCTGCGGGCTTTTGGATTGAGGTTGAGGGTAGGCATGTTTTCCAGACCGCTGAGAGGAGTGGGAGTGCTAGCAATGCGGGATGCGGGGATGAATACAACGTATCATGATGAGGCTGTCTGTGAGGTTCGTCTGGGTGCCCGTGTGCTACGACTGCTTATACCCAGTGTGGTGGTTGGAGTATTGATTGACCGTCCCAGTGCGGTGGACGCGGTGGAAGTCACGCGTTGAGTCATATCTGCAAAGCGAGAATTGTTCAGCGCAGATGAGGGGTTGGAGTTCTGACCTTGCATTGTAGATGCTACGGAACTCCCTCCTTGGGAATAATCCCTGTCGCCAGCCAGTACAGGAATGCGTCGCTTTGGAGCGGGGAAGTTGAGAATTTCCAGAAGGCCCACGCTAATGTTCTTTCTGACAATTTGCAAGCCTTCAATCAGTTCATACGACCAGAGTCCTTGCAGGGTGAGGGCTTTGGGACGGAATAGTCCTAGATAGATGTTGGACATTAAGCATGTAGAAATGACTTCCTTGGCATGCATATGCAATGGAAGGCGAGGTAGACTCATACAGGAGTGACCACGGAGGGATTGCACAAAATACGGAGGCGCAGTGAGGACCGCACTAGACTCTAAACCGTGACAATACTCTGGGCCGAGATCCCTTGAAAAGCATTCTGCTATGGGGATAACTGCCATCATATTAAACTCAGATTGAGTTCACCATTTATATTCACTGTCACAGCAACGTCTGAAGGTCTATTTGCACCGCATAAACGGTGTTTATGCCTACTTGGTGCGATGATCATTGTATTGCAGTCGTTCTTGTCACAATGCTTCGAACCATCGATTGTGAATATCTTCAGCTACCTGGTGGGAATTCCGCTTTGGCAGAGCTAAATGCAGCCCAAAGCGAACAATGACATATACCCTATCCTATGACATCAGTTGTGCGTGCTGTTTCCACCGCTAAGTGTGTTGGTAGCCATGTTGGATGGTTGCATAGATAGGACAACCCGAAAACTACTAAGTTTGCTCTGAGATGCACGAGGTCTGAGGGGAAACAGCTCTATGTGATCCAACAGCAATGCCCGGCATCGTATAGTCTTCTAACCGCGAGTACTCAACCACTTCTCGACGATTCTCATTCATGAGGTGCCTGGTGGTTGTGCATAATAACGGCTGGGCCATTTTGTGTTTGTGAAACAACACAACACAGGATATGAATCAAAATTATCATACATCACCAGTGGTACCAAGAAATCGCAGGAACTCAAGTACATATATCTCTTCTTCCCACCTACACCTGCAGTCTGTTTTAGGCCCGTATTTAACCAACTGCCAGCATCCTGATCTATCTCGACATCATGTCAGTTGCACGACACAACACCTCTCATTCCAAAACACACCCGATTACCTACACAACGTTGTATGTTCCCTCTGAGCGTCCTACCGTTAAATGCGACTGTATCACAATGGTAACCCCTCGGATGTAGACTGATTTTCAACTAACAGCAATGGCATCAAAGGTAGTGTTAGCAATGGGTCCGGGTAGCCTGCCAGCGGTCCGGGTGTGGGCCGCAACAACGGGTTGGTTCGGTTCCAGAAACGTCCAAAATCCCAACACACTGACTCTTGCTGGGCCAAACACGGACACGTAACCATCAATCCGCGGGTTGTGCCTGGTCTGGCACGACCCGTCAGTTCCAATCTCCCGTTCTGCATTTCAGGTTCTACAATTATGGACCCATTCAGATATGCTACTGTTAATTGTAAAATATTGATATTGGTACGTGAAAGTTTGTTTTTGACGTATTGGCCACCTTAATGCTCAGAACGAACATAGACACACAACCTACCACATCCTGAATATGAGCGACAATGGAGCGTCAACAGAGCATCAACAATTATTGGTCGTGTATCTTGGGGATTCTGGGGGGCGACAGGTTACACACAGTCTGAAGAAAAATATCGGCCGCCTTTATAGGCAAAAGAGAAAGCGAAAGCCGACCTACCCCATCTTGAAAATGAGCGTCAATTGTGTGTCAAGGATTTTTAGTCATGCATCATGTGTAATCATAATACCAATAGATTGCAGCATATCATAAACGAAGTATTGGCCACCTTTAAAGCAAAAAGAGAAGGCGAAACACTCCCTACCCCATCTTGAAAATTAGCGTCAACGGAGGGTTAATGATTTTTGGTCTTGCATCTTCCGTAATATGAGTGGCGCTTGATCAGAACTATCCATAAACAATGATATGGCAGCCTTTATAAGCACAAATGTACAGGATATTCCCGCCACATGCTCTGGGACAGTAACAACTTATTTCATTTACAGATCTGCCACTAAGAAATCTGGAGCCTTTTAGCATACAAAAACAGTCAAAACGATGGATATAGGCCGTAATGGCCGCGTTGCGCTGTGATTGACCAAGATGGAAGGCCACCAATCATTGGCGCTCTGTTGAAACTCATTTCCAAGATGGGTCAGGGAGCATTTCACTTTTTTTTTTTTCTATACAGGCGGCCAATACTTCATTTATCACTGTCTGCAACCTGGCACCACCCAGATTACCCAAGATACACGACCAACAATCATTGACGCTTCGTGGACCCTCATTTTCAAGATGGGGCAGGGTAGGTATCGCAATCTGTTCAACCTATAAACGCGGCCAATGATTCCTTCATAATTGTCTGCAACCTATTGGCGTTCCGATTACCTAGGATGCATGACCAAAAATCGTCGATGCTCTGTTGACGCTCATTTTCCAGATGAGGTAGGGAGTGTGTCACTACAATTCTCGCCAATAAAGGTGGCCAATTGTTCGATTCTGTATAACCATGACCAAATCAATTTTCAATTACCTGACTCACATGACCTAAAATTGTTGACGCTCTGTTGACCCTCATTTTGCCATGGCTGTATCCACAATATGCAACCATTTGATTTTGTGTAGTCTATCATTTACATTGTTTTGGCAGCCTTTCTTGCGTTTTCATTGACTTTCTCCTTGATCACAACATTGTTTGTTAATAATACATATAAGTATATTCTTTGAAATATACTTGACAGTGTCTGCTAATTGCAGAAAATGATGATCTCCAACATCCCCTGCCGTTCGATCAATGCTTGTCGTCACTTGCCAGTTTGCTCAATAGGCTGCTCTCATCTTCACAATTGATGTTAGCTGCATTAACAGATGGCAGATAGTGTACTAACCAGTGGATGTTCATTCATCAGTCAGCGTATCTGGATCAAAATCTGTATCATGCTGGCTAGCCTGAGCATATGCATCAAGAGGAAAAAAGTCCGCCGAGGCAAGGAAAGTATGTGAATACACAGATCCGGCCTACAAAGTGTCAATTTGGGAACTTTGAGCTCCGGAATTGTTACTGGTTGGGGCGACTGGCATTCCAGGCAGAGGTGGTGTCGGCTCTGGAGGCTGCTGTCTGCCTCGGTCAGGTGGACGTGCACCTGTCTGTTTGCGACTCCAGCGTGACTGCGGATTCTTTGTGGTGCCATTTTGGTAATGAAGACATCCTGCCATGTGGTTTTCACGAAGCATAGCCAGGTGTCTTTCCTTCTCAGGCTTCACCCTTTTATGCCCAGGAAACTCACACCTCGCTTCTTCTCTGCTCGGACCTTGGTGTGCGGTATCTTTATCAGATATTCCATCTCCTCTGTTACGGAGCGTGAAAACTCTTGTTTGGCCATTTTGGCCATATTCAAGGCCAGGCGCATGTTGGACAATTCCAGCTCTACCCGACCTCCTTGCCTTGCCATTGTAGCAGACATCTTGAAAACCTTCAAGAAATTAGTTGCAGCTTCTAATAATGAGATTCGGCTATTACCTCAACCATATATACGTCCATCTCCACCTTTAAGATGATTAGAACCTGTTTTATCAACTCACGGGTATGCTCATCACGGAATTTGTCCCTGACAATCCCACCGCTGACAACATCATGAGGTTCAACTTTGCAGACTGTGAGGACAAATGCCTTGCTCGACCATGGAGGTTTCCCATTATGGGCAGCGATCAATTGGTCATGTAACTCTCTACGTACACCGGCTGTGGGTTATACAGTTCATTAGCGGCTGTTTACCTCATTATGGATATACTCACATCCAACTGCATGCTGCATCTTTTTCTAGATGCTTCGGGTCATATGGACGATTTTTCCATGTGCACCCTGGGTCATATTTTGGTAGCCGTATCAGCAGCATCGTGGTGGACTGATTGGTGTCTGCATTCTTGCTCTGTGCCAATGAGTGATGTATTGGATCTGGTGCCCGTCAATCAGCTTGAGTTGGATCCGCTCCCACCCGGCGGAGCTGGTTGCGTATCCATGATATGCTGGTGTGGAATTGGAGAGGGAGATGATAATGAAAGGAAGTGGGAAGGCTGGAGGACTATATAGTTAGCGCCATGTCAGAATGCAATAAGTAGCAACAAACAAGTGTGTGATACTGAAGATGAATCCTGCTGCATATGGGCGGACGTTGCAGGGGTTTTCCACCACCCTGCGATTTGCAATAAGTCAGGCCGATGTTGTTTGTATGTTTACAAGGATATATCCCGGTGTACGACAGCCATGATGGCATGATAGTCAGATATATATAGGACATTGTTCCAGGGACAGGATGTCAGCTGATAGTTATCTCGAATTATCCCCAGGATATAACATCAAACTGACGCTAACGATGAAGTCATGTTGTACGGTTAGCCTAACTATTCCCAATATATTAACATTCAAAATGCAGATTTTGCTTTGTTCAACATGATTAAACATACCAACCTTGACATAAAAGACACAGCTTGCCTCCATAAGGTCCATATGTGGCAACGTCCACCATCTAGCCCAACAACAAAGTCAACGCAAACTACAATGATCAATGCTCCGAAAAACAACATTTCACCACTTTCAGTGAGCAAATATGGCAAATCGACAAAGCGTTCCACACAACGACATCATCAAGTGAATGAAGACAAAAGACCCTTGGAAGCAGAAAAAGTCCAAGCCCTTGGGACATTGTGCAGCTTGCAATGCAAAAAGAAGCTTGCGGCCGAGAAACGACAAGAAATGCTCTTCCTAAGAAATGAAGAGAAAGAAAAATGGATCAACGATTATGTTGAGAGAGAAACCGCTGAGGCCAGACAGCGAGTTGATGACACAGAGGCAGCAGTTCAGCAAGAGCAGCATGAAACAAGGAAACGTGAAATCATGGGATTAACAAACTGAGAGGCTGAACACACAGTTCCGCAGATGATGGTTGCTATCGGAGACTGTCTGAGTAATCTTGCAAGTTCCAATGATGGGGAGGTAGGGGAAGATGAGGATGATGTAGAGACAGAGCAGGGCAACATGAGCGAAGATGACGAACCCAGTTGGTTGATCTGCACAATCTCCAAAACGGTACATCAGCACTTGGAGAGGTTTTGGCAGAAACAGATGAAGCTTGACATGTTGTCACAACCTGGATGGGAGGATGCAGCTGACTACTTCAATTAATGAGATGAGAAGTAAGGCACATCCGATTTGAGGGTAACGGCAGTCGTTACACCGCAAATGAAAGATGATGCAGCCGCACCTGCACCGACATCATTTGGAGAGCTTATGGAGTTCATTGACATTCTCCCCGGAATATAGCAAATGCCACACGGGGCTTCTTGATCAGGAAGTAATCATGTTTGGCCAGGTTGTGGGAAGCCGCAGTCAAACACGACTATATCCAGTCTTGCACCCGCCGCGGAGCCCAATTCATCACTCATTGACAATGTGAAGCCTGTTGAACTCAGAAGCATTTACCCCTGCATATAGCCTCCCCAGCTGATCACCAGATACAAATCAGACTCGGATGAAGACATGGTGACGGCCCCTGCGTCATCTGAGCAGTAGAGATGGAAATTCGTAATTTTGACGTTCTATATCTGTGAAAAGCAATTTGTGTACCAATTTTGCTACCTGTTAGAATTTTCTTAATTTCAGCAGCCAAATTGTGAGACATGATAATTCGTCTGTGCATGTGCAAGGGTCGGATGCACCATGCGAAAGTTCTACAAGCCAAACCATGCTGTAAGACAGCCAATAGGTTCGATTTCCATTTACCAATTACTGTTAAGAGAACATGCCAAAGCAATATTAGTGACGAAATATACTAACAAAATCTACATGACTAACGACATACAAGTCATAGCAAGAGTGGTCAGTGCTCGACACGAATCTGTCTGAATGTCGACCATCATTCTGCATTCATCCATGCATCCAACTGAATAACTCTCTGCACAGGCCTGGTGCACATGGTTGAGATATTTAAAATTGCTTATGCTATGTCATGGAAATTGAGGAGAAGGAGCTGGATGATGAAAGGTAAGGAAATTGAGCGATATTTACCAAAAACTAGCTAAATGATCTACATGCCGGAAATCGCCAGCCGAAAGCGCAGGAATGTGATAGCGCCACATCATCTCTCACTCAGATAACGTGGATAGAGGTTGATCAGAAATTGAGAGGCCACAAAGATCCTGGATGCAAATGATGATACTTAGAAATGCAATATTGGATGTCAATGATGACTTTACCATTTGTTGGATACAATTATTGAGTGTAAGAAGGCTGTTTCAATGTGATTAATGTGAGAGTCAACAGAGTGTCAACGATCTTTTGTTTTCCACATTCGACAATCAAAGGCCTGTATTGTCACATCCGTCCAGAGTGAATGTATTGGCCGGCATTATTACGGAAAACTCAAATGACATGTTCATTGACCGATCCTAAAAATGAGAGTCAGCCAAGCGTCAACAATTTTGGGCCTTGCATCTTGGTAAATCCATCGGTTGTGCGGCGACAGTAGATCATAATTGAACAATCGGCCGCCTCTGTAGGCAAAACTGGCTGTGACAACATCGCTCCTATGTCCTAAAAATGACGGTCAAAAGAGTGTCATCAACCTTTGGCCTTGCTGCTTGGAAAATCCAAGGTCTGAGCGGTGACATTAGCCAATAATCCAACTAGTGGCTGCCTTTCTGGGCAAAAATGGTTGCGACAGCATCGCTGATATGTGCTAAAAATGAGCGTCAACGGTGCATCAATGATATTGGGCCTTGCATTGTGGATGATCGAGGGGCTGTGTGACTACATTGATCCATAATTGAACTATCGGCCGCCTTTCTGGGAAAAAATGCCTTCAACGACATTGGGACTATGCCCAAGAAATCATCGTCAACTAAGTGTCAACAATTTTAGGACTTTCATCTTTGACAATGAAGGGGCTGTGCGACCGCTTCTATCTATTATGGAACTATTGGCCACCCTTCTAGGCCAAATTACTCCCAACAACATCGCAACTATGTGCTAAAATGAGTGTCAATTGAGCGTCAATGGAGCGTCAACAATTTTTGATCTTGAATCTTGGATAATCTAAGGGCTATGGAACGGCATTAACCCACAATCAACCTACTGGCCGCCTTTATTGACAAAAATGCTGGTGACGATATCGCGTCCACCTCCTACAATCGGGCACCCACGGAGCTTCAATAATTCTTTGCAGGCTCAGTATGCTCCACAGTAATGAACTGCGTTACATTCTTCCTCAATTGAGTTTGACGCGGTCAGTTATTTCAATCTGTCCTTGTATACATCTTCACAAATATGCATGCAATGTCTGACAGATCTGATTTTTCTGCTTGTTGCTCTAGAGTCAATATTTAAGTACCCGCATTCTGCTTTCGTATAACATACCTTTTGGTAGTCTCTCAAGTCGGATTACCCATCTTCCTAATTCCTACTGCCATGTCGGATTCAAAATCTTTCAATACCTCATCGCTAGAGGTCATGATCTCTTCCCAAAATGTATGTGTCTGGATTCAAGATATGAGCGACCTCACTTTACAAATCATCTTCGATGCTTGGTGGGCTTCAATGCATGTAGCCTCGCCATGTCCCATTGCTTGGAATAGTTCTAGGCAAGCCTCTTCGTGGCGATTTGATTTGCACTGCGGAATTGAGGAGACCGACAGCCCTGGATTCATATGTATTGTTTGTCATCAAGTTCTTTGCCATCCATCGGAACATGGAACCAGCCCGATGGGGAAACACTTGCTGGCAAAAGCTCACATGGCAAAGAGAAATGAATTGACCAAGTCAGAAGTTACCGAATTCACTAGTTCGACGGCCGATGACACAGCTTTGGCCAACCTGAAAAGGCAAGGAAGTCGAAGAATTACAGTAGTAAGTTCGCAGAGGAAATTGATATTTGATATCTAGGTCAATCCGTATTGACTGAAATGCAAGACAAAATGCTCCAAACTGGCACCTAAGGAATTTGAAACTTCTGAATTTCACCAAGCCACATGGAATCGCTACCCCATGTTAGGATTTGTTTCGGCTGATATTCCATGGAATGCTATATCAAATCTTGAGGTACGACGGTGATACAAACCATTATGAAGTTACCAACTGGTGCCGTCCGCCACAACCACCAGGATCATTTGCCGGAGGGAATACGCACTGACCGTGAATGCAATTAAGAAGCAATTCTTGTCATGAAATATATTTAGTTCAGGATTGGATGGATGGACATCAATGAACAAACTAGCCATAACATCGGTCATTGCTTAATAACTGGATCAAAATTGGGCATTGCGTGAAGGCCCACTCGTTTTTGATGAAGTTGATCCCCTATTCTTTTCTGTTTTCGAAAGCTAATTAATCATGACAGGTCAAGGGCCAACATACCAGAGCAAGGCTAGCTGTACATCTCAAGGATGTGGATGATTGTTTTGAGCTTACAGACGGCTGATTACTAGGAATTACGACTGATAATGCTTCCTTAATTGGTTGAAGACTCGCAAGCAGCAATCTGCACTTGAGCCCTCCGGAATCGAGTGGCCTGCTTAGAGGGACCACATACTACGCATGGTGCATGTCATACAGCTGGCTTTAGGTGTATTTGTGAGCAGTCTGGGTGTAAAATGCCGCACCAAGTCTTGGGAAGCCCATGTGCACGATCAGCAATTTGGAGAGACTGAAAGTATAGACATTGGGAAGAGTCAAAGACTTCCAAAAGAGGGCAATGCTCGAATCAACAAGGTGACGGCCATGAGACCAGGTTTAGCATACATAATTGAGAAAGTACATATTTCAACATATTTTGAAAGTCCTGAAACTGACCTTCATATAGCAGAAAATGCTGGCTGTATGGATTACGCTGACACCTGGTTGTCGAAATGAGTTCATTGACTGTCAAAAAGCCCAAGTCCTCATTGAGGTACTACCTAGTATGGATGTGAAGACAAGTTGGAACTGAACACAGGTGTTGCTTGAGGAAGCGTACTGATTAAGAGAATTCACCCGCACGTGGCACCAAAATCCAACATACAGTGATCACCGGCCACTCTTCAAAACACAGGATTAATGGACCATTGTCAAGTACTTTATGGAGGTTTTGAGGCTATTCCGATATTGGACCCTGGGGTTGTCGACATGGCATAAAGTCACATTGCATCACGTTATCACAGTCTACAATGCCATGTTCGATCATATGGATGGCATTACGCAAGCTTTGGCTAAGAAAAACACTCCAAGGAAGAAAGACTTGTTCTTTGCCGCGAAGTTAGCGCAACAGAAGTGGTCCGAGAATTATGCTGAAATGACTCCAACGATGGGTATACTTTACATTTCTCCACCTATCCTCGATCCTTTCTGGAGGTAGCGACCATTTACGAAGTGGGCCAAGGGAATAGATATTTATCCTGAGGGTGAGTTATTTTATACTACACATTACCAGGAGACGTTTCTGATGTATTTGGAGAATGAGTGATGGGCCAAACATCAGCCTCTGCTGGTCAACAGACCCGAAAGCGTACCAAGCAAAAATCTCGACCCGTCCGCAACGGCTTCAGGATCCGGTCAATCATCATTGAATCAATACAATTTGTCCAGTGATGATGAAGAATACTTGATGCCTAACAATGTGGCTGAAACGACACCCAGACAAAGCAATCGCGCAGCATGCTTATTGACTGCCGCCAGGCTCTAATTGAATTTACTGCGTGAAGCACTCAAGAACTGGGGGCAAATTAATCCAAATCTCAATGATTAACACTCCGACACAATGGAGATTAGCAGTACATTTTCGATACTGGACATAAATGACTGGTGGCGCCAACTGGTGGAAAGAAACTCACAGTACGCTGATATCGCCAATGTGGCACGCGACATGGTCTCTTGCATGCCACATTGCGCTGGATTGGAGGCCAGTGTTTCTTTTGGGCGAGATGATCTCGGCTGAAGGCAGTCAAAAACCACAGGCGAGACCCTTTGCGAAAACCATGTTGTAAGACAGTTTGCTCGAGCCAATAGTGGGATCTTGGCAGGCAATGACCCAACTTTGGATACAACAAACCCAGAAAATGACCCGGACATGAAGAAAGCAGCAGGGGAAATTAAATTGCATACCATGGCCAAGGTCCGCTACATTTTGGAGATGAGGCAGAGCAGCGAACTCCTACGTGCTACACAGAAACAATCTCGCGCTCATACCATGCAGATGACAGCCGAAGAATATATTTCAGACATGCAAGAGATTGCCAAAGCATCGTGGTCACTATTTCACCATGACAGTGTAGCTGCATTCAAATTGTCAGAAAGATCACCTTTGCCACCAGCTTTGTTTGCAAAGGACCTCCCCGGAGGACAAAGTCAAATACTAAATGACTGCCGAATCAGACACATCAACCGTCATCCAGTTGAATGGGATGAAGTCAGCGAACCTGAAAGCATTTCGGACACCAAAAATTCGCTTACGCAGAACGGTTACTTGGATTACGCAAATGACAGTGAAGATGATTGCCCGGCAGATGGTGCATCTGATATAGACTGAGACAATGGCAACGAGAATCCGGAATGCGCAGAGCAGCGGGATGTGAGTTCCGCACCAAATGTTCCAGGATTGTTTCGGCCAACACGGACGTCAAAGAGAATCGCTGAAAAGCAGTTGCTGACGGTCAATGCAATGGAGACGAGGAGGAATAAGGGAATCAAGAAATCGTTGGACAGAAGGCGTCAATGTTTCACCAGCTTCTTTATGTAGCTTGTGCGAATGGTCAGCAGTAGCTTGTGAATATCAGTTCATAAACAGATGTATGACAGGCGCAAAAGGTCTTTTGGCAGGATATATTGATTTAACTAGTGTGGGAGCGAACAGTGCAAGAATATTACTGCGCTCGGCTTCGCCACATGGCCAAGTCGCGATCTGCCAGCAAGACATCCAATTAGTTCAAATTGGGATGAAAACGATGAACGATGGCAGCAGATGATGAACGGACCGTACATTAAATTGAGTGTAAATAGAGCGTCAATGATTTGTGGTCTTGTTAGTATGGTAATTGAACTGTGATCTGGTTGCTGTTATGCATAGCCAACGGATTGGCACCTTTTATAGCCAAAGGGACAGCAACACAGTCACCGCCGCATTCTGAGAATGAGTGTCACTGGAGAGTCAATGATTATTAGCTTTGCATGCTGGGTAATTTATCTTGCTATTGGTTGCAGACATCCATTCAAGAGATATTGGCAGCCTTTAGGCGCAAAAACAGCTACGACATGCTCCCTGCCATATGCTGAAATTGAGCGTCGATGGGGCGTAAACTATTTTAGGTGTTACATATTTGTGTAACGGCGCGGCACGTGATATGTCCAGCGCCGGGTAACTGCACTCATATAGTCATCGCCACGACACTTAGATCTTTACCGAAAATCTTACTACTTACTTCTCCACTTGATCTCACTAGTGCGCCGTGTGCAACCGTATACCATAATATCAGCCGTATCCCTACACAGCCGGACGCGGGCATACGCTCCCTTACACTATTTTCCGTCTTTCAGATACCGGATACGTTTCGCTCACGAGACCGCACGAGTTACCTCCTTATCAACGCGTCGCGATTTGTACAGAATCAACAATTAAACGCCAATTAACCCTCAATGCCTCCAAAGAAAGCATTACGAATTCCATTGTGCATGGCTGACGCGCGTGTGAGCATGGAGTCTCTCCATACGTCGATTGGACGAATTACCCCTATTCCTACCGCACGCGTCTCGGTACTACTGGCGGACGAAATCATTGACGATGGTGGCAACGGCGATGCTCAACATCATGACGAAGAAGACGTAACAAGCGATGAAGACGAAGAAGACGAAGAGCTAGCCCACCCCGAACCCGAAACGCATACCGATGATGTCTTATCCATGATCACCGACCACGACAATAAGGAGATGATGGCGCAGAATCGGATGCTTCTTAAACTCCTCATTGAACAACAAGCCGAATGGAAAGAAGAACGCACTCGGATGCTTGCAGAGCTTGACCGCAGTCGGCCTACCGAACAGAACGAGACTTCCGAGCCGACTCAATCGAAGATCTTAAAGATGGTCGACCCTGTGCGGTACTGCGGAGGAGCGAAGGAGTTAGATAAGTTTCTCGAGTCCCAACGCTCGAACTTCGATTCTCACAAACACCTTTTCCCGAAAGGAGGCCCAGATCGGGTCAAGTATGCGATTTCATTCCTCGACACCTGGAATAACCACACAGATGCAAGTCAACGACAAACGGAGAATACCGACCCATTGGAGTGGGCTAGCGATCTACGAGACGAGGCACATCCGTGCTTGCAAGATTTCGAACTATTCGCTCAGGAATTGATGAAGATGTATGGTGATAAGGACCGACGACTCAACTCGGCAATGAAGGCTATGCAGGAGTATCAACAATTATGAAATGAGTCAGTCAGAGTCTACGCCAACCGAATGAAAGCGAATTGGAGGAGAGCCGGATGGAACCTGATCACGCACGATGTTGTCCTCTACGATATGGCATGGTCGGGACTACGACACGCTCTGAAAACGAAAGTTAGACCATGGATTCCAAAGGACAAGGACCGTTTCGAGACATTGGACGAACTATTCGATTGCGCGGCAGCCTCGGAATCCAAGCCGGAAGAGAAGAAGCCCGGAGGTCAACAGCAACAACAGCAAAGGCATCCGAACGAATCACATAAGGGCGGCGGTAAGAAACACGAATTCCGACCTTCCATCTCGGAGCCGGTAGAAACACCACAAGTGACTCCCGAAAGGCCGAAAGGAGGGAAGAAGGACAAGCGGAAGTCAAACGTTAGCTTCAACCACAATAACCTACCACCGGCACCGTGGGTGGCAACGGAGGTCTACCAGAGCCGGAGAGAAAATGGGAAGTGCGGAAGATGCGGCGGCGATCACAAGGCGTACTGTTGCACGAAATACAGTAAGGCGACCTTCCCGGACCAGACAAAAAATCTCACACCCGGCACTGGCGGTAATCAAGTCAAACGCCAGCGATCCTTCGATAATAGCCAATCAAAAAACTAGTCTATCTCTCTCGATACCTGGCTCGGCGGGAGAGATTGGACGTGAATGAGCTGGGTCTTGAAACGATCGGAATGCGGTTTCTAATGGCAACTTTGGACGAGATACAACCGCACCGGATCGCGATGAAATCGAGAGTGATTTTGGAACCCCCCCCCGGCACGCATGTCAAGTCAATATCTATGTGGAACGACAAAACCCGATACGTCCCACATAGTCCATGAACTCTATGTTCGAGACGTACACGGAGAGAGGCAACGCATTCGAGCTCTTATCGATTGCGGCGCTACAAGCATCTTCATGGCGCCCAGACTGCTTCGGCGACTTGGACTGCCATCAGAACCAGCACACATCACCACATTAGGCCTTGATAGCCGGGTAATGATGTCGGCGAAAGATAGTCGGAAAACGACAATCTCGTGTCAGTATTTTGAACATTTGGCGCCGGTTGGCAAACCGGATGTCCTCGTTGTGCCTATGACGGCTTATGATCTCGTACTTGGCCTTCCTTGGTTCCAATCTAGGAATCCTGAAATCGACTGGTCTAAAGGCCAGTTGTTAGGTTTGCGGACGCCGGTTGGGAATTCCGGAAATGAGCAGACTATCACT
>Ga0307515_10005612_pt1 | contig 25361 bp, 18 predicted proteins | sample 17_EM_MG_FD_194513 | JGI IMG/M metagenome (GOLD analysis project Ga0307515, IMG submission 194513) | Populus trichocarpa ectomycorrhiza microbial communities from riparian zone in the Pacific Northwest, United States - 17_EM | ecosystem: Host-associated > Plants > Roots > Unclassified | place... | reverse complement strand
GAAGCCTATGGCCGCGAATTGGGCGATGTAGTACTTTCACGTTTTAGTGATGGCGAATTTCAACCACATTTTAATGAAACTGTAAGGGGATGCGATGTATTCCTGATACAAAGTACCCACCAGCCTAATGATAACCTGATAGAATTGCTGATGATGATTGATGCCGCCCGCCGTGCATCGTCGCATTATGTAAACGCGGTTATCCCGTATTTTGGTTTGGCACGTCAGGACAGGAAAGACAAACCCCGTGTAGCTATTAGCGCTAAACTGGTAGCCAATTTACTGGTTGCAGCGGGTATTAACCGCATCATGACCATGGATTTGCACGCAGCGCAGATACAGGGGTTTTTTGATGTTCCGGTTGATCACCTGGATGCTTCTATCATTTTTGTGCCTTACATCAAAAGCCTTGGCCTTGGTAATTTAACCATTGCATCGCCGGATATGGGCGGCTCATACAGGGCACGCAGTTTTGCTAAGTTTTTTAATGCCGAGGTTGTAATTTGCGACAAACGCCGTAAACGCGCCAACGAAATTGAATCAATGACCTTGATTGGCGACGTAACCGACCAGGATATTGTATTGATTGATGATATTTGCGATACCGCCGGTACACTGGCCAAAGCCGCAGGCTTAATTATGGAACGTGGTGCACGCAGCGTACGCGCGGTTTGCACGCACCCCGTATTATCTGGTAAAGCTTACGAAACTATCGAAAACTCGGTATTAACCGAATTGATAGTTACTGATACTATACCGCTGAAGCACCAAAGCCCTAAAATTAAAGTATTATCAACTGCTGAATTGTTTGCAAAAGCGATAAGTAATGTAAACGAGCACGGCTCGATAAGCCAGCTGTTTAAGGTAGATTAAGTAGTATGTCCATAGCCAATGGTTGATAGTCCATGGCGGTGAACGTATATTGAATGAATAAAGCAAATCCATGGTCTATTGACCAAGGACTTAATAAATAAATAATAAAATAAAAAACAATGAAATCAATTGCTATTAGCGGTTCTCCAAGGGAGAACGTAGGGAAAAGAGACGCTAAAGAACTGCGTTACCAAGGCTTAGTGCCTGCAGTACTTTACGGTGGGCCAACCCAAACCCACTTTTCAGTGTCCGCAGCTGATTTGAGAGCCGTAGTTTACACTCCGGTTGTTCATTTCATCGATCTTGAAGTTGCTGGTGTTAAATCACAGGCTATTATTAAAGATTTGCAGTTTCACCCTTTAACTGAACAAATTATCCACGTAGACTTTTTGTTGCTTGACGAGAAAAAGCCTATCGCTATCGAAATCCCTGTTAAATTAACCGGAACTTCGCCAGGTGTTAAAGTGGGTGGTAAATTAGTTCAAAAACTAAGGAAACTGCGCATCAAAGCATTACCTAAAGATCATTTAGATGCTATTGAAGTAAGTATTGCAGCTTTGGAAGTTGGTAAATCAGTAAAAGTGGCCGAAATTAAATTGCCAAACTTAACTATTACCAATGCACAAGAAGATACTATCGTGTCTGTAACTACTTCACGTGCATTACGCCAGGCTGAGCAGGAAGCTGCTTCAGGTAAAAAATAATTTTTACCTCCTGGTAAAAAAGACGCGATCGGGCTTTGCCTGGTCGCGTTTTTTTTTGAGCAAGAATTTCTGTGGCAAAAGCAAGGGTTTTAAACGAGTGTTCTATCTGGACTTACCTTTGCATGTAAAGCAAACAAAAAATGACTTTATACTTCCGGCTAAAGACTTTTGACTTAACGTTAGCTGTTTGAATTTCGTAATATTTAGTTTGATACGTATAACCGCATCGCTTTGCAGGTTGTTTAAATTTGTATCAACAAAAACATAATACCTATGAAATACAGAAATTTAGGGAATACCGGCGAGAAACTATCGGCCATTGGCTTAGGCTGTATGGGCATGAGTTTCGCCTATGGGCCGATAGATAATGACGAATCATTGGCTACGTTAAACCTGGCGCTCGACCTCGGCATTAACTTTTGGGATACTGCCGATATGTATGCCAACGGCAAAAACGAAGAGCTGATAGCCAAAGTACTGAAACAAAACCGGGATAAAGTATTTATAGCTACCAAATTTGGTTTCAGGGTGCGGGATGTAAACGCCCCTTATGCAGGTAGCGGCACCTCGAATGTTTATTTCGATGCCTCGCCGGCCTATATGAAAACAGCCGTTGAACAAAGCCTCAAGCGATTAAATATCGATACCATCGATTTATACTACGCGCATCGCATTGATCCTAATGTACCTGTGGAGGAAATGGTAGGAGCCATGGCCGAATTAGTTAAGGAAGGCAAGGTACGTTACCTTGGTTTATCAGAAGCATCGGCTGCAAGTATCCGCAAAGCACACGCTGTGCATCCTATTGCTGCCCTGCAAAGCGAGTATTCATTGCTTACCCGCGATGTAGAGAACGAAATATTACCGGTACTGCGCGAACTAAATATTTCATTGGTGCCTTATAGCCCGCTATCGCGCGGCCTGGTAACCAATACCCTAAATAAAGAAGGACTTGCCGATGGCGATTTTCGCAAAACACTGCCCCGTTTTAACGAGGACAACTGGGACAATAACCAAAAACTTGCCCACGAATTTGCTGCCCTGGCACAGCAAAAAAATGTTGCACCTGCACAATTAGCTTTAGGTTGGGTGCTGGCACAAGGCGATGATATTATCCCTATCCCCGGCACTAAAAAGCGCAGATACCTGCAGGAAAACGCTGGAGCTGTTGACGTGGAATTATCAACTGCCGATTTGCAGGAGATTGATGACCTGTTAAAAAAATATCCAGATACCGGGCAGCGCTACTATGAGGCATCTTTAAAGATGACCAATCTGTAATTTTATTTAGTGGTGTTTATTTTTATGGTGATATTAGATCATGAAAGATCATCACTATAAAACCACCATCACCTGGACAGGTAATACCGGTGCCGGAACCAAAGATTATAGGTCATATGAACGTGCCCACACCATCAGCATTGATGGTAAGCAGGATATTTCAGGCTCCTCAGATCCAAGTTTCAGGGGGGATAAATCCCGTTATAGTCCAGAAGACCTGTTGCTTTCATCAGTAGCTGCCTGCCACATGCTGTGGTACCTGCACTTGTGTTCGGTGGCGGGCGTGGTGGTAATCGCGTATGAAGATAACGCAGAAGGTACTATGGTTGAAACCAGCGACGGCGGCGGCTATTTTACCGAAGTAATATTAAAGCCGGTGATTACCCTTAAAGAAGCCACCATGCAGGCCAGGGCGGAGGAACTGCACCACGAGGCTAACAAATTGTGCTTTATAGCCAACTCGGTTAAATTCCCGGTTTTGCATCAGGCGGAGTATGGGATGGAGGACTGAAGGGTGCCTTGAAGAATCAAATGCGGCGATTATGTATTTTATTTACCGTATATTTGCGGCAAATAAATGTTATATTTACCGCAAATATGCGGTAAATATGTATATGCATCAACTAAAGGCCTGGCCAGATTTTACCTGGGATGCGGAATTTGTGCTGCCTCAACTGGGGAATGTGCGACATCGGCAGGGCCTCATACTTGGCCAGATGAACGCTTTGGGCTTTAAGTTAAAGGAGCACGCGTTGTTGGATACTTTAACGCTTGATGTAACAAAATCGAGCGAAATTGAAGGGGAACTGCTTAGCACCGACCAGGTGCGGTCATCAATAGCCCGCAGGCTTGGAATTAATTTAACTCACCCCGTTAATGCAAGCAGGGATGTTGAAGGCGTGGTAGAAATGATGCTTAATGCCACACAGCATTATAACGAAATTTTAACAGACGACCGGTTATACGGATGGCATGCAGCCCTGTTCCCTACCGGGAGGACCGGCATGCACAAAATAACAGTAGGAGCCTGGCGAACACCCGATGCCGGGCCGATGCAGGTAGTATCCGGGGCAATAGGAAAAGAGAAAATTCATTTTGAAGCCCCTGACGCAACATTGCTTCCACAAGAAATGATTTTGTTTTTGAATTGGTTTAACGGGCAAAATGACCTTGATCCGGTAATTAAAGCCGCTATAGCGCATTTATGGTTTGTTACTATTCATCCATTTGACGATGGCAATGGAAGGATTGCCAGGGCGTTAACCGATATGCAGTTGGCACGTGCCGATAATAGCCCGCAACGATTTTACAGCATGTCGGCGCAGATCTTAAAAGAAAAGTCTGTTTACTATAATCTATTGGAAAAAACGCAAAAGGGAGATTTGGATATCACTGAATGGATCAGTTGGTTCCTCGATTGCCTTGACCGTGCGATGGATAGTACTGTACAAACTTTATCGGGTGTTTTTAGCCGCTTTAACTTTTGGGAGCGTCACGGAAATACGGCTTTGAATAGTCGCCAGCGGCAAATGATCGGCACATTATTGGATGATTTTTTTGGCAAGTTAACAAGTTCCAAATGGGCGAAAATGGCCAAATGTTCGGCAGACACCGCTTTAAGGGATATACAGGATTTGGTTGAAAAAGGGATACTTGAAAAAGAAACAGGCGGAGGCAGAAGTACCAGTTATATATTGTTGTTATCAGATGTGGGGGAGCTATAATACCCTTCCCCCTTTAAAAGTAAATCACCGCATCGCGCGGTGATTTACAAAACCCAAAGGGATCAGAGACCAAGCTGTCCTTTGATATAAAAAGTAAACAAGAAGTTATCTTTTGAGCGCCAGGTATTGGTATGGCTGTATGGTTAATTGAGTGCCTAATGTGATGTTGGCTTTGGTAAAACCATTTGTCCAGTTGGTGCCTTGTAAGGCAGCCGGAACGGCGTAGGTAATGCTGCTGTTTTTTGAATTTACCAGCACCAATACATCATCCGCTGCCGTCTTTTTCTCGAAGGATACAATATCATTATCGTTATAAGCGGTTAATGTTCCTGTTTTAACAGCCTCGTGCGCCTGGCGGAAGGCTATAATCTTTTTGTATTCGGCAATCATATCCGGGTTAGCGGTATAATCTACCGGTACATTGTTAAAAAAGTTGATAGAATTTGGATAGCCAACTTCCTGGCTGCTGTATATCAATGGCACACCATCCATATATGCGGCCAAAACAAACGCGGCCAATGCACCCTGCTTGCCTTTATACTCGCTGATGGTGCTGCCGTCTGACGAGGCATTATCATGGTTGGTAATATACCTTAACTTAATACCATTGGCCGGTAGCGAAGCTTTTTCGGCAGTGTTTGTTGAGAATAGGGCCGATGGACTGGATGTGCCTGCAAATAAGTTTTTAAGTGTACCGTAATAGCTGAACGCAAAATTCATCTGGAAGCCCGCACTTATTTCGGGACCTTTGGTGCCCTCAGCTAAATAGATCAGTTTATGGGTGGTGATTTTTTTTAATGTATCTATTGCCTGTACCCAGAAATCATTAGGGATATTATCGGCAAAATCGCAGCGGTAGCCGTCGATATTGGCAGTATACACCCAGTATTTCATGGCCTTAATCATGGCGGCACGCATGCTGGTGTTGTTGTAATTTAAAGCGGCAACATCAGCGTAGTTTGTGCCTGGCGGAATAATGATATTACCCGATGCATCCTGCTGGTACCAGTCTTTATTCTGGATCCAGGCGTTATCCCACGAGGTATGGTTGGCTACCCAATCCAATATAACGGCTATACCCAGCGTATGCGCTTTGGCCACATAAGCCCGCAGGTCATCCAGTGTGCCAAAATCGGAATTTACAGCCGTGTAATCCTTAACCGCGTAGGGCGATCCTGAAGCTTTAAGCACCCCTACCGGGTAGGTTGGCATCAGCCATACCACGTTAACGCCAAGCGCTTTGATAGAATCTAAGCGGGCCATCGCGCTACTTAAGCCAACCGGCGAGTAGGTTTTTAAATTCACCTCGAACATCACAATATCCTTGGTTGCGGGCACGCCGGTAAAAGGGGTGCCGTATTGTGCAGGGTCGGTATTGGTTGGGGGTGGGGTGGTGCCGCCGTCATCTGTTGTTGGCGATTTTTTGCCGCAGCCCAGTAGCGAGCCTATCAGCATTATAAATAGAATTAAACTGTTCATCTGGTTTTTTTTGTTGCTCTTGATCATACTCACACTTCCTTTTTAATAATTTATCTGGATGTTATTTGGTGCATTACTGATGGTTACCGTTTTTACAGGGCTGCTATCGGGCCTGTTTATGCTCCCTTGCGGGTCGGTATTTGCTGCGGCACCTAAAAACGCGATGCTGCTATCCTGTAGCTTTAAATTGCTGTTGCCTGCTTTAACTGATGTTGATTGTTCAAAGCCGTGCAGCACCAGCCTGATGTATTTAAAATTGGTTTTAAAGCTCCCTTCTGCCTTATCAAATGTGATGGTTTTTTTATCGGGATCAAAACTGATGACACGTTTATAAAAATCACCTTTCTGGTAGCTGAAGCTTTTGCCATCATCCTCGTAATAAACAAAATGATTGGCTTTGCTACCCTTGTATACATGCACGGCAAGTGTATCGGTAGGCAATTCCGCAGTTGATTGGGTAAGGGACTGCATAGGGATAATGCTGCCGCCTTTTACGTAAACCGGCAGTTTGCTCACCGTTAGCGGGATAGTTACCTCCTGTGCGCCTTTTTGTTCGGCCCCGGTGTACAGATCATACCAGTTGCCTTCCGGGAAATATACCTTGCCAAAAGCCGCGGTACTTTCAAAAGGGGCAACCATAAAGCCGTTACCAAACTCGTACTGGTTTTGGTAGGTGGCGTCCATTACTTTCGGGTCAAAAGTATAATTGATAGCCAGCGAGCGCATTACCGGCAAACCGTTTTGCGTCGACTCATAAAAGCTGGAGTATAAATAAGGCATTAACTGGTAGCGTAAGCTGATATAGTTTCTTGCAATGTCCAGCACATCCTCGCCAAAAGCCCATGGCTCGGCTGCGCGGCTGTTGAGGGCGGTGTGGTTACGATAGTAGGGGATAAATGCGCCAAGCTCAATCCAACGGGTATATAAAGACGTGGTGGGATTGCCTGTAAACCCGCCAATATCCATCCCTGTAAATGATACGCCGCTTAGGCCAAGGCTGTTCATTAAACGTACGCCCAACAGCATGTGGTCTTCTTCGGCACGGTTATCGCCTGTCCAAATGGCCGAGTAGCGCTGCAAACCTGCATATCCCGAACGGCTTAAAATAAACGGGCGCTCTTTAAAGTGCTCCAAAGCGCCTTCGTAGCTTGAACGTACCATTTCTAATCCATACACGTTATGCGCCTGTAAATGGGTAGTTGGGTGGCCGTCATAATCAAACAAAACATTATCCGGCATTTTTTGGCCCCAGGTAGATATTTCGTTCATGTCATTCCAGATACCGCTTACGCCCGATTTGGCAAAAAAATCGACCTGGCTGCGCCACCATGCCCGGCCTTTATCGCTGGTAAAATCGGTAAAGTTGCACCAGCCGGGCCAAACCTGGCCTGTGTATGGTGTACCATCGGGGTATTTGATATATACATCCTGTTTCAGGCCGCTTTCATAAGCAGGTGCACCCTTTTCAACCTTAATTCCCGGGTCTACAATAACGGTAAGTTTCAGGTTCATTTTGTTGAGCGCATCGGTCATTTTTACAGGATCGGGGAAACGGCTTTTGTTCCAGGTGAATAGTTGGTACCTATCCATGTAATGAATATCAAGAGTAATACCATCAGCCGGGATTCGCTTTTCGCGCAGGGTTTGGGCTATACGCATTACCTCGGCTTCGGGGTAATAGCTGTAACGGTTTTGCTGGTAGCCTAAAGCCCATTTTGGGGGCAGAGGCATGCGGCCGGTAAGCCAGGTGTAGGAGGCAATAATATCTGCCATTTTTTTATGGTAGATAAAATAGTAGTTCATTTCGCCGCCATGCGCGCCGAATGATGAGAAGCGGTTATTGCTGGCACCAAAGTTAAAGTCGCTTTGGTAGGTGTTATCCATAAAAATACCATAGTTTAACCCATGGTGAATGCCGGCATAAAAAGGGATGGTGGAGTAAAGCGGATCGGCCATGGTACTGTAGCCATATACATCCGAGTTCCAGTTGGTATAGGCATTGCCCTTGCGGTCAAGGTTGCCGGTTTTTTCGCCAAGGCCTACAAAATGCTCATCATCCTGCATTTTTTTATAGGTAGTTACCGCATCGTTTACCCAGGATGTGGTTAAACCAGGTTCGTCCTGGTTAATTATCTTGCCATCTATTGTATAAAATGTTACGCTGAAAGGTTTCTTTTGGATTACCGCTTTTAATGAGTCGGTGCTGATATCAATCTCATTATCCGTTTGGCTGATCTGCACTTTTACAGCCTGCGCTTTGCCAACCACAGCGTACGAAAAATCGGCACCCAATACCTTTTTATCCAACCGCACCCGAATGATGGATGGGCTGTAAACAGATACGCTGCCGTAAGCATTGGTTGTTTTTAAAGAAACTTCCTGTTGCCCTATGGTAACGGTTTCGATATTGCCGGGCGTTACTACCGGCGATTGCGCCATAACACATGGCAAGTTTAAAACGCAGGCAAGTAAAAGTGTGATCGTAGTAAATTTCATGTATAAAAGGGGGTGGTGAATTGTTATCGGGAAGGTAACTGGCAGTAAAAAATCAGGAGCCCGGCAAACCCGGTTACTCCTGAAAATCAACTAATGCACACTTTTAAATCCCGTTAACATACTCAAAGTATAATAAAAAAGGTATGATGTAAGGCAGCAAACGCGCTGCCTTACCGGTTAATTTTTCTTTAACTTAAAGTTGTAATTGTTTGGATCATGTAGATCCAGTGTAATGGTATAATTACCATTTGACGGTACAGTTAAGTTGCCTAACGAGCCGTTGTACGGTAATGCAGGGTTATCGGCGTATTGAATTTTGCCATCTGCTGTGATACCAAAATCAATAGCCCACTGGTTATTGGCCCTGAACTTAAACGAACCACTGGCAAGCATATTGGCTGTAACTGTCCATACCTGTTTAGCGGCATCGTAGGTCATTTGGGTATCATTGCTCCAGCCGCCTGGTGTGGCATCGCCAATTATTCCCCAGGTAACCAGGGTGTATGACCAGGTAAGGGTTTGCGGGTTGGCAACCAGTTCATAAACACCCGGGCCAGGCAAAACCAAATCGCCTTTGGTGCCATCGGTGGTTAATAAGCCCGCGCCGCCATCGCCGTAATTGATGTGGTTCCAATCGGGTGCGCTGGTAAACTTAAAGTGGTAGCTGCCGCCTGCAGGCTCATAAATATAGCCTTCATAAATGTTAGGTACCGATGCCGCTACTGTTCCAGCAGTGCCCGGCGACCAGCCCTGGTAATCGCCCGGAAGGTATAATACCGGGTAATTGTTGCTTGGTGGCAGGATAATTTTATACGGGCTTATAGTTAATGTTACCGCTTTTGAATAAGCATTTCTATCCTGGTAGGCCTGCACCCTGAACACCATTTTACCCACTTCATTTGGCGTAACGCCTAACGCAAGGGCAAGGGTGTTTAAATCGCTGCCTTTGTAGGTTTTGGTTAGTACATCGTTTCCAATCAATACCGATGTAGCGTTTTGCCACGCGGTTGCACCTACGGTATCGGCAGGCAAATCGGCCTGCAGGGTGTAGGTTACGTGCGATTTGTAAGGGTAAACTACCGCAGGCCAGGTAAAGGTAATTACCGACTGATCGTCGGTAGTAGCAGACAGGGTGACTGTGGTTGTTGAGGCTGTCATGTTACCCGTAAAGGCAACCGGTTTCAGCGTGGTCAACTCCGCCTGCTTATGGCAGGCAACGGTCACGAAGGCCATTGCTGCAAATGTTAAGTTGATTATTTTTTTCATCACTTTATGAATAATTAATAACCTGGATTTTGTTTCAACGTGGTATTGGCGTTAAGCGCGTCAGTCGGTATCGGGAACAGCATCCTGTAGGCAGGTGTAGTTTGAACAAAACCGTGCGGCAGCAAAAACTTGCCAGACCTGATCATATCCTGCCTGCGGTGGCCTTCCATGTTCAATTCAAATCCACGCTCATCGTAAATGTTATCTAACGTAGGCGCGGCAATATCACCTAAGCCTGCACGCTCCCTAACCAGGTTAAGGAATGGGGCAGCTGCGGCGGTGTTTCCTAAACGTACATTACATTCGGCCTGCATCAGCAATACATCAGCATAACGGTAAACCGGGAAATCATTTGATTCGCCACTGCCGTCTGATGGTTTTACCGGGAAAAATTTATCATCCCTGATGCCTTCATCGGCTCCGGCACCCGGATCGATTAATGAGGATACCTCTTTGGTGTAGGTAATGCCGCCTGCCTGCGCGCCAATGAGGAATTGTTTTTTCCTGATGTCGGCGTTATCAAACTTATCATAAAACTCAGATGGGATAATGGTGCCATTCCAACCTGCAAAACCAATAAGGGCTACGCCGTTGGGGCTGTTTAAGCTCCGGATGGTATAAATGTTACCGCTTATGATGTTTTGTGTAATGTACAATGCAAATATGGTTTCGTCATTAGGGCATACATCGCCAAAAAGGTCGTAGTATGAATTGCCTAAGGCGCTGCCTGTATTTGCACCGGCAGGGTGTAATGTATAACCACCCGATGCTACTTTGGTGGCAGCCGCCAGCGCCTCGGCCCAATGCGGGGTACCGGTATACACCTGCGCGTTTAAATAAACTTTAGCTAATACCATGTAGCCGGCCCATTTGTTAAAACGACCGTAGTAAGAACCGCCCCGTGTTTCAGAAAGCAGGTCGACATTGGCTTTAAGCTCGGTTACAATAAAATTGTAAATGTCGGCCCTTTTGGCCTGCGGAATTTTTGAAACGTTGGTGTTATTGTCTGTGTAAAAAGGTACATCACCAAAATCATCTATCAACAGGTAATAAATCCAGGCACGCATCACCTTAGCTTCGGCAATTTTTGACGGATCGGCTTTGGCAGATGTAAGCTGGGCTATAGCCAGGTTTGCACTATAGATGGTTGAATAGGCCCAGTTCCAGGTATTGTTAATAATACCCAGGTTAGGCAGTTCGGTACGGGTATACAGCTGGGCAAAATCAAGTTGCCAGTCGCCAGATTTGCGGTGAGGTATCACCTGCTCATCAGATGAGAAGCTGTTTAAATCGTACCAGCAATTATCGCGGCCGGCATAGTTTGAGCCCCAGCTGCCGGTAATTTTTGAGTACACATTGGCTAACGCGTCATCAGCACCCGCCGGGGTTGAATAAAACTGGTCAGCAGCATATTTGTCATACACATGCTCATTAACCTTGGTACAGCTGGCAGCAAGGCTAATAATACAAATACTGATTAATATTTTTTTCATGATCAAATTATTTTAGAATAACATTTAAACCTAAAGAAAAGGTCCTGGTGCGCGGATAGGTACCGTAGTCGCCGCCCGATGAGCTGTCGCCGCTCACGTTTACCTCGGGATCAAGTCCTTTGTATTTAGTTATAATGGCAAGGTTTTGGCCGGTTACAGATAAGCGCAAAGCGCTTACGTATTTAACTTTGGCCAGGTTAAACCTGTATCCTAATGATAGGTTTTCCCATCTTAAAAATGATCCGCTTTCTAACCAAAGGTCAGACCCGTAAGGCGACGATTGGATATTCAATGGTACCGCGCTGGTAACCACGTTTGATTTACCAAGGTTTTCTAATAAGCTTAAGCTTTGACGAAGGCCATTGTAAATTTTATTACCGCCCGATCCGCGCCAAACCATTGATGCATCAAAGTTTTTGTAAGTAAAGCTTGGGGTAAAGGCATAAGTATATTTAGGCTGTGCCTGTCCTTCTTCATACCTGTCTTTACTTTGCGAACCCTGGTCAATGGTGCCGTTTTTATCGCGGTCAACAACGGTTTCGGCATTGTTGGCATCTTTGCCCAGGTGTTTTAAAATAAGGAAAGTACCTACAGGTTTGCCCACAACAAGGTAAGCGTTTGGTCCCCAGCCAACATAGTTGGTAGGTACATCAAACCCTTGAATATTGCCGCCTAATTTAAGCACCTTGCTTTGCAGCAATGAGCCGTTTGCAGCAAGTGTAAGCGTCATATCCTGCTTTTTGATAACCATATAGCTTAATGAAAGCTCAACACCCTGCGAGCGTAAACTACCTACGTTTGCCAGGATATTGTTTACAAAAAACTGGCCTACAACAGGCACTGTATAATGGTATAACAGGTTATCGGTAGTAGCCCTGTACACATCAAAAGTACCGTTTAGCCTATCGTTAAACATCGCGAAATCGAAACCGGCGTTGGCCTGTTTACGTGTTTCCCACTTTAGGTTAGGGTTGGCATTTTGTGTATAAAAATAGTTAGGGATGGTTGTGCCGCCAAAAAATACCGAACCCGCCTGGCCTACTAAAGCAATAGAGTTTTGTGGCGAAATGCCTTGCTGGTTACCGGTAACACCATAGCCCACGCGCAGTTTAAAGCTGCTGAACAGGGTTTGGTTTTTCATGAAATCTTCCTGGTCAACACGCCATGCAAGCGCGGCCGAAGGGAAGTTACCCCATTTGTTATTAACCCCAAATACGGTTGAACCATCGCGCCTGATGCTGGCGGTTAGCAGGTATTTGTTGTTGTAAGAATAATGGATTTGGCCGATGTAAGAAATTAATCTCCTGTCGTTTTTGTATGACGAAATATCATTCTGCAAAAACTTAGAAAAATCGCCCAGTTGTAAAGCATTATAAGTAGCAAAATCGTTTACAAAGCCGCGGCCTTGCGCAAAGCTGCCGTTATAAGTTTGTGCCTGCCATTCGTAAATAACCGATGCATCAAAATGGCTTAAGCCAAATTCGTGCTTGTAGCTTAAGCTGATATCCATCAGTTTTTCGTCAACATGGTTATTGCTGATATTGGCAATGCCTTTATTATCAATAGCGGTTGATATGGTTGATGTTGCCGGGGCGTAATAGCCGGTGTTGGTGTCAGATTTTCTCCAGCTGCCAAACCATCCTGCCGATATCCCTTTATATATATCAAGATCGCCCTTTAAACTGGTAAACAGGTTGTTGGTGTTCACATCGTTTTTAACGGTTTTTGCAACTGCGTATGGGTTAATGTACTGGAACACGTTAGGATCTGAATAATAGGTTCCATCAGTGTTGTACACAGGGTCGGTTGGTCTTGATATGTAGGTATTACTAATCAGGTTTGATGTAAATGCTGCGCGACCAATGCCAATAGGGCTGTACACATCATTGTTAATCCCGCTGTTAACGTTCATGGTGATGGTTAATTTATCATCCAACGCTTTTTGGGTAGCGGTAATCCGGCCTATATATTTTTTATAGTTGGAATTGATAACAATACCTGTTTGGGTAATGGCGCTTACCGAAGCACGGTAATTAAAACCATTGGTACCACCGCCAAATGCAAGGTTGTGGTTTTGGGTAACACCATTTTGCGTAAGCAGGTTAAACCAATCGGTATTTGAACCATGATTGGCCGCTGCTTCTACACCTTGTTTTTCGGCCTGGGCAGTCCATTGCGCAGCTGATAATAGTTGCAATTTGTGAGATATCACATCCAGCGAACTGTTTTCATTATATTCAACGCTGCTTTTACCGGCGGCGGTTTTCCTGGTAGTAATCAGGATTACACCCGGCGCGCCACGCGAACCGTAAATAGCTGTGGCAGAAGCGTCTTTCAAGATGTCTATTGATGCAATTTCACTTGGCGGTACCTGGTTTAACAGGTCCATATTGCCCTGGATACCATCAACAACCACCAGCGGATCATTACCACCCTGTAACGATGTTAAACCACGGATGCGCACTGTTGGCGCAACACCTGGTTCGCTGCCTACCTGGGTAATACTTACGCCGGCCGCTTTACCTGCAATTTGCTGTAAAGGGTTGGTAACCGAACCCGGGTTGAGGTCTTTGGCGCTAATAGTAGCAACCGCACCGGTCAAATCAGATTTTTTAACGGTACCGTAACCCATAACCACCACTTCGGTTAAGGCTTTCGATGAGGGAACTAATTGAAAAGTGGGATTTTCGTTGGCTTTGATTACCCGCTCCAGCACATCGTAGCCAACAAAAGTAACCTGTACGGTTAATGCCTGTTGCGCATCGCCCGTAAGCGAAAACATACCATTAGCATCTGTTACCGTTGTTTGAGATGCGCCTTTAACGTGCACTGTGGCGCCAGGTAATGGCTGGTTAAGATCATCAACCACTTTGCCCCTGAAAGCGCCTTTTTGAGCAAAAGAAGCTATCGCCGAGATTAAAAGGAGCACAGTCAGGCCGTACTTAAATAAGTAAACTTTTTTCATGTAAAATTGGTTTTAAAAATTGGTTTTTGCAGATGTACCATAGCTGGCAAATCCGAATCAAATAAAAGGAGGGAATTTTGGCTAATCAATAGCCCGAAGGGTCAATATAGAAAATATAGACAGAATAATATTGTTAATTACTTGATTATTAGGTATTTGTTTTGGTGTTTTAAAGGCTGTAATATAGATTTAATATGGGGCGATATAGATGGGTTTTGAGTAGATGATTGGGGCTGTTGGGGGAAATAGTTGCAAAGCTGCCAATTATTCATCACATAAAAACTTAAATTGCAGTATCTTCAGCAATCCACAACAGATGAAAATAAAAATAGCCCTGGTCATATGCCCCGCATTGGTCGTTATTTTTTTAACCGGTCAGTCTTTTTATCACCGGTATCAAAAAAAAATCACAAAAACCGCGTTTTTGTATAAGGCTATTACACGTCCCGTGGTACTTTGCAGCGGCGGATACAACCTGGCAGATGATTTAAAAGAAATTCCTGCTTTAAATGGCTGGGGAAATTATAAATGGAAAATCACTACCTCGTCTGACAGCGCCCAGTTTTATTTTAACCAGGGCCTGAGCATGTATTACGCTTTTCATTCTATTGAAGCCATAGCGTCATTTACCAAGGCAACCCGGTTTGATCCGGAATGCGCCATGGCCTGGTACGGCCGGTCGCTGGCTATGGGGCCAACCATCAATTACCCTAATGATGGCTACGCCCCGCCCACCGATGCTTACGAGGCATCAGTAAACAGCCGCAACTTTGCCAATAAATGCACGCCGTTGGAGAAAGCACTTATTGCGGCAATGCAACAGCGGTATAGTAAAGATACCACCATCACCGTGTTACTGTTACGCAGCAATTATGCCAGTGCCATGCAAAAGGTTTATGCCAGCTACCCTAAAAATGCCGAGGTGATAACATTATATGCCGATGCCCTGCTATTGCTACATCCCTGGGATTTATACACCCATGATTTTAAACCCAAACCATGGACGCCGGAGATACGCGCATTATTGGAGCAGGCTATTGCAATAAGCCCCAATCATCCGGGAGCCAATCATTTTTATATCCATACCATGGAGGCATCGGCCACGCCGCAACTGGCTTTAAAAAGCGCGCATTTGCTGGATACCTTAATGCCGCTGGTATCACATATTACACACATGCCATCGCATATTTACATACGTACGGGTAATTACCAGCAAGGTATTACAAATAATAACGCAGCGATTGCCGGTTTTAATTATTACGCGGGCCTTTACAACCCGGTGGTTAACGGTGCAGTGTTGTATCAAACGCATAACATTCACCTTAAAGTAAATTGCGCGCAAATGGGCGGTAACTATAAGGCGGCCATTAACGGGGCCAATGAAGCAAAGGCTACCATTATACCTGATTACCTGGCCGCCAAAGGGGCTGATGGTAATTTTTTTCAATACGTTTATATGCAGCCTGCGCTAACAGATGTGCGCTTTGGCAAATGGGACGATATTTTAAACACCCAGGTAGGCGATACGCTTGCCTATGCATCGGTATTGCTTCATTTTGCAAAGGGCATGGCCTGGTGCGGTAAGGGCGATGTACAAAAAGCCGCCTCAGAACTAAAATTGATGGAAGCCGGTTTAACAGCTGCATCGTTAAAAGCACCTATAGATAATTTCAGTTCGGCATTTGAGGCCGCCGGCGTGGGCCACCTGATATTGCAAGGCAATGTTGCTGCCACGCAAAAAAACTATGGTGCAGCAATCACTACTTTACAACAAGCAGTTATAGCCGAGGATAAACTCATTTATAACGAACCCCGCGACTGGCCCTTACCCGCCCGGCATTACCTGGGCAATGTTTTGCTAAAAGCAGGCCGTTACAACGAGGCCGTGGCTGTGTTAAATAAAGACCTGCAAATAAACCCCAACAATGGCTGGGCGCTTACAGGTTTGCAGTGGGCCTATCAAAATGAGGGGAATGCACTCGCTTTAAACAAAGTAAAACAACGTTTAAAAACCGCCTGGAAAATAAAGGATGTGGAGATAGACAGACCTGTTTTTTAATGCTTCTATAATGAAAATGCTTATCAATTTGACCTTTTTCCTCTTGTTGACCTCTGCGGGCTGTTTTGCACAATCAAAACAAGAGGTCGACAAATTATTGGGTGATATTTATAAAACAGGCAACTCAAAAAATATCATTACCAATGCTTCGACAAAAAAGTTAAAAGCTTATGGGAGCAAATTGCTGCCCACGATAACAACCTATTTTGGCGACACCTCCACCACCGGTATTCGTTCCGATTGCCAGGACAGGTTTTTAAATAAGGGAGAGGTAGCGATTATTATGGCCGACCATATAGAGCCGATGCCATATTATACAGTAACAGGTATCCAGAATTGCATACTTGACTATTGTAAAGGCAATCCCAACCTGATAGAATATTATTTATGGGCTATAAAACGTGATGGGGTATTGTTATTTCAAAAACGCTATACTATCTGGCTAAGCAGTGCCGACAGGCAAACATGGCCGCCTTATACTCATAATAAGAAGCGAAATAAAGTTTGAATTTAACAGCTTAAAACTACACCGCCTCTATCGCCATAATATGATCTTCAAACTCATCATTAGCGATAAATGATTTGTTTTTAATTCGGTTTTTGTAGGAGTAAATGGTATTTACCGAGTAGCCCAGCAGTTTGGCAATCCGGTCGTTATCGTGGATGCCCATTCGGATAAGGGCAAAGATGCGGTGCTCGGTGCTCAACAGCTGCCCGTCGGCAATGGCAATTTTATCGTCTTTGTGAAACAGGGCTTCAAACTTTTCGATAAAATCGGGGAAAAGGGAAAGAAAAACCTTATCGAAGGTATGGAACAACTGGTGCCTCTCGTTTTCCAGGTTCAGGCTTTTAATTGCTGCCTGGGCATCTTCGTAGCGTTTGCTGCTCAATTTTTTATCCAGCGATTTCTGGAAGCTTTCCAGCTTATCAATGTAGATGGAATTGATGTTGAAGTAATAGCCAATGTATTCATTCTTGATTTTATTGGCCGTACTTAAATTTCGATTTAGTGCTTCCAATGCAACGTTGCTTTCCTGTAACGATACATTGGCCTCCTTGATGAGGTTATCGGCAATGCGTAGCTTTTTAAGCTGGCGGAAGATGATGAACGCAAACATTACCACAAAAAGCACCAACACCGTAATTATAGAAGCATAAATAATCAGCGACTTGCGTTGCTGTTCTATCGTACTGATGCGCTGCGCCTCGATGATGGGCAATATACTGCTGATGGCAACCTGCCGGTGGCGTGCCCCATAAAAGGTGGCATCGTCCATAGCTTGTTTGATATAGACGAAGGCGCTGTTCAGGTCGCCTTTTTTATACAGGAAATCGGCCAGCTTATAAATGGCGACTGTTTCTTTAGTGGCCGACTGCAAGTCGGCAATGGCCGCCTGGATCAATAATTGGGTCGATTTGTCCTGCTCGCCGAGCACTTCGTAGATGTAACTTAAAGAGCAGGCGCTTATGGCAAACTGGTTGGGCGTTAAGTTTTTTAACTTAAGCAGGGCGGTATAATCTTTTACGGCACCGGTATTATCGGCCTTGCGTAAGGCTTGCAGCCCCCTTAATGCATAATAGTTGTAGGTTCCGGGCGAGGCTAATGAAAGGGCCGAATCGATAAACTGAATGCCTTTGGGATTATACATAGCCGAGTAATCAACATTACGGTCAAAATCGGATAAGTCGAAATAGCTGCGTGCTTTCAGGAAGTAATACTCCACCTTATCGTCGGTTGATAGATATTGCAGATTGATACTGTTCAGGGTTTCCAGCGTCTCTTTAAACATGCCCGATGAAATGAGTGTAAAGCCCAGTTCCATTTTAGCAAAAGCCATGCGGTTAGGGTCGTTTAGTTTGGCGGCGGTTTCCTGTAGCTTTTTGGCGTAGTTATAGGCCGAATCGTAGCTGAAGTTTTTATACTCGTTATACAGCTGCTGATAAATATTATATTTTTTATCCAGGTCGTTGGCCTGGCTTAGCTGTTTGCCCAGCTCATCAATGCGGTTTGTTTTTTGCTTTACGTATACATCCTTATCGGCCAGTACCGCGTTGAGCTTGTTGAGCAACGAATCGGTGGCAACTGACTGTGCATAGCCCGGCCGGCTTATCGAAACAAATAAGAAAAATAAAAGATATAAGCCTGGCCTCATTTAATTAAAGGTAGTAATTGGATGTTCACCCCTAAAGATAGGCAAACATATTAAAATATGGCGTATGGTTTTTGGGGCGCGGTGTATTTCGACCACGCCCACAATTTTTCCACTCCGTTCATACACCCAATCACAATAAGCCCTAACTTGCCATCCTGAACATGAAAGACATTCCCGTACATCTTTTAAAGGAACGTGCCTCATCGGGCCTGGAGATCAATCGCTTTTTTAAGGGCGATAAACCCAAGGCCGATGAACCCCTGGGTGCGCACCGCGATGATCATTATATATTTTTTGTAATTGAGGGGGGATGGGGATCGCTAATGGTGGATTTTAACGAGATTGTGATACAGGAATCCTGTCTTTATTATGTGCTACCCGGGCAGGTGCACCATCGTATCCAAAACGAAGGCGCTTATGGATGGTTCATAGCGGTGGATACCATGCTGATACCGCCCGATTATCGTAATGTGTTTGAAAATCAATTACTGTTGCAGCAACCTTATACCTTAAACGATGTACAAAAACGGCAGTGCGAAAGCTTGCTCAACCTGTTATTTGAGCGGTACCGCGAGGACGAGCAGGCTGTTTTTAATTTATCTGTTGTGCATTCGCTGCTACAGTCGTTCCTGGGGATAGCCGCCGGGTGCTTTAGCCAAACGGGTAAGCCGGGTATGTTAATGTCTCGGCCGGTGCAGTTGGCGCAGGATTTTAAGAAACTGCTGGTTGAGCATGTACGTACGCTCAAAAGCCCGTCGGCCTATGCCGCTAAGCTCAACGTATCTGAAACGTACCTGAATGAGGCTTTAAAAAAGGCTACAGGACTGTCGGTAAGTTACTGGATTCAACAGGAAGTTATTTTGGAGGCTAAACGTTTGCTGTACTATAGCCAGCTGAATGTTAAAGAAATTGCACATGCACTGGGGTATGAAGACCATGCCTATTTCTCGCGCCTGTTTAAAAAAACAGAAGGTGTAACGCCACTCGCCTTCAAGGCCGATTACCGCAAATAGTCCAATCATTACCGCAGGTATGCCATTTTATCGGGCATAGATAAGTCTTTTCTTTGTGATAATAATTCTACATCACATGGAAACATCCACTCTGCAAAAATTAAAACAAAAAACCGGCAAGCTATTTGAAGGCCGCCTGCAAACGGGCAATGTTTTGGAAGTAAGGTATTGGGAGCCCTGCACTTTAATTGAGGTTGACCTGCATCTGCCGCAAATAGATATGACCGGCTGGACCGAAATTCCTTATATTAAATTTAAGGTAGATAACCTTACCTTCAGGGATTACACCCCATCGGGCTGGGATGCCGAAACCCAAACCTGCACCATTTATGTTGATGCCGCTCATAACGGCCCCGGCAGTAATTGGGCACGGTTGTTAAAAAAGGGCGATAAGGTAAATTATCTTAAAACGGGTACTACTAATCAAAGTCCCGTGGCTACATCGGCAATAGTTGCCCTTGGCGACGAAAGCAGCATGGGGCATTTACTGGCACTGCAAAAAATGGTGCTGCCCCATACCCGTTTTTCGGGCGGAATAGTAATTGGCAACGAGCATCACCGTAAATTATTCCAGGAATACTTTTGGACACCGCTGGAGCCAATAGCCCGCCGCGATGTTTATGGCCATCACAGCCTCATTGAATGGGTGCTCGATCAGCGTTATAGTTTAGAGAACACTGTATTTTATTTAGCCGGCAATAATACCATGGTAGCCCAGTTACGTAAGCTGCTCAAAGGGCAGGGGTATCCTTCGGGACAAATTAAGGTTCAGGGCTTTTGGGATTAAGCTTTTTAAATACGTCGGCCAATATTTTTACGGCTGTTTCCAGTTCCTTAGGGTTGAGGGATGCAAAACCTATCCTGACGTAGGGATGGGTGCCAGTGTTATGGTAAAAATAATCGCGGCCGTTATTAATGGTAAGGCCCATAGCCGATGCTTTTTCGGCCACATCGGCAGGGTTAATGCCATCGGCATATTTAAGCCAAACGGCAAAACCACCATCGGGAATTTTAAAGCCTAACCAACTGCCAAGGTGCTCTTTCAACAGGGCGCAAAGTATATCGCGCCTTTCATGGTACAATTTATTGGCCTTTTTAAGGTGACGGCCTATGTCGCCATTTTTAAGCAGGTTGGCTATGGCTTCTTCCAGCAGGTGCTCGCCCTGGCGGTCAATCATTTTACGCAGCCTGGTTGCTTGCAGAATCAGGTTGGCCGGTGCAACCATAAACCCAATGCGGATGCCGGGGGCTATAGTTTTACAAAACGAACCTACATATATCACACTGCCATAATAATCGGCACTGGCCAGGGGCAGTATGGGGCTGCTGGCATAATGAAAGTCGTAATCGTAATCGTCCTCAATAATGGCAAAGCGGTATTTGTGGGCCAGTTCAAGCAGGCGCATCCGGCGGTCGGCGCTCAGCGTTACCGTAGTAGGGCGATGGTGATGGGGGATAACGTATACAAGCTTTACTTTTTTCTGCTGGCAAATTTCTTCCACAGCATCCAGGTTTATGCCGTGTTCATCTACCGGTACCAGTTTTAATTTGGCCCCGGTTTGTTCAAAAACCTCGTTGGCGCCCGGGTATCCGGGGTCGGCGGCAATTACAACATCATTTTTGCTTAGCAGGATTTGGGCAGCCAGGTAAATGGCCATTTGTGCGCCCTTGGTAATCAAGATATCATCGGCGCTAACCTGCAGGCCACGGGTTTCGCCCAGGAAACGGGCCAGCTCGGTACGCAGGTTTACCGAACCCTGCTCGGGGCCGTAGGTTAAATACTTTTGGGTGAAATGGTAGTTGGCAAACCTGCGGTACTCGCGCACCAGTAACTCAACCGGGGCTACGCGGGTATCGGGGAAGCCATCGTCAAATGTTAGCAGCCCTGGCTTACCATCAGTAAACAAATCGGGGTAGGGTACTTTCTCGGTAACATCAAAATGGGTTTTTAGGGGGTAAGCATTTTGTTTTAATGTGTTGTTGATTGGCCGGGGCGATACATCGGGCAGGTTTTTGGCTACAAAAAATCCTTTACGCGCGTAAACATCTACCCAGCTTTGGGCATACAATTCATCATAGGCAGCTACAACTGTTTTTCTGTGAACATTTAACGCGGCGGCAAGCAGTCTGCTGCTGGGCAGGGGCGATGCCGGTTTTAATGTGCCCTGCCTGATGTGCCCGATAATACTATTGGTTATCTGCAGATAAACCGCTATCTGTGCATCCTTATCAATGCTGATTAATCCTATGCTGAATTTCATACTGGACTATCTTGTTTGTATTTTCTGGACTATAAAGATAGGCCAACTGATGCGTAATTTTATACCAGTTAACAAAAAATGATATGCAACTTATTAAAAATTATGCCCTTCCGTCTGTCGCTTTGCGTGGAGCTTTGGCTACCAGCTACCTGTGGGAGGTGGCAGATCGCCTTGGTTTTTTTGGCGCCCATGGGCAACCCCATGTAGGCTGGGGCGATTGGCAGCACTTTATGGATTATGCCCGGCAGGTAATGGGCTTTTTGCCTTCCGGAATTATCCCCCCACTGGCTGTGATAGCAACCATTGGCGAGGCCGGCGTAGGGTTGTTATTGCTCGCGGGCTTGTTTACCCGTACGGCTGCATCACTTAGCTGCCTGCTTAGCCTGGCGTTTGCTTTGGCCATGGCTATATCAGGCGGTATCGAATCGCCAGTAGGTTATTCAGTTTTTACGGTGAGCGCGGCAAGCCTGCTGCTGGCCACACTGCCCGATTATAAATGGAGCATAGATTCAATCATCAACAAAAACTAAAACAATCATGACAGCAGTTAATCAACAAAAAGCGCCCGCATTATTGGTGATCATAGCATTCGCTACGGTTTATATCGTTTGGGGCTCTACATACTTTTTTATCGGGATGGCGGTACACGGTTTCCCGGCTATGCTGATGGGGGCGCTCAGGTATACTACCGCAGGCCTGCTCATGCTGGGCTGGTGCGCATACAGGGGCGATAAAATATGGGTAAAGCGGGACATCATCAATTCGGCTGTTAGCGGTATGCTGATGTTGTTTGTAGCTACCGGCATGGTAATTTGGGTTGAGCAAACTTTGCCCAGTGCCATGGTAGCCATCACGGTATCGGCCAGCCCCATTTGGTTTGTGGTGTTAGACAGGCCCAACTGGCGTGTTAACTTCAAAAGCAGATCGACCATTATCGGGCTAATTGTGGGCTTTGCCGGTGTTGTGCTGCTATTTGGCGAACAGGTAGCCAAAGCCCTTGCCGATAAACACCATACAACCAGTTTTTTGGGCATGACTTTACTGATTTTAGGCCCAATAGTTTGGGCGGCCGGCTCATTATATTCAAAGCATAACGTAAACAGCGGCCCGGCAAGGTTAAATACAGCCTGGCAAATGGTTATTGCCGGACTGGCTTTTATCCCCGCAGGTGTACTGCATCATGAGTTTAACGGTTTTAGTTTGGCACAAGTGCCTGCTTCATCATGGATGGCCATTGCCTACCTCATTATATTCGGATCCATTGGGGCATTTAGCGCATATGTTTGGCTGTTGCAGATAAGGCCGGCTACACAGGTAAGCACACACTCGTATGTAAACCCGGTAATCGCGGTGCTTTTGGGTGTATTGTTTGCGGGCGAGCAGATATCCGTTTTACAAGTTGTTGGGTTGGTTATTATCCTCATCAGCGTATTGCTCATCAACCTGGTTAAATACCGTAAAGCTATGCCCCAAAAAAAGGTAGTGCCCATGCCTGGCTTATCAACTGCCGAGTTGCTGGTGAAAGCCTGTTAGCAAAGCCCCCTAACCCCCTGAAGGGGGAACGAATGTGCGGATTTTTAAACAACAAATGCCGGTTTCGAAGAAACCGGCATTTGTTGTTTATGCTAATCAAAAGCTCCCCCTTCAGGGGGCCGGGGGGCTTTACCTCCAGGCCTTGTACAAATTAATCAAACCATTGGTTGACGAATCGTGGCTGCTTATTTCGCTGTCGTCCTTTAATTCCGGCAAAATTTTGCCTGCTAATTGCTTACCTAATTCAACACCCCATTGGTCAAAGCTGTAAATATTCCAGATTATGCCTTGAACGAAGATTTTGTGCTCGTACATGGCAATCAGTGAACCCAGGCTGTGCGGGGTTATTTTTTTAAGCAGGAACGAGTTAGTTGGGCGGTTGCCTTCAAACACTTTGAATGGCGCAATGGCTGCAATTTCTGCTTCGGTTTTGCCGACGGCTTTTAATTCTTCAATAACTACTTCTTCTGTTTTGCCATTCATCAATGCTTCTGTTTGGGCGAAGAAGTTTGATAGCAACATATTATGATGCTCGCCAAGCGGGTTGTGCGATTGTGCCGGAGCTATAAAATCACAGGGGATAAGTTTAGTTCCCTGGTGAATCAGCTGATAAAAAGCGTGCTGGCCGTTGGTGCCTGGTTCGCCCCAGATGATTGGGCCAGTTGAGTACTCCACATGTTTGCCGTTACGGTCAACATGTTTACCGTTACTCTCCATATCGCCTTGTTGAAAATAGGCGGCAAAACGGTGCATGTATTGGTCGTACGGTAAAATGGCATTGGTTTCGGCTTCAAAGAAATTGTTATACCAGATGCCTAAAAGTGCAAGGGTTACCGGTATATTTTCTTCAAACGGCGCTGTTTTAAAATGATTGTCGGTAGCATGTGCGCCATCAAGCAGCTCGGCAAAATTATCAAAACCGATGCTTAGGGCAATTGACAGGCCAATGGCACTCCATAACGAGTAGCGGCCACCAACCCAATCCCAAAACTCAAACATGTTTTTAGTATCGATACCAAATTTTTCTACAGCGGCAGCATTGGTTGATAAGGCAGCAAAGTGTTTGGCTACATCAGCCTCGGTAGCACCGGCGGCTAAAAACCAATCGCGGGCGCTGTGGGCGTTGCCCATGGTTTCCTGGGTAGTAAAAGTTTTTGACGCTATCAGGAACAAAGTAGTTTCGGGGTCAACAACCTTCAGCGTTTCGGCTATATGAGTGCCATCTACATTACTTACAAAATGCAGGTTGAGGTGGTTTTTGTAGGCTTTTAAAGCTTCGGTAACCATTACCGGGCCTAAATCAGAACCACCTATACCTATGTTTACCACATCGGTTATAGGTTTGCCGGTATAACCCTTCCATGTGCCGGATATGATAGCTTCGCTAAATTCCTTCATATGATCAAGCACCTTATTTACATCGGGCATAACATCTTTGCCATCTACATAAATTGGGGTATTGCTGCGATTACGCAAAGCAATGTGCAGTACCGGGCGGCCTTCGGTAACGTTAATGGTTTCGCCCGCAAACATGGCTTCTATTGCCTTATTTACTGAACATTCTTTGGCCAGTTGTATCAATAAGGCTATAGTTTCATCGTCGATGCGGTTTTTGGAATAATCCAGCAAAATCTCTTCAAACTGGATAGAGAATTTATTAAATCGCTGATCATCAGCATCGAATAGTTCTTTCAGGCTTTTTGATACAATATCAATGTAATGGTCGGCTAAGTATTTATAGCTCTGGGTGGTGGTGAAATCGATATTTGGCAACATAGTTGATGTGTTTTTGACAAAAGTAACAAGTTAATTGTTAGGTGGATATAAATTATCAAACTTACTATTCTCTGTGTTGTTTTAACACTACACACATAGTGTTTGTTTTACACCTAAAAATTACGAAAATTCAAAAAATATTTGCAAATTGTTTTGATATTTAAAATTATTATTTGATATCTTTGTATTGTTGGTAATCAAATGAGTGATTTATCATCAATTTGTAAATTTCAGTATAAAATTGTTGCTACTATGTTTGGAAAACTTTTTTTGCTTGTAAAAAAT
>Ga0307515_10005611_pt1 | contig 25361 bp, 17 predicted proteins | sample 17_EM_MG_FD_194513 | JGI IMG/M metagenome (GOLD analysis project Ga0307515, IMG submission 194513) | Populus trichocarpa ectomycorrhiza microbial communities from riparian zone in the Pacific Northwest, United States - 17_EM | ecosystem: Host-associated > Plants > Roots > Unclassified | place... | reverse complement strand
CAGGCGCGTTGGTGCATTACGCTTTCCCTCCCTTTCCCACCAAAAAAAAAAAAAAAAAAAAAAAAATGCCGCCTGGATAACCAATTAGGCTAGCCCAGCGTGAGAGGGAGACAAGACATACGAAGATAAGGATGGTATCCATTTGCTCAAGCCATTCTTTTTCTCGTTCGCGGTCGATGATCTCCATTCCTGCGTGTCTCGTATTAGACGATGTGTTGTGATGTGGATGGATACGTGCCTTCATTATAGTATTCCCAGGCAGTCTTGGGGGTCTTGATATCTCCTGAGCAACACAAAATTTTAGACGGTGGCGTGACTAGGGAATATGCTCACCTGGTGGGTTCGCAGGCGGCAGGGGTTCCTGCTCTATAGGAGGGCGTTTAGAATGTATTAATAGAAAATGATAAGACACATAGGTTACCGTGCTTCATTTTCTTGGCGAGAAGAGACATGACCGTGGGCGTGAGGTCTGAGACGTGCTCTTTGTGTGGTCTCAGCCCTCTCCGCGTCGTCCTGAACCACCGTCGACAGCATCAGCCCGTAAACGAGATACTCGGCGACGACATACTTCTCTCTCGTCGCCTATTGCCAACCTCTCAAACGATCAAACCAACGTCTGCTGGCCTTCGATGACGACGAAAAGGCGTGTCTCCCGCTTCCTGCTTTGCAATCTAGACCACTGGTCTCAGTCAGTCTGCTCTGTGATTCTTCCTTGTAGTTAGTTTGTAGTATACGTGAATCCAGTCCGAATTGTCCCGCTGCTAACCTTCCCGGCGACTCTGAATCGAGGTGCAGCATGGTGCCCTTTTGCACAGAGGAATGGCTGCGGCTGACTTCCTTTCCTGCCTGCCTGGCGTATTTCATTCACCTCGACCCACAGCTCCTGGTCCTCAAACCCACGATCGAACACTGGCATATGCGTCTCCCACCTTTCCATATTCACGCTGAAGTTGTCTATTTTCTGGCTTAGCACTACTCAATCTACCACGGCCACCTGCGTTCTCATACCTATTCGACCATCACTGACCGATCGCCCACTGTACTGTCGTGCGTTTGTGCCTCCGCCTCCTCCGGACTGGGCCAGCTCAGCCAAACAGCCGAGCGTGAATATTCGCCCTTCGCCACCGCATCTACCACCACTCGCACTCGACGACGATGACGAGGCCATTCTCCCAGTTCTGGCCGGCCAACAGGACAGACTGGTCTCAAACCGTCTCTACTCAGTCACTTGTACTCCCACCAAAGGCCAACGGTGATCAAATCGACTCTTCCGATATCAGCTTCCCAAGAAAGTCGGAGGCTTTTATGCCATTCGGCGCCGACTTCCTCGCCTCGCCTCGTCTTCAACGCTCTCCATTGACCAAACGATACTCATCGAAGCACGGCCACATCGGGCGACGATAAGAACCAGAATGTGAGTACCTCACAGTTTCTGCTGCTACTTCGCTGATGTCACCAGGGCATACTTCGACCGCCTTGACCCTTCCCGTCGTGCTACTTGCTCATCACTCTTGCTGCCTTTGGTGACACTCGATCTCGTCACCCGATTACCTCCTCCGACACCAGCAAGGGTGCCCAGGCCGTCGAGAGCGGTGATGACCGCACATGTTCGTATCCAACTTACATCCCGATGCAGCATCGGGCGCCATTCAAACGTCGGCTGACGTGCTTCGTTCTCCACCGGTACTCGCCCTCCTTGAATCTCTTATCAGGCTCTACCCGAACCGCATCCCATTGGCATCCACTCTACACCGCCGAATATTCCACCGCATGCACAGAACCAAGTATACCATCGAGCGTGTCAAGCAAATACACCCTTCACCACAACTGCAATACCTGGCACTACCACACGTCCACACTACGACCCTACTGTCCCTAGTTGTTCGACCATCTTCCTCGACTTCGCGACCCTCGTCACGCACAACAACTTAACATTGACCGCCAACCAACACCGCCGGCTCACTCCTCAATTCGTCAATACGGGAATACAGGCGATGCTTACTTCACGCAATACGATGCAATCTTACATACCACTTTGAACCCAACCCTCACCCAAATCTCGTTATTCCAGTCCCCCGTACGCCCGTAGGTTTTTACATAGATGTGATTGCTGCAGATGGTTGATCGGTTATTGTCCCTGGCTCTACCGGCGATGGCTCTTCTGTTGAAAGCGTTGTACGGTCTTGTAGGCGTGGTAAAACGCGAGCTGACTGAGACACAATGGAAATACAATATCGTTCTCTTCGCGTCCAAGGCCACGCACAAAAGGGGTGCAGAATCTTGTTCAAAATCTGTTGGAGATCGGGAATTTCGGTCGACCGTCTTTTGCCTTCCATGGCCAAACTGCCATGGTAGAATGATCAGAGCCATGCTCACTTGTTGGCTGCGTTCGCTTGTGTATGTCCGATTCTCGGAGGTGGAGTGGCAGAACCTCCATGCACTGGCGTTCTGATAGTGATTAGCTCATACCACGGACTATTAATCCATTATCGCTCAGGTGCCAGTGTATTCAACCGTTCCCTCGCGTGACAAATATAGTGAAGGGGTTAATCGAATTTCCCTAAAATCCTATCAATTTTGGACAGCGCACACATTTTTCCCCTCGCCGTATACTATCGTATTGACAATTACAGGAGCCAAGTGAGAATTAATGGTGTACCCGGCCCGTTCAGTGGTACATTCTCTCCTTTATAGATCAACCGCGGTTATTAATTAACCACACACCCCCCACTTCCATGCCTTACCCTCTTTGTGTCACCTCAGAATCAATGAAATATCCTTGTCTTTGGGGTCATTCGAGTGGAGACATGAGACTTGAGAGCCTCTCATTGTTGGCCTGGACTGCCAATATGTTTGCAACGTACGAGAGCCCGACAAACAGAGACGCCCATACTTACCAAGGTCCTTCAAGACGTGCGAAGTTTAATGCTGATCTCATGAACAGCGTAAAGGGTAGAGACGCCATTCACGCTCTACTTAGGTGGTTGAATGTTTACTACGGATTCCTTCACGCCCTACTCTCATAGTATAGCCACAGAGAGAACAGGACTTCCGCTGTTCATGAATTTGGGCATATACAGAGGTATTCATAACATACAATGGCCGGTTTCGTCAATGGTGTCTGGGGTAACATACAAAACTCATGAAGACAGAGATCCACACACGCCAGTTTGTTATGAGGTACGAATCTGGGCTCCTCTCTGCCTCTAAACACTCAAGTGGGTGACGCTGTCCACGCATCTCAAAATTTGATTTCCCTCGCCACGGTCCCCAACCCTCAAAAAATGGTCGACAACTTTAGGGGATAGGATATATTGCTGGTCAGCAGTCCGAGTCCTAGATGTGCGCATGTCAGAATTAAGACCACAAAGTTCATAGTACTCAATTGTACAAAAATTACCGAAGATGTGCCTAGATATCCCATGTGCAATGGAACTTGCGGAACCTGTGGAGAATCTGGAACTCCTTATGCCTACGAACTGTTTCGTTTACCCGTGTGGAGATCATGCTACGGTATTCTGGGAAGTCATTACCATCGAACCACTGGATGAACTCGCGAAGCTTGGGAATAATTGGAATGATTCGGTAGTACGGAGCTGTATCAAGGAGCTTGCAAAGTGCTCTGAACACGAATTCCTCATTGACTTCCAGTTCAATCAAATTCTGCAACTGCACTTTTCGCTGTCTTGCGCCTGCTGTATTCCTTGTAGAGTTCTGCGATAAATGGAGTGACCATGCCATCGCCATCCAATCCAACCCGCTGAATTGTGAATCCGTCAACTCTGGCTCTTGTTCCTCTTCATGGAAATATTCCCATGTAAGAATCGCCTCAAGCTCGCTCTCTGGTGTGCTTGACCCCATATCTCCCCGTGGTTTTGGAAGCGGCCGACTCGACAAGGTGAAGAAGCCTGCAGCGAACGATCGTCGCCATTCGACTGAGAGTGTTTCAAACCCATCCACGAATATACCCAGTATTGTCCACCCCTTCCACAATTGTTCTTCGGGCAACATGATGTTGAACGCAGATGATACAGCTGAGGAAAGATAGCAGGATGGTGCTGGGGGATCAGAATAGGATATCGTGGTCTTCATGTAGTACTCCAGTGCTACAGAGGAGATGGAGAGCTCCCGAGATTGCAGGAATGAGGCGAGAAGGAAGGACTCTGTATAGTGGGTGACGCTTCCTCGTGCATACCGCAGAAGGGACAGGGCCGCAATCATATTGCGGACACGATGGTCATAGAGTAAACCCATTGGAAGACCAGGTCCGTCAGGAACGCCAAGTTGGGCGGCCACTCTTGCAGCCAGGCTCAACCAGGGATTCTTCAATTCTATATCCCCTTCCTGTAAAAGCGCTCTCGTGTATGAAGGGTATTGTTTGGAATGCATCAACAGAATGGCAAAAATATTGGGATCCGGGTTCTCACTGGCTCCAAGCCGTTCGTCATAGCTATTGAACAGTCCTTTCAGAATATGGTATTCGCGATCGTCAGTTACTTCTGTCGGTAGCGCCACGAGCGCCCAGCCAAAAGCGGAGAGGAACTTTCCTGTCATGGACGGAGCAATGGCAGTCAAGGCAGAGGCATAGAGGGGTAAATCACCCTTCTCCGTGATGACAGTGAAATACTGGACTGCTAAGGCATATGATCCTCGCATTATAAAGGCATAGACGACCAGGAAGAGCAGGGAGGTTAACTGCTTGTGATCTTCTGGAGGGGTGCCTTCATACAATGTACCGATAAGATTGGTGTTTCGAATATTCAGACGCAACCATGGGTGGTCACGACTGCTGGAGAGGATGTTTCGCCGATCGGCTTCAATTGGAGCACATGATATGGCGACGAGTGTGACCACAGCCTCCACTAATTCGATGTCATGGGGCATTACAAAATCCCATTTCGTGGCACGACCCATGAGAATTGCTAGGCATACCTCAATGAAGTCCCGGCTTTCCATTAAGTGTAGCGCCCCATAGTTACAGAGCTCTGACAGAGTCCTTAAAAACCGTAAAAACTCTTCTTTGTGCAGTTCCGTCCATCGCATAATATTTATGAGCTCATCGGGCCGTTTATAGTTGCTCCAGGCGCGATCAAAAAGCGAGAGTAAAACGTGTGTGCAGGGTTCCTCGGAATCTGCCATAGGCCGACGGATAGCCATTGCGAGCGCGAGCGTCGAATACTCCTTGGGACGGCGGCGCAACATAATCGTTGTCATTGCGGCCAGGATGACTGGAGGGAGATGTGAGAAGTGCTCTTTACCATTCTCTATGTGAAAAGTCCAGGAAGGCAGGCAGAATAATGGTGGAATCGGGTGGGCAGTCCCACCTGCCACCTGCCACACAGATGATTGTAGTGCTAAGCTGTGTGGAGAATCCGGAGCACTATCATGAATTCTCTTCAAGGCCGAAGCTGCTGTGAAGAGCTGAACTTCGTCCACTGTTATTGCTGTAACCGGTTCTACAAAGTCTTTCTCCAGATATGGGCGTGATTTCAAAAGCATGACCTGGATATCCCGGCGGACACGACCCAGAGTGGTTGATGGGGCCGCGTCCATAGCAGGTGAAGAGAAATCGTCAACACTTGGACAGAAATAAGCGTGCACATAGCGATACACCTTGCCCAAGGTGCGCGAAAGAGGAGAGTGGAAAGGCGAAGAGGTAACAAATACAGATATTGACGTCGTAATGGAATAATAGAGCACTCCAATGCCTAATATGGCGGTGGTGACACCAAACGATGGTTTACTGATGTGAAAGAGAAACAAGACGAGACCGATTGAAAACAGAAGAAGAGATATCTGGATGAGGGATGGAAGTATCGCGACCATCTCTGGGAGCTTCCAGCGCTCCATCCCGAGGTATCGGAATTCACGGGTCTTCGCTCGTTGTTCGGGGAGAGACATCGCTCGTAAGCCGCGGTCGAATTCGCGCACCCAGCTTTTGATGAGCATCGCAATGAACGCTGCCAGTATCATAACTCCGAGACTGGCATAGAAGAGAGCATTGACAACAACAATGTGGTCTGGAGGGGAGAAGTCGGCGGGGACATATGGCCCAAGGCTCGAATTACGCATCATCTGCGTTTGATAAATGAGGACGTCCTGTATGATATCCATGGGGTCTTGTTCGAGGCGACCGAGGAGTTCGATGAGGAAGGCGCTCAAGAATCCCGCGAACAGTGCCGCCTGGACAACCAATTAGTTTAGCCCGGTGTGAGAGGGAGACAAGACATACGAAGATAAGTATGGTATCCATTTGTTCAAGCCATTCTTTTTCTCGTTCGCGGTCGATGATCTCCATTCCTGAGTTTCTCGTATTAGACGATGTATTATGATGTGGACGTATACGCGCCTTCGTTATAGTATTCCCAGGCAGTCTTGACGATCTTGGGGTCATCTGAGTGACACCAATTCTTAGACGGTGACGGTGGCTAAGGAATGTGCTTGCCTCGTGGGTTCGCAGGCCGCGGTGGCGGGGGTTCCTGCTCTATAGGAGGGCGTTTAGAATGTATTACTAGAAATGATAAGACACATAGGTTACCGTGCTTCATTTTCTTGGCGAGAAGAGACATGTGTCACGTTCGTAGGCCGGCCGGGTTATTCTAGGTTCGAGAGGGTTTGTCGTGCACGGGATCTCGCAGGGTATCCAGCAAGGTGTCAAGCAGAGACCAAGGTCGGCTGAGGTTTGGCCTCGCGCGACCCGGGTATTTTATACATAAACTAGGGTACACGTGTACGTGAGACAGGAATATATCAAATTACGATATTCCGATTGATGTGGCAGCGTCAAATATCGATTGGCAATCATCTCAACATGACTGTATTTGTGTGGTCGTTTGCCTGCCCTTTCCGCGCCTCGTCCTGAACCACCGTCGACAGCATCAGCCCGTTAGCTCGATACCCGGCGACGACATACTCCCCTCTCGTCGCCTATTGGCAACCTCTCCAACGATCAAACGAACGTCTCCTGGCATTCGATAACGACGAAAGGGCGTGTCTCGACTCCCGCTTCCTGCTTTGCAATCGAGACCATTGGTCTCCGTCGGTCTGCTCTGTTACCCTTAATTGTAGTTAGTTTGTAGTACGCGTGAATCCAGTCCAAATTCTCCCGCTGCTGACCCTCTTGGCGACTCTCTGAGTCGTGGTACGTGGTGGCCTCGTGCGCAGGGTGGTGGCCTTCTGCACAGGCCGCTTGGAACCCATGACCACTGCATTCCTCATCTTCTTCATCACTGACGCCCCCATTCGTATTCCATCAACACTCGAGTGTCCTGGCCACGGACTCCCCAGCGCCTGTGGTTCCCGCCTGCCTGGCGTATCTCTCACAACCCCTATAGCCTTTTGCTGGTCCTCAAACCCATGATTGAACACTGGCGTATGCGTCTTCCACCTTTCCATATTCACGCCGACGTTGACTAGCACTACTCGATCTACCACCTGCGTTCTCATCCCTATTCGACCATCACTGACCCAGGCGAACGCGTTCATTGCATGGGCTATGGGCCATTGGCCTGTCTATTGTCTCGTCGTTGGTGGCGACGTAGGCCGGCTCTTCCCCACCGCATCTACCACCGCGCGCACTCGACGACGATGGCAAGATCGTTCTCCCATGTTCTCGGCCAACCAGCCAGGCTCGTCTCAAACGGTCTCTACCCAGTCACTTGTACTCCCACCAATGGCAAACAGTGATCAACTTGACTCTCCGGATACCAGCCGCGGAGGCTTTGTTGCCACCCACCTCGTCTTCATTGCTCTCCATGTTCCCCCATAGCGCCTCCAATGACCGAACGATACTCATCGAATCACGGCCACGTCGGGCGACGATAAGGACCAGAATGTGAGTACCTCACAGTTTCTCCGGCTACGTCGCTGAAGCCACCAGGGTCGCGACTATCGCTTGTATACTTCGACCGCCTTGGTCGTGCTACTTGCTCATCACTCCTGCCTTTGGTGACCCTCGATCTCGTCACCCGATTGCACCTCCAACACCAACAAGGTGCCCAGGTTGTCGGGAGCGACGATGATCGCACATGCTCGTATCCCAACTTACATTTCAATGCAGTATCGAGCACCATTCAGACGTCGGCTGGCGTACTTCATTCTCCACCGGTAATCGTACTACTTGAATTTCTTATCAACAACCAGCGCGTATCCGAACCGCACTCCATTGACATCTACTTGTTGCCACTGTCCAGTATCGCCAACTCTCGGGCCACTCTAGCCCATTATGACCCCGAAAACCCCACCGAATGTTCCACCGCGTACACAGAAATAAGTAAACCATCGAGCGTGTCAAGCAAATACACCCTTCACAGCAACTGCAATACGTGGCATCACCACACGTCCACACTACATCACACTGCCCTCAGTTGCTCGACCGTTTTCCTCGTCTTTGCGACCATCGCCACGCACAACTACTTAACATTGACCGCCAACCAATACCGTAGGCTCACTCCGCAATTCGTCAATACGGGAATACGCGCGGTACTCTCTTCACACGATGCGATGCACTGTTACATACCACTTTGAACCCACCGCCCACCCAAATCACGGTATTCCAGCCCCTCATATGCGCGTTGGCTTTGCATATATGTGATTGCTGTAGGCAGTTGGTCGGTTATTGTCCCTGGCTCATACCGTCTGTGCACTCCTCTGTTGAAAGCGATGCAGTCTTGTAGACGTGGTAAAATGCGAGCTGACTGAGACACAACGGAAAATACAGTATCGTTCTATTCGCCACGCGCAACAGGGATGTAGAATTTTGTTCACCCTCTGTTGGAGATCGAGAATTTCGGTCCGCCTTGGTTCGTCTTCCATGGCCCCATCACCAAATTTCCGTGGTTGAATGATCAAAGCTATGCTCCTGTGCGTATTCGGAGGGTAGGATGACATCAGGATAGGTGCATTCCTGGGTTTTCGCTGAAATAAGGGGGCTAATAGGAGAGTGCATCAGGCCCTGATTACTCCAGCACTTCCGAGACTCCCCTCGACCTCGTACAATACATTCGCACTGCAAGAGGCCTCGCGTCGTTCGTCGCGCAATGTGTAATTCAACTTTGATTTGGAAGGGAATCAGAGAACTCTGGTTTCAGGATGTTAAAAGTGTTGGAAGGGCTGGCAGGATGCGGCATATGCTGCTGGTGTTGATATAGTACCGGAAATTATATTTGTTGTTAAATTACAGATGGATGGAACAAGCGCAATGTTCGATGGACCAAACAATCTAGTCTAGGTACGTGTGCATAGGCGCACGTTTTACGATCTGTCTTATTCCGTAAATATTAGGATTGGCCGTGTGTGCGAGTACAGTCTCGCTGCACTTGGACGACTGGTACATCGAGAAAGATGAGACTGAAAGTATTATCCAAATGCGAGTATATCAGAAAATAGGCAGAGCAAATCCCATTGGAAATGCCAGTGCTTCCTCGGGCTCCAGAAATACGAATCAGCGATCCTCCAGGCAAGAGAGCAAAAAGCAAACTCACGAGAAAGTCGTATTTGAGCTCCAGATTTGATCTGATACAATGCTCCCTAAGCCTCTCTATGGCTATGTTGCGTTCTTCAATCGTACTGCGCTCGAAGTTCCTCCCACTTCTCTCTAGATATAAAGCCTTAAGCTGCCCCGGATTCCGTCTCACAGCAGATTCAGAAAACAGTGCGCGCGTAATGTTCCTCAAGTCCGACGCATGATTCTCGGACTCGAACAGGATACGCAATGTGCGGGTGGGGATGGACGAAATGAGGGCACGGAGGAATTTCGCGCTCTTAATATAGGTTAGATTGAAGGTGTCGAGGGGTGCGTGGGAAAGTGGAAGTTGGGTTTTTTTCAGGCTTCGCAACGCCGTGGCGTCCACTTTCAAACGCGAGATTGAGAGATGTTGCAAATTTGGGGACTGGGTGAAAACAGGTAGGAGCTCGGTTATCTCTCCTAATACTGGAGATGGAAGTTTGATATGTCGAAGCTGGGGGTATTCGGGGAACCCGGCGAGGAGAACGGAGGATGGCTTCTGGACAGACAAGGTCAGGAGGGTGATATACATTGAGAAAGCATTGAAAACTTGGAGTGACCAGCCCTGGTCGCAGGAGGGTGCTAGCACGAGACTCGTGATCCATGTCGCGCCCCACATCGTGGAGAGTGTCTCATTGAGGGGCAGCCCAATGATCCGCCGGGTAATGGTTTGGACTGAACCGTCTTTTCTGCGTAGCGTTGTAGCGGCCGAATTAAGAATCAGTTTCTGGACGCGAGGCAGACGGTGGATGATTTCAGCCTGGATAGCGTCAATGGCCAACTCGCGGACAGTGTATTGGTCGAGCCATAGTTCAAGGACGAGGCAGTACTCGGGCAGTCGTGGGTTGGCGTCGACAAGACGAAGGAATTCGCCCAGACGCGCAGGGTCTACTTTGAGCACGACATGCCTGAAGAGATAGGCGCCGACTAGGTCAGAGTAACGGCGGTTTATGCTGAAAATTTGGTGCGCGTCGTAAGAGTTGTGAAGGAACCACTCACAGGCGGAAGGAGGAGAGAGTCATGGACCTGAACAAAACGGGGACGGATTCCATTATTTGGATGAGGAGTTCGTATGGGAGCGACATGAGTGGTACCTCTGGTTGAACCACACACTTGGCCTCGACCTCGGTTTCGACCAACGCCTGGATCGTTTCGACTGTGGCTTCAGCAGTTGCTTCCATGGGACGGGATACGATAGGTTTTCTCCATAATTTCTTAGTTTTTCTCAGAAATGTGTTCATGATTGACGAGCCTCCGAGTCTTAATTGCGAAGTCAAAGTCAGGTTTAAGATGGGCGCTTGCCATTAAATCGGTTGGCAGTGTCCATTATGAGTACGGAAATGTGTACTTGCTTGTCTATAATATGTTTTACCTTGTGTGGTGAGAACGTGAAGCGGCTTGGTGACGATAATATTGCGGCCTGTGGGCGACCCGCAGCCTGTGGGTAGCTCACTCTGCCGTTCTGTGGGGCAGGGAGGGACGAGAGCTGAAAAACGAAGGATCTGCGGTGATCAGGTGGCAAAGCAAGACTCATACGATCCGCCGGGTAATAGTTTGGACTGAACCGTCCTTTCTGCGTAGTGTTGTAACGGCCGAATTGAGTATCAGTTTCAGGACACGAGGCAGACCGCGGGTGATTCTCGACCGGATGACGTCACCCCGTCCAAACCGCTAAGCCTGGATGTAAGGAGGGCAGTGACTCCCTTTCTACTTTGAAGGATTTCCTCTTGGGTGCTAAGTGCTCATTAAAAAGGGCCTCGACTGCTTAGAGCGCCAAATCATCGCACCTTTCACTGCTCTCATTGGCACCGACAGTTTTGGACGACCCGTTCCGAGCTCGGATTCGCCGTGGGCCTCTGTATTTCCTGTGTTTGGCTCCTCGTCCTCAGCCGACAGGACGGGGAAGGATAAACGCCCAGCAGCTCGTCCTCACTCTCTCACCGCGTGCATACCTTCACCACTGTATCAACTGCCACTAGCCTCGACGACGAGGACAACACTGTTCTCCCAGAACTGGTTTCAAACTGTCTCCACTCTGGCTTCTGTACTCCACCAACGGTGGTCGAGTCTCCCTTCCCGAACAACTCGGACGCTTGTGGCCCTTCGACTTCCTCGCCTCGTCTTCGTTTCCCTCCATGCTCTCCCTCGTGACACCTCCGTTGATAGAACTATAGTTACCGAATAACAGCTCGATCGGGCAGCGATGAGAAATGGACAGTCGTCCTGGGTACGTAATTCGACTGCCTCTGCTTTTGCTGACCCTCGATCTCGTATTCATAGTATCCCCCCCTCCAACACCAATGTACCTGGACTATCGAGGGCGAAGCTGACTACTTCTGTACGTACCTCACCTTTTCCATTCCGAGCAAAGCATCATTCGAACGTCAGCTGACCTGCTCCATTCTTCACCTCTATTCATCCTATTCAACCGACCCCTGGATTCACTCTCCACCGCCATGCCTGTCCAAACTGCATTCACCTCGTCGCCACCGTCCCGCGTCCCCAACTCTCATACCTCTCTAGGCCATTATCCCAAGCGAACCTCCCGCTGCGCGAACATAACTATGTAAACCGTTACGAAGGTGCGCACTTCACGATAAACGCGACGTCCGCTACATGCACCACTGCTCCACGCGCGCCCTACGGCCGTCAGTAGCTCGACCTGTCCTCATTGTGTCATTGGCGCACTTCGTCACGCAGACATTGCAACTTAACATTGACCGCAAATTAATACCCGGTGTCACCCCTCAACTGGTCAGATGACAGAAACACGGGAATACAAGCAAACGCGCACCTCACGTGATTGCATTGTCACTTCACACCGCTCTCGTGAGCCTACCGCTCACCTGAATCACGCCACTCCAGTCCGTCGTATGCCATTTGGCTATAGATATCTGTCGTTGCTACGCGAATGACGGCTCGTTACCCTGGACCGACCCCTGCTATGTACTCAGTCATCATATTCTCTAGGGCGGTGAATAATTGTCCATATTCGAACTTGTATTGGCGTGAGGATTTTGAGTTCATGTTGGGAGCGGTAGAAGTGGCTCGGAAATCGAACATGGTAATAAAATAATTGTGTGTACACAAGTGCGGTACAGTATTGGGGACTGGCAAGAGCGAGGCGGCCATACAGGAAGTGGTGTCATCAGTGCGACCACGCTTCAGAATATAAATAATAATATAAAATATGTGAGTTATGGTTACGGAAGGGCACCAGACCACTCGAGGTAGAGACGGGCATGGAATGTGGCTCGCTTCGACATTGATTGCTTCGAGAAATGACTCGTGTTTAGAGAACCTATTGGCATCCACGTGCTTGTCATTTGGTATCCATATAGTGCTGAATTCTCTTCATCATTGGAGGTGCCCTTATCGTCGCGTCAGTTTCAATACCGTCCAACTTGGTCCTTGTTGGTTGTACACATTGCAACCGGCAATAGTTTGACTGCACTATATCACTCCAAGACCTCTTCACATCACACCGTCCATCTGGTGAAAGCGCTGCCCAGTAAGAAATTCCAGCCAAGGAGTGCGAGCTGCCTGCGACACAATAGAAATGCAATATCGTCCTCCTCGTATCCAGGACCGTAGGTAAAAGAGATACAATAGAAATGTGCTCAATTTCTGTTGGAGATCGGGGATTTTCGTCCGCTGTTGTTTGTCTTCTAGTTCCTTGTGCCCAAATTAATACTATAGTTAGACAACCAGGGCTACTATCACGTGTAAGCCGTGTCTGTTTATGCATGTCCAATTTGTGGCCGGGAGTGGAGTTGCACAACCTCCAATGTACTGATGTTTTGATATTTTTACCTTATACAGTGCCATACCATGGACTATTAATCATTTATCTTTCATGTGCCGGTGCATCTGACTATGTCTTCGAGTGACAAATACAGCAAGGGGTTATCTTATTCCCTTAAAATTCTATCAATTTTGGATGGTGCACACATTTCGCCTTGCCCAATATCATTGTATTTACAATCGCAGGTATCAGCTGAGATGTGTACCTGGGATATATTCTCCTCTTCATAGGTCAACTATATCTTTCACACATCGCCTTACCCTCTTTGTGTCCCCAGCCTCAAAATCAATGAAATATCCCCTACCCATATCATCAGGATCATTCAAATGGAAGTGCAAGATCTGAGAGTCTCCCATCGCCAGCCTCGAGCTCCAATGTAAATAGACATGAGCCTGACAAACAGATCTGCCCATATCAGCGAAAGACCTTCACAACATATGAGGTTTGATGCCTATCTCATGAACAGCTTGCAAAGGAAAGACACACCAGCCATGCTCCACTTAGGTGGTTGAAAGATCACAATGGATCCCATCATGTCCTACCCTCCTGGTGTAGCCACAAGGTGAATAGAGGATTCATTATTTATGTAAGGTTGACTCCACCCGAGAGGCCCGACCACAGCCACCAACCTTGACAAGTGGGCTAATACCTCGTCGAGCCCGCACCATGTAGTTAGAACAACTGATGTAAAGCATGTAGATAATTAATATACATAGTTTACTTCCTTCCAAATCGTGCCCGCCACCCTCATTTGGGCCCATTGTTGAAAATTTTGTTTCTCGGCCGAAGGTTTTTTTTAGGCGAGAACAGCCCTTTGGGGAGTTTTCATTTTTTCAGACCAAAATTTGATTAGCCTGTCACGTGCTCTTGCTTTGTAGTCCTTGCTTTGTGTCGAGCTTGCTTTGTTTTTAGTTGAATAGAATTATAATAAATACTCTTCGGAGGGCCAGAACATGTGTCTGAACAGAGTTATAATTGATAATTTTATTGATGATTTTATTGAAAGACGAAACTAGCTACAGATACAAAAAAAAAATTCCGGTCCCCAGAATTTGAAGGCTTGAGGCTGGGTTTTTTGACAGGTTGACAGGTGTGGCTGTGGTCGGGCCTCTCGGATGGAGTCAACCTTATTTGGGCATCACAGAGGTATCCATATTATCCAATAGCCGGTTTCAACCGAGTTTGGGGTAACATACAAAGCCCATAAGAGCAGAGATCCACACATGGCAGTATATCATGAGATACTGTTTGATTATGAGGGAATGGCTCCTAAAGCATGTATCCCATTGGTAACCACAATCTGTAGTTATAGATACATCGTGTGACATCGGAATCATAATACTGCAGATCGCGTAAAAAGGATTGTCCGTGATAGAGCAGTGTGCGTAGCACACGGAGGTTATATCACTTTGCCTCCAATAATCAGGCATAACTATTCGAATAGGGCATGGCAGACGCATAGGGATTTTACCGAAAATTCCCGATATCCAACAGATACGAAGGCGGGCTCCTTTCTGCCTCTAAACACTCAAGTGGATGACCCGTGTCTGTCCACGCATCTCGAAACACATCTCGAAAAATGATTTTCTCGCCACATACCCCAACTCTCAAAATGGTCGGTAACTTTAGGGAATAGGATTGCTGGTCGGCAGTCGGGGTCCTAGATTTGCCCATGTCAGAATTATGACCACAACGTTCATAGTAACCAACTGTACAAAAATACCGAAGATGTGCCTAGATATCCCATGTGCAATGGAACTTGCGGAACCTGTATAGAATCTGGAACTCCCCATTCCTACGAACGGTTTCGTTTAGCCATGTGGAGATCGTGCTACGGTATTCTGGGAGCTCTATAATATGGAACCACTGGATGAACTCGCGAAGCTTTGGGATAATATGAATGATTCGGTAGTACGGAGCTGCATCGAGGAGCTTGCAAAGTGCTCTGAACACGAATTCCTCATTCACTTCCAGTCCAATTAAATTCTGCAATTGTGCTTTTCGCCGTCTTGCGCCTGCTGTATTCTTCCTAGAGTTCTGCGATAAATGGAGTGACCATGCCATCGCCATCCAATCCAACCCGCTGAATTGTGAATCCGTCAAATCTGGCTCTTGTTCCTCTGCATGGAAATATTCCCATGAAAGAATCGCCTCAAGCTCGCTCTCCTGTGTGCTTGGCTCCATGTCCCCCCGTAGTCCTGGCAGCGGCCGACGCGACAAGGTGAAGAAGCCTGCAGCGAACGATCGTCGCCATTCGACTGAGAGTGTTTCAAACCCATCCACGAATATACCCAGTATTGTCCACCTCTTCCACAATTGTTCTTCAGGCAACATGATGTTGAATGCAGATGATACAGCTGCGGGAAGATAGCAGGATGGTGCTGGGGGATCAGAATAGGATATCGTGGTCTTCATGTAGTACTCCAGTGCTACAGAGGAGATGGAGTGTTCCCGAGATTGCAGGAATGAAGCGAGTAGGAAGGACTCTGTATAGTGGGTGACGCTTCCTCGTGCATACCGCCGAAGGGCCAGGGCTGCCATCATATCGCGGACTCGATGGTCATAGTGTAAACCCATTGGAAGACCAGGTCCATCAGGAACGCCAAGTTGGGCGGCCACTCTTGCAGCCAGGCTCAACCAGGGATTCTTCAATTCTATTTTCCCGTTCTGCATTCGCCCTCTCATGCGTAAAGAAGGTTGTTTGGAAACGATCAACAGAATGGCAAAAATATTACGATCCGGAGTCTCACTGGCCCCAAGCCGTTCGTCATAGCTATTGAACGTTTCTTCCAGAGGAATGATCTCGTCATAGAATATAAAATCTTCAAAAATTGATGGTATCTGTTGTGTCCGTAGTTCCACGAGCGCTGTGCTGATAGCGCAGAGTCCCCGTTCCGTCATGCACGAAGCAATGGCCGTCAAGGCAGAGGCATAGAGGGGTAAATCACCCTTCGCTGTGATGATAGTGAAATATTGAGCTGCCAAGGCATCTGATTCTCGATACATCAGGGCGTAAACGATTAGGAAGAGCAGGGAGGTTAGCTGCTTGCGATCTTCTGGAGGGGTGCCTTCATACAATGTACTGATAAGATTGGTGTTTCGGATATTCAGAAGCAACCATGGGTGATCACGACTGCTGGAGAGAATGCTTCGCGCATCGGCTCTAATTGGAGCACATGATATGGCGACGAGTGTGACCACAGCCTCGAGTAATACAATGTCAGGGGGGGTTTTATTATCCCATTTCGTCGCATGACCCATGAGAATTGCTAGGCATATCTCAATGAAGGCCTGGTGGCTCGACCATAGCCACCCATCGCCACGGAGCTCTGAGAGCGTCCTTAAAAGCCGTAAACACTCTTCTTTGTGCATCTCTTTCCCTCGCATCATGTTTATGAGCTCATTGGGTACCGTACGGTCACCCCAGGCGTGATTAAAAAGCGAAGTTAAAAGGCGTGTGCAGGGGTCCTCGGAATCTGTCATATACCGACGGACAGCATCTGGGGGATGGTATATCACATTCCCCGTGGGACGATAACGCAACATAACCGTTACCATTGCCTCCAGGATGGCTGGAGGGAGGTGTGAGAAGTGCTCTTCACTATTCTCTATGTGATATACCCAGAAAGGCAGGCGTAATAATGGTGGAATAGGGTGGGCAGTCCCACCTACCACCTGCCATACAGACGATTGTAGTGCCTCGCTGTGTGGAGAATTCGGAGCACTATCATGAATTCTCTTCAAGGCCGAAGCTGCTGTGAAGAGCTGAACTTCGTCCACTGTTATTGCTGTAATCGGTTCTACAAAGTTTTCCTCCAGATAGGGGCGTGTTTTCAGAAGGATAACCTGGATATCCCGGCGGACACGACCCAGAGTGGTTGATGGGGCCGCATCCATGGCACGTGAAGAGAAATAGTGAACACCTGGACAGAAATAAGCGTGCACATAGCGATACACCTTGCCCAAGGTGCGCGAAACAGGAGAGTGGAAAGGCGAAGAGGTAACAAATACGGATATTGACGTCGTAATGGAATAATAGAGCACTCCAATGCCTAATATGGCGGTGGTGACACCGAACGATGGTTTACTGATGTGAAAGAGAAACAAGACGAGACCGATTGAAAACAGAAGAAGAGATATCTGGATGAGGGATGGTAGTATCGCGACCATCTCGGGGAGCTTCCAGTGCTCCATCCCGAGATATCGGAATTCACGAGTTTTCGCTCGTTGCTCGGGGATCGACAGTGCCCGTAAGCCGCGGTCGAATTCGTGTACCCAGCTTTTGATGAGCATTGCAATGAATGCCGCCAGGATCATAACTCCCAGACTGGCATAGAAGAGAGCATTGACGACAACAATGTGGTCTGGAGGGGAGAACTCGGCGGGGACATATGGCCCAAGGCTCGAATTACGCATCATCTGGGTTTGATGGATCAGGACGTCTTGTATGACATCCATGGGGTCCGGTTCGAGACGACCGAGGAGTTCGATGAGGAAAGCGCTCAAGAATCCCGCGAATAATGCCGCCTGGACAACCAATTAGGCTAGCCCAGCGTCAGAGGGAGACAAGACATACGAAGATAAGTATGGTATCCATTTGTTCAAGCCATTCTTTTTCGCGTTCGCGGTCGATGATCTCCATTCCTGCCTTTCTCGTATTAGAGGATGTGTTGTGATGTGGATGGATACGTGCCTTCATTATAGTATTCCCAGGCAGTCTTGGGGGTCTTGGTGTCCTCTGAGTAACACAAAATTTTAGACGGTGGCGTTGACTAGGGAATATGCTCACCTGATGGGTTCGCAGGCGGCAGGGGTTCCTGCTCTATAGGAGGGTGTTTAGAATGTATTACTAGAAATGATAAGACACATAGGTTACCGTGCTTCATTTTCTTGGCGAGAAGAGACATGGCCGTGAGGCGTGAGGTCTGAGAAGTGCTCTTTGTGTTCTCTCTGCCTTCTCCGCGTCGTCCTGAACCACCGTCGACAGCATCAGCCCGTAAACTCGATACTCGGCGACAACATACATCCCTCTCGTCGCCTATTGCCAACCTCTCAAACGATCAAACCAACGTCTGCTGGCATTCGATGACGACGAAAGGCCTGTCTCCCGCTTCCCGCTTTGCAATCTAGACCACTGGTCTCAGTCAGTCTGCTCTGTGATTCTTACTTGTAGTTAGTTTGTAGTACACGTCAATCTAGTCCGCATTCTCCCGCTGCTAACCTTCCCGGCGACTCTGAATCGAGGTGCAGCGTGGTGCCCTTGCTATGGTGTGGCTGCAGCTGTCCTCCTTTCCTGCCTGCCTGGCGTATTTCATTCACCTCGGCCCCCAGCTCCTGGTCCTCAAACCCACGATCGAACGCTGACCCATGCGTCTTCCACCTTTCCATATTCACGCCGACGTTCTCCATTTCCTGGCTTAGCACTACTCAATCTACCACCCGCGTTCTCATACCTATTCGACCATCACTGACCGATCGCCCACTGTACTGTCGTGCGTCTGTGCCTCCGCCCCCGCCCCCGCCAGACTGGGCCAGCTAGCCAAACAGGCGTGAATATCCGCCGTTCGCCACCGCATCTACCACCACTCGCACTCGGTGACGATGAAGAGGCCATTCTCCCAGTTCTGGCCGGCCAACAGGCCAGACTCGTCTCAAACGGTCTCTCACCCAGTCACTTGTACTCCCACCAATGGCCAACGGTGATCAAGTCGACTCTTCCGATATCAGTTTCCCAAGAAAGTCGGAGGCTTTTATGCCATTCTGCGCCGACTTCCTCGCCTCGCCTCGTCTTCAACGCTCTCCATTGGCCAAACGATACCCATCGAAGCACGGCCACATCGGGCGACGATAAGAACCAGAATGTGAGTACCTCACAGTTTCTGCTGCTACTTCGCTGATGTCACCAGGGCATACTTCGACCGCCTTGACCCTTCCCGTCGATGCTACTTGCTCATCACTCTTGCTGCCTTTGGTGACCCTCGATCTCGTCACCCGATTACCTCCTCCGACACCAGCAAGGGTGCCCAGGCCGTCGAGAGCGGTGGTGACCGCACATGTTCGTATCCAACTTACATCCCGATGCAGCATCGGGCGCCATTCAAACGTCGGCTGACGTGCTTCGTTCTCCACCGGTACTCGCCCTCCTTGAATTTCTTATCAGGCTCTATCCGAACCGCATCCCATTTGCATCCACTCTACCCCGCCGAATATTCCACCGCATGCACAGAACCAAGTATACCATCGAGCGTGTCAAGCAAATACACCCTTCACCACAACTGCAATACCTGGCACTACCACATGTCCACACTACGACCCCACTGTCCCTAGTTGTTCGACCATCTTCCTCGTCTTCGCGACCCTCGTCACGCACAAGAACTTAACATTGACCGCCAACCAACACCGCAGGCTCACTCCTCAATTCGTCAATACGGGAATACAGGCGGTGCTTACTTCACGCAATACGATGCAATCTTACATACCACTTTGAACCCAACCCTCACCCAAATCTCGTTATTCCAGTCCCCCGTACGCCCGTAGGTTTTTACATAGGTGTGATTAGTGCAGATGGTTGATGGGTTATTGCCCCTGGCTCATACCGTCGATGGGCTCTTCTGTTGAAAGCGTTGTACGGTCTTGTAGGCGTGGTAAAACGCGAGCTGACTGAGACACAATGGAAATACAATATCGTTCTCTTCGCGTCCAAGGCCACGCACAAAAGGGGTGTAAAATCTTGTTCAACTTCTGTTGGAGATCGGGAATTTCGGTCGGCCGTCTTTTGCCTTCCATGGCCAAACTGCCATGGTAGAATAATCAGAGCTATGCTCACCTGTTGGCTGCTTTCGCTTGTGTATGTCCGATTTTCGGAGGTGGAGTGGCAGAACCTCCATGCACTAACGTTCTGATAGTGATTAGCTCATACCACGGACTATGAACCCATTATCGCTCAGGTGCCAGTATATTCAACCGTTCCCTCGCGTGACAAATATAGTGAAGGTGTTAATCTAATTTCCCTAAAATCCTATCAATTTTGGACAGCGCACACATTTTTCCCCTCTCCGTATACTATCGCATTGACAATTACAGGAGCCAAGTGAAAATTAATGGTGTACCCGGCCCGTTCAGGGGTACACTCTCCTTCATCGATCAACGGTGGTTATTAACCACACATCCCCACTTCCATGCCCTACCTTCTTTGTGTCACCTCAGAATCAATGAAATATCCTCTACCCATGTCTTTGGGGTCATTCGAGTGGAAACATGAGACTTGAGAGCCTCTCATTGTTGGCCTGGACTGCTAATATGTTTGCAACGTACGAGAGCCCGACAAATAGAGAGGCCCATACTTACCAAGGTCCTTCAAGACGTACAAAGTTTAATGCTGATCTCATGAACAGCGTAAAGGAAAGAGACGCCATTCACGCTCTACTTAGGTGGTTGAATGTTTACAACGGATTCCTTCACGTCCTACTCTCTTAGTATGGCCACAGAGAGAACAGGACTTCTACTGTTCATGAATTTGGGCATATACAGAGGTATTTATAACATACAATGGCCGGTTTCGTCAATGGTGGCTGGGGTAACATACAAAACTCATGAAGACAGAGATCCACACACGCCAGTATGTTATGAGGTACGAATCTGGGCTCCTCTCTGCCTCTAAACACTCAAGTGGATGACGCTGTCCATGCATCTCAAAACTTGATTTCCCTCGCCACAGTCCCCAACTCTCAAAAAATGGTCGACAACTTTAGGGGATAGGATATATTGCTGGTCAGCAGTCCGAGTCCTAGATGTGCGCATGTCAGAATTAAGACCACAAAGTTCATAGTACTCAATTGTACAAAATTTACCGGCGGTGTGCCTATATATCCCATGTGCAATGGAACTTGCGGAGCCTGTGGAGAATCTGGAACTCCTCATATCTACGAGCTGTTTCGTTGACCCCGACATACAGTGATCTTTTTCCATGCTCGACCCTTTATCGACCCCTCATGCCCATGTGCTGTGGCGAGCGGTCTGGTTTCTCGTTCGTTCGGGGCTCACGGTGAGTTGGACAGTACAAACTGGGTTTACTTAAATCGTCGAACAGTGAAGCGGATCCTGATACATGGCTCAGCAAGCAAGGGACCTACGCAAGATTTCTGCAAGATGCCTGCAGACATATGCACGCCTGTCCTTAGTACCATCATTAGATTTACGATTTAGATCTATAATACAGATGTATTTGAGTAGTTCTATGCAATCATAGGCAGAGATACTCACAGTCTTCAATTTTCGATGCTCCAAAATGATCAAAGCGCTCTAAACTTGCATGGATATGATACCCATTGATGTCCTGAAGCCACACAGCACTTTTACCAGTGTCAAAGTGGTAAGGGAGGAATGTGTCCTTGGGGTTCGTCCGCACAAACTGCGCAAATCCTTGAATACCTAGTTGGTACCACAGGTACCTCATCTTTATATACCTTAATGTTAGTATTGGGGAGACTACTGTGTCAAATACAGATGTACCTGCTCTTCGATAAGCGCAACTGCCTTCTTTGCCATGTTATTGCGAGCCTTGGGACCACGAGACATAGTGGCATTTGGGGACTCAACCCTCTCGTAGTACTTGCTGTACTCAATTTTGCGCTCCTCCAGTGTTAGTGAAGAAAATGCTGCCTTGACATCTGGCACCCGTGTGGAGATCATGGTACGGTATTCTGGGAAGTCATTACCATCGAACCACTGGAGGAACTCGCGAAGCTTGGGGATAATATGAATGATTCGGTAGTACGGAGCTGCATCAAGAAGCTTGCAAAGTGCTCTGAACACGAATTCCTCATTCACTTCCAGTCCAATCAAATTCTGCAATTGTGCTTTTCGCCGTCTTGCGCCCGTTGTATTCCTTATAGAGTTCTGCGATAAACGGAGTGACCATGCCATCGCCATCCAATCCAACCCGCTGAATTGTGAATCCGTCAACTCTGGCTCTTGTTCCTCTTCATGGAAATATTCCCATGTAAGAATCGCCTCAAGCTCGCTCTCTGGTGTGCTTGACTCCATACCTCCCCGTGGTTTTGGAAGCGGCCGAGTTGACAAGGTGAAGAAGCCTTCAGCGAACGATCGTCGCCATTCGACTGAGAGTGTTTCAAACCCATCCACGAATATACCCAGTATTGTCCACCTCTTCCACGATTGTTCTTCAGGCAACATGATGTTGAACGCGGATGATACAGCTGAGGAAAGATAGCAGGATGGTGTTGGGGGATCAGAATAGGATATCGTGGTCTTCATGTAGTACTCCAGTGCTATAGAGGAGATGGAGAGCTCCCGAGATTGCAGGAATGAGGCGAGAAGGAAGGACTCTGTATAGTGGGTGACGCTTCCTCGTGCATACTGCAGAAGGGACAGGGCTGCAATCATATTGCGGACACGATGGTCATAGAGTAAACCCATTGGAAGACCAGGTCCATCAGGAACGCCAAGTTGGGCCGCCACTCTTGCAGCCAGGCTCAACCAGGGATTCTTCAATTCTATATCCCCTTCCTGTAAAAGCTCTCTCGTGTATGAAGGGTATTGTTTGGAAAGCATCAACAGAATGGCAAAAATATTGGGATCCGGGTTCTCACTGGCTCCAAGCCGTTCGTCATAGCTATTGAACAGTCCTTTCAGAATATGGTATTCGCGATCGTCAGTTACTTTTTTCGGTAGCGCCACGAGCGCCCAGCCAAAAGCGGAGAGGACATGCCCTCTCATGGACGGAGCAATGGCAGTCAAGGCAGAGGCATAGAGGGGTAAATCACCCTTCGCCGTGATGATAGTGAAATACTGGACTGCTAAGGCATATGATTCTCGCATTATAAAGGCATAGACGACCAGGAAGAGCAGGGAGGTTAGCTGCTTGTGATCTTCTGGAGGGGTGCCTTCATACAATGTACTGATAAGATTGGTGTTTCGGATATTCAGAAGCAACCATGGGTGGTCACGACTGCTGGAGAGGATGTTTCGCCGATCGGCTCTACTTGGAGCACATGATATGGCAACAAGTGTGACCACAGCCTCCACTAATACGATGTAATGGGGGTTTCTATAATCCCATTTCGTGGCATGACCCATGAGAATTGCTAGGCATACCTCAATGAAGTCCCGGGGGTCCATTAACGATAGCCCCCAATCGCTACGGAGCTCTGACAGAGTCCTTAATAGCCGTAAACACTCTTCTTTGTGCAGTTCCGTCCATCGCATCAAGTTTATGAGATCCTTGGGTGGCTCAAAGCCGCCCCAGGCGCGATTAAAAATCGAGAGTAAAACGTGTGTGCAGGGGTCCTCGGAATCTGTCATAGGCCGACGGATGGCCTTTGCGAGCGTGTACGTCGAATACATCGTGGGACGGTGACGCAACATCATCGTTGTCATTGCGGCCAGGATGACTGGAGGGAGATGTGAGAAGTGCTCTTCACCATTCTCTATGTGACATGTCCAGGAAGGCAGGCAGAATAATGGTGTAATCGGGTGGGCAGTCCCACCTGCCACCTGCCACACAGATGATTGTAGTGCCAAGCTGTGTGGAGAATCCGGAGCACTATCATGAATTCTCTTCAAGGCCGAAGCTGCTGTGAAGAGCTGAACTTCGTCCATTGTTATTGCTGTAACCGGTTCCACAAAGTCTTTCTCCAGATATGGGCGTGATTTCAAAAGCATGACCTGGATATCCCGGCGGACACGACCCAGAGCGGTTGATGGGGCCGCATCCATGAAACGTAAAGAGAAATAGTAAACACTTGGACAGAAATAAGCGTGCACATAGCGATACACCTTGCCCAAGGTGCGCGACACAGGAGAGTGGAAAGGCGACGAGGTAACAAATACAGATATGGACGTCGTGATGGAATAATAGAGCACCCCAATGCCCAATATGGCTGTGGTGACACCAAACGATGGTTTACTAATGTGAAAGAGAAACAAGACGAGACCGATTGAAAACAGAAGAAGAGATATCTGGATGAGGGATGGAAGTATCGCGACCATCTCTGGGAGTTTCCAGCGCTCCATCCCGAGATAGCGGAATTCACGGGTCTTCGCTCGTTGCTCGGGGATCGACAGTGCCCGCAAGCCGCGGTCGAATTCGTGTACCCAGCTTTTGATGAGCATCGCAATGAATGCTGCCATGATCATAACCCCCAAGCTGGCATAGAAGAGAGCATTGACGACAACAATGTGGTCTGGAGGGGAGAACTCGGCTGGGACATATGGCCCAAGGCTCGAATTACGCATCATCTGCGTTTGATAAATGAGGACGTCCTGTATGATATCCATGGGGTCTGGTTCGAGACGACCGAGGAGTTCGATGAGGAAAGCGCTCAAGAAACCCGCGAACAATGCCGCCTGGACAATCGATTAGCTTAGCCCAGCGTGAGACGGAGACAATACATACGAAGATAAGAATGGTATCCATTTGTTCAAGCCATTCTTTTTCGCGTTCGCGGTCGATGATCTCCATTCCTGCCTTTCTCGTATTAGAGGGTGTATTTTGATGTGGATGGATACGTGCCTTCATTATAGTATTCCCAGGCAGTCTTGGGGATCTTGGTGTCTTCTGAGTAACACAAGATTTTAGACAGTAGCGTTGACTAGGGAATATGCTCACCTGGTGGGTTCGCAGGCGGCAGGGGTTCCTGCTCTATAGGAGGGCGTTTAGAAGGTATTACTAGAAATGATAAGACAAAAAGGTTACCGTGCTTCATTTTCTTGGCGAGAAGAGACATGTGTCACGTTCGGGGCGGGGCGCGTTGCGTACCGGGCTATTCTAAGTTCGAGGGGGTTCGTCGTGCACGGGATCTCGCAGGGTATCGAGCAAGGTGTCAAGCAGAGACCAAGATCGGCTGATGTTTGGCCTAGCGGTATTTTATACATAAACTAGGGTACACGTGTACGTGAGACAGGAATACAGTCGAAATTTCTATAATGCATACGGTCCGTCGACGCCAAAATCTATGCATTATCAAAAATATGCAGTATTAGATATGGTACGTATTACATGAAATTGATGGTCTCAAGTTGACTACAAGC
>Ga0307515_10005610_pt1 | contig 25365 bp, 4 predicted proteins | sample 17_EM_MG_FD_194513 | JGI IMG/M metagenome (GOLD analysis project Ga0307515, IMG submission 194513) | Populus trichocarpa ectomycorrhiza microbial communities from riparian zone in the Pacific Northwest, United States - 17_EM | ecosystem: Host-associated > Plants > Roots > Unclassified | place... | reverse complement strand
AGAGACTTTGGGGAAGATTTAAAGGAACGATATAAATTCTATCTAAATCTAAGGGTATATAGCTCTCGCTAAGAACAAGACGTTGCGTAAAGAAGAGAAAGGAATAACAAGAGAATTATATAATTAAATAGTTAGGGGCTTGGTGGTCGATGTGTGCGTATATATATACGCGGTTTTCAACAAACTTCGGTAATTTAATTAATCTAGCAGATTTTGGTTAAAGCGTTGGAATTTATCTATTAAGTGTTTTACTAAGACATTCCTACTATAACTGGGCTAGTCCCATTATAGTACCCCCCCTTTTAGCCAAAGGTCCAAATAATTTAATTTTAGTTAAGACTTATAACTTATCGCGTGTTATATTTTCGCGTTAGGTGGCGGTATAGGGTTTTACCAATTCTATCGTTAAATGGACTAATTAGGATTTTCTATCCCCGGGATAGAAAATTACTATTAGCTTAGTTAAGGCGGTAAGCAGAACTAATATCTTTATAGTAGGTCTTAGCAAAGCAGATCTAACTAATTAGATAACTTTAACCAGCGGTTAAAGTTTCTTAATATCTTATATATTACGTGATTATATTATAAACGTCGTAATATATTTTAAGTTTTTTTTAATTTTAAGCTTCCTGCTATTATGTTTTATATATTTATATTAGGTGGCAATTATTTACTTTTATATTATGTCTATTTAGCTAAAGTAGGCCGCGAAGGATAGTCCTTATAGAATTCTTTTACTAGGGAAGGCGTATCGGTCTTAATCTAGTTATAGGTTTCCTAAGTTCGTGTTTTATATCCTTCCTATTTAACGGGGGGTTTAAATTATTTAGATTATATCTTCTATTATATATTGTTAATTAAGTTAATAAAGTAAGAACCGTTACCGTTATTAACAATTATAGGAGGTAGCAGTAGTACTTCGCAAGTTATAGGTTTACCTTTTAAGGGTTACAGCAAGTTTACGTAAAACGTTAGATATATTTTTATTTTAGTTAGTAGTTTAAGTTTATAAGCGTATAGGCTTAGTTTCTTCTTAACTTAGTATAAGCCCGCGAACTTCTAGTCTAGTTTCTTTAAGGGTTATTAAGTCTTTAGGTTTTGTATATTTAGGTAAACTAAAGGAACACCAAAATCGAGATCCGACCCATACGGTCCTATAGGGGTTCCTTTCCGTCTCATCTTGTCCGCATGGTCAAGCTGAGAGAGAGGATCTCGTCTGTTACTGATGCAGCAGCGTTACGTTGTGGCTAGAGGGGGCCTTCGAATACTTAACCCTTGACGCCGTTAGAATAGCAGAGTTTTCACAGGCCTTGGCGCCAGACCAGTTAAAAAGACGACTCCAGAAAAGCGACTTCTGCACCCCCATACGGTGGAGCCCGGGAACCTAGCAGCTACTATTAATGTTCCATTTAAATCATGTTAATAAACTACTAGAGTAAACGCAGAGACGTATATACGGCTGCGTAGCGCCTACGCAGCGACGTTATAGTGGTGTAAAGATTTTTTACTAAGGGGTAAGCCTTAGCAAAAAAGTTTAAACACCGCTACTACGTCTCTAATATACATATTTGGACATTAAATTAACAAGTATCATCCCTTTGGCGTACCCCCTCCCTCCTACGAATACTATACACACCGTATAGCATCTATATACATATATAAGCAATCCGCGCCCTAAGCGTAGCAGAGGCCCCCTATTTTAATATTATCCGGTAACCTAGGTATCTAGTTATAGGGATTAGGCCCCCTATTAAATACTAGATTATCCTCCTATACCTTATAAATAGGTATAAGGGCCTAGGTTTAGGCCCTAGGGCAAAAGCGATACTAAGTTATATACACCCCGTTGTAGAAACCCTTTAATAGAGGAATAGATAAGAGACCTTAGCATATAGGCCCAGGCAGAACGCAAGTGTTATCTATTAGGAGATATTTATAGAAGACTTAGAAAAGGAGCTAGGGATAGGTATATAACTTAGACAAGCAATATATAAATGTAGCAAAGATGGTTTAAATAGCAGATGGGGTAAGATAGGTATTTAGACACTCCTGTGTAAAGGGAGTCTCAAAGCAGCAACCTAATAGTGTTTTTCCTCCCGTTAATGTAGTATAGATATTATCTGGAATATTACCTCTCACGTCTCCCCTAGGGGTTTTTTATACACTTAAAAATGGGGTTTTTCTTAGTAAGGAGGTTTTTCCTATAGGAATTAGTCTGTGTGGACCCATTAGGGGGACCAGGTCGGACGGTAAATTGAATCTTATATATATATTTAGGTAAACTAAATTACCTTCCTTAAAGTCCCACGCGGGAGCTTATCCTTTATTTATATGCTATTCCTATACCGTTTAAGCGTACGCTAATTTACTTTATAATAGTTCCGTTAACTGCTTTATTTAATTAGCAAAGTTATATACGTTAATTAGTTAAATCCTCTTAATTATAGGTCCTATTGTATTAATTTTAGGTTATGGTTTAAATCTAAGTTAAGGGTTTTATCCGTAGGTTGCGTAGAACGGCGTTACGCCTATTAATTTGTTTCTTATATTATTCGCAGTAAACTTAGCTAACGGTAGCTATTTTTTCTAGTCGTCTTATAGGTAGGAGCAGTATATTTATAGGTATTGTTCTATAATCGCGTTTATAATTTTAGTTTAACTATCTATCTCTAGATAAAATATAGTTAAGAGTCGTATTTATATACTTAGTTGTTTATATAGAGCTTACTAAAAGTCTAAAACGAACTAGCTTCCGCGGTTAGATATTATTAAATTAGGAAGTCCGTGTAGCTTAAAGACGTACTTAATAAAATATTCGGCTACTAATATTGCATTAATTAAGTCTATAGGAATTATATATCGCATTTTTATAAGACGGTTAATAACTACTATAATATTTATAAACCTATTACTATTAGGTAGATTAACTACAAAGTTAATTAAGATATCTCGCTATCTTTATATTGGAATTGGCAATAGTTAAAGTACTCCTTACTTCTTTATATAAGAGGTCTTCCCATATACGCATATTCTATATACTTAAATATATTTTCGTATATAGTTATATATTATAGGCTAGTAATATACTTATTAGATAATCTTATAGGTCTTTATATGGCTAGGATGCCCTACTATAGGGGAATTGTATATAAATTTAAGTATCTTAAATTATAAGGGTTTGGAATTTAGGATTACTATCTTCTATTAATAGTATAACCGATTATTACAGATTTCGCATTTAGTGAGTGTAATATCCTTATATTACCGTTTCCCTATTTAAATCGCTTTTATTATATCTACTATCTAGGAGTTGTTCTTATATTTATGCTCTATTAATTTATTAATTTCTATATCCTATTTATTAATTTCTAATTTATTCCTATTAAGCTCCGTATTTAGGAATATAGGGTGTAGTTTCTTAAAGTATTTAGGGGGTAGTAGAATTTATAATTAATTTATAATCTATTTATTAGAGGCGTTTATAGGTAAGTCCTATAATTATTATGTTAATGAGTTAGGCTTCTAATTAAGTTTACTAGGTTAGTATATAATCTTAAAGTTAAATTATAAAAGGTATTTGGCCTAACGAATTTAGCGCTATATTAATTGCTTTATAGTTATAAAGTATTATAGGTTTTTATAGTCCGTTAATACGCGTATTAGAAATAATAATTCTTTAAGTTTTAGGCGCTATTGTTCGAAGTATCTAATAATTATAAGTAGTTCCTTATTATATATCTTATAGTTTGATTTAGTAGGGGTAAGTTTCTAAAAGAGGAAGGCTACTAGGCGCAGCTCGCCGTTCTTATTATATTGCGATAATACTCCTCCTAGTATATAGTTAGACGAGTCTATTTTAATAATATATTTAAGGTCTAGATTAAAGTAGGTAAGAATTAGAGTAGTTGTAAAACGATATTTTAGGTTATTAAAAACTTATTTATATTTAGTAGTCTATTTAAATTTTATGTTCTTTCTTGTTAAGTTTACTAATAGCTAAATAATTTTTAAGAAGTAATTAATAAATTAACGGTAGAAATTTGCGAATCTTAGAAATCCTTAGATATCTTATATACTACTAGGACTTTCCTAGTTTATAATTACAGCGATTTTTTTAGGGTTTATTTTAATTCTGTTACGGGATATAATTAGGCCTAAGTATATAACTTTAGACGTATAGAACTTATATTTCTTAATGTCGTATTATAAGCCCGCGTCTCGCAGGCGTTTAAGGACCATTTAGACGTGCTTCTAATGCTTAAAAAGCAAAGATAAATAAATAAAAATATTATTAATATATACGGTAATAAATATATTAAGGAATTTGCAAAGTATATTATTAACGTATTATTAAAACGTACTGGGACCGTTTTTTATACTAAATAGCATTACTTAGTATTTAAAAAGTCCCTATCGTATACAGAAAGCTATATACTTTTTATCTCCTTTATAAACACAGATTTAATTAAAGGCGGCGACTACGTTAAGCTTTATAAAGTATTATACTTTTACTAAGCAGTTAAGCGTTTCTTAAAGTAGAGGAATTTGATATCGGTTTTAAATTATAATCGCATTTAGGGCTTAATAATTAATATAGAATCTTAAGCCTCCTCTAGGTTTCTTAATAAATAGTATAGGTAAGGCGAATAGTAATTAACTAGGGCGAATAAATCCTTTCTCTAGGTGCTCTTTAAGGTATTATTGTATTATAAGCAGCTCTTCTCGTAATATACCGTATAACGGGCTAAACTTTAGCGTTATACTAGGTTTAAGTTCTATCTTAATATTATACTTATCTTAATACGGGGGTAGTTAGTCTGCGAATTATTTCTTAAATATATTAATTAGATTGTAATATTCTTTAGGTATAAGAGGTTGGGGGTTAATATATTGCTTTAGTTCGAACGCCTTTTTAATATCTTCTAGTGTTATAGTGAAGATCTTATAGTCTTATTTTCTTGCTAATAAATAAAAGGGTATGGCTTATACTATATGAATTTTAAGGGGTTTTAATATATTATCTTCGCATTCTTTACCGCGATTAGCAGTTATAACTTTATTATATTAGTTTAAGGTTTATAGTAAGAGTAATTTATATTATATTAAATTTAAATAATTATATATATGTTTATAGGGTAGGTAGTATTTTAAGTAATAACTTTAGTAGTAGGTTATACGGAATTTTAGTGTTTCTTTAACCCAGCTAATTAAAGGGTTATGTTGTTTTAGCTATCCGTGTCTAAGTATTACCTTATAATACTTTAAGGGTGTTATAAATAGGGAAATATATTTAAGGTGTTCGCCTATCCGCATCTTTATAAGAGCGTAGTACGTTGGTTTACTATATATTAAAGGCTTACTATTAAAGCCTCGTAGGCCTTAAGGCTTATTAAGTTTCTTTAAATTTAAGCGTTAAGTTTTTGCGTAGTTTATATTAATAAAGCCTATGCTAGTGGCTCTGCTGTCTATAAGGATTTATACTTTTTTCTATTTTCTAAGTATTTAGATTTCGCCGAGTATATTAAGGGAGTTGTGTTATATATTAGCGCTAGAAGAGCCTAAACACTTATACTCTTCTACTTTTTATCCTAAGGCGCAACTTAGCCCTAGGATAATTTATTTTCTAAATTAACTAAAGGTAAGATGCTTTATAGTAACTAAGTATAATTTATAAAATAAGTGCGACTTAAGGACTAAGAGGAGCTACGGCGGACCTTTTTAAAAGGGTAAGTTCGGCAATCCCTTTAAATATATCTCTTCTTTCTATATCTAAAACATTCTCTATTTACAGCTTATATTCTTTATTTATTAGTTCCTAAGGGTATATAGGATTAAGTGGCGTTAAGGTCTATAGGGTTGTATATAGGGCTTTTAGGTTTTAGAGATGGGTCGCGCTTTAGGGTATATATTAGTTTTATAAAGTTTTAGGCATAAGATATAGTTAGCTTTAGAATAAGTCTACTTATTATATCAGATGTCTTTATTAATTCGTTAATATATTATAGCAAATTTGGGTAAGTCTTTTAGTAGTTCTCTACTTACTAACTATGCTCTAATTTTATCCAAAATAGCTTAACGGAGAGTAGTAACTTTAGCGGCTTTATTCTAATCTAGTTTACTAATAAGGCCTAAAAATTCTAAAAAGAAGCTAGTAAAGTCTTGGTTCCATTATTATAAGTTTTTAAGTTTAGTAACAGCTATATATTCGCGGCTAGCATTATTATACGTTCGTTCTAATAGAGAGATAAAGATTTTAAAATTAATAAAGGTGCTGTTATAGAAGAAGAGGTCTATAGTTTATATAGCGTCTTTATTTAAACGAGACATTCTATAGCTAATCTTGCTAGCTTCGGTAGGGTATTAGTTATAGTTTATTAAAAGTTTAAGATAGAGCTTAGTTATAAAGGGATATAGGTTATTTTAATTTCTATTAAATATTAGGGGGTTAGGGAGCTTTTTAGATTTTATAGTAGGTACTAGGTTTATTATAGGTATGGGTTAAGCTACCATTACTAGTTTAGGGTTTATATTTAATAGGTTAGGTTTACATATAGTTATTTTAATTTTATTTATAGGTGTTATTATTAGGGTTTCTAACGCAAGTACTTTGGCGTTATAGAGTTCTTTACGTATTGCTTTAATTAATTACTAATACTAAGCTTCTAGTATAGTTTATTACTAGGCCAAGGCATCTATAAAGGACTATTATATTATAATTATTTATTCCCTAACTAGGGCCATAATAGTTAACGTGGCGGATTTAAGTTCATTTACTATTTTAAGGGTATTAGTATTAATATAACGTAATATAAGGGCGCGGAGAGACTTTAGGGAAGATTTAAAAGAATAATATAAATTCTATCTAAATCTAAGGGTATATAGCTCTTGCTAAGAACAAGACGTTACGTAAAGAAGAGAAAGGAATAATAAGAGAATTATATAATTAAATAGTTAGAGGCTTAGTGGTTAATGTGTGCGTATATACGCACGCGGTCTTTAACGGACTTTGGTAATTCGATTAATCTGGTAGATTTTGGTTAAAGCGTTGGAATTTATCTGTTAAGTGTTTCACCGAGACATTCCTACTATAACTGGGCTAGTCCCGTTATAGCAGCCTATTTACACAGCCATCTTAACAGCCAATCTATAGTAGTGCTTAAACGGCTAGAAGAGAATAATATTAAGCGGTTATAAAAAGTAGTTTATATAGGGCGGAATAGCTAATAGATATATGTTCTTCTCCTTATAATATTTTATAAATTCCTTTATAAGGTGTGAACCATGGCTATTTAGTAATAGCAGCCGATGCGCACCCATCTATTAAGCAGCGCTTTGCCTATTAAAGTGCTAAATCTAATTAAACGCGAGGTTGTTATTTAAATAACCTTTAGTTTGAGCGCCTAGCATATAGTTACTAGGTATGCTTATATTATTAAGGTATTAATATATAATTTATTAGCCCTTAATAATAACTGCTGGAGTAAGTATAACTCTATTACTAGATATAGCCTCTAATACTAACGCGAAATCGCGATTTGTCTTACTAGCTAAGTATATTCTCTTAGTGTCTAATACACGCGTAATTATCTACTAGCTACCACTAATTTTAATATAAAATCTAGACTTGTTAAAGTTGTATTTATCGCATAGTTAAATACCCTATTGCTCCTTTGTATTCCTATACAAAGTATACTATTCCTATATCGCGGTAAGATTGTTTATAGCAGCTTAATTAATCTTTATAGGCTTCTGCTTAACCTTATATACTATTAGGTTTTATTTAAGGAATCTCTTAGTCCAGTTACGTCTAAAAGTAGGTGGTTTGGTGCTATTAGGCATATAGAGCTTAAGGATACGCTACGCGCAATTATAGACTTAGTGGAACAGCACGCCGACTCTAAGGCGGTCTATTTAATTAATATAGGATAGGAGTATAGCCTCCTAGTGTTAATTAAGCATCTTATTACTGCCAGGCCTCTACATCTTGCTTTTGATGCCGTTAATGCGGTTATAGACACGTTTAAACGGCGCGTTGTATAGGCGGGCTGCTAATCGAATATTGGGTATTTCTATACGTGATAACTTACGAAGTATATCTTGTACGCGTATCTTAATAATTTCGGATTCTATAGGCATGGTTATGGTGGTTTAATTATATAAGGAACTAAGTAAGGCTTGATCTTGGGTACACGTTCCGTTAAGCTTGGTATTCCGTTAAGCTATATAGGACTATAAGCGTAAGCGAATAGTCTATGGGGCGGATAAGACGTATAGGGAGAGGTTAAAAATTTTAATAGTTATACAGCTAGGCTCTTATAAGTTAGTATCTATAATTAAAATAGTTAGCGCTAATAGCTCTCTACTGCCTACCTTATTAATTTAAAAGGCGTAATACTATTAGGAAAAATAGTATTAAATTAGTAGGTAAAATAGGGGCCTTCGCGGATATATATACGCTACCTCCCCTAATAGGTAGATAGAGAACTCCTTAAGCCTATATTATATTAAATATTATAATAAGTATATAAGATATCTTATAAAAGATTCTAATAGTAAAATATAGTAATATTGCCTGCTTTTAATAGATAATTATTTAAGCTACTTTACCTAGTAATTTGTTAAATATATACTTGCGTATAAAATTATCCTAATAGCTCTACTACCTTATTTAACTTATAAGCTTTAACTATATAGGTTATTTTAGGCCACTCTCTTACTACTATAGAAAGTAGGTAGATAACTTCTATTAATATGGCTATTTAGGCGTTAATAAGGAGTATTTTTTAAAGCTCTACCTAAAGGCGCGTATATAGGTATTTTGTTACGGACGCTTTAAGTATAATATTACGACTACTTGGAGAAGAGTCGGAGGAAGCTATTTGGTTAATTTAGGCACGGTCTTAGATAGAGCCGATTGAGCTATATAATAAGGAATAGTAGCCGAAGTTATATAACGTAATCTATATAATCTGTATAATCTACGGAATCTATAATAGAGTAGATAGAGCATATATATATTACGTATAAGAAGGATTTTATAGGAGTACGGTTGTGTATTTAAGGACCCTTAGTCCCTACCTAGATAGTTCCTTCCTTATAGTAATTCTTAGAATATAATTAAAGTTAATCTATTAAGCAACTACTCTACTAGTTATTATTACGTTGTTAACTTTAATTTATATTACTTATACACCTAGCCTAATAACAAGCCTATTATAGTACTTGCTATAAGGTTCTGTTATATAATTACTACCTAGTTACGGTATTAAATATAAAAAGTTAAATAACATGCTACTAAAAGTAGCCATTATAACGCTATTAACGGCGGCAACTACTTTAAGATTAGGTGACACTAGTATAGCAGATACTAATTTATAGCAACCTATAACGGTTGGACAGCTATAAGAGATAGTTAACTAGTTAATAGTAAATAATGCGGTAATAGAAAAAGGGTTAATAGGATAGGAGCGGTAAGGATTAAGTTACTATTAATTAAGAGATACTCCGGAGAAAGATTAAAACTTAAGGGATTTCTTATATAAATGCACTTTAAGGTAACGCAAGAAGGAGTAAAGTTGCTAATACCTATAGATCGAATAGCCTATGCAGGACTATTCTTATTAGGAAGAGCACTTAAGTAGTTTAAACCTTACTTTATAGAGATATAGGTAAACGGAATAACAACCACTAACTAAGAAGTGCGATTTATATTCTTAAGCTAGGAAGGATTTATAAAGCGACTTATATAAATATTTAGAGACCTAGAGGCGGTAACTATAGTAAAAAGAAAACTCTAAGATATTATATAATAAACCTTAGCAATTAAGTATATAATATAATTCTAGACGCTAGTAATATAAGTTAAGTAAAATAATAAGGCGCTTATAGTATAGTATAAGTAGGGACTTAAGGCTAAAGTCTAGGACGTGATTATTTTAATAAAAGATACGGACACCCTATAGGATTTAATAGATTAAGCAATTAAGATTAATAATTGGATCTACTAAAGGGAATAGGCTAAGAGAGGCTAGGATAGAGTTCTATAGTTATATAAGACGTAGAGTACATAATAACTAAAGCTAAGTTAAAAACTATAGTATAGCGCAAAGCTAATGGACCTAAGTGGTACTAAAGAAGCTTATAAGAGATAGAGTAAGAAACTATAAAAACCTAGAGGTTAAGGATCTAGTAATTATAGGACTAAGGAGTAGAGGCTAAACTAGGGATCTTAATAGCAGAAGACGTTTAGGCGGATTCTATAGCAAAGTTAATAGTTTAAAAACGGAGCTTATATAAATTGTGGGAAATAAGGCCATTTTGCGAGGGATTATAAAGATAATTAGAGTTACTATATAATAAAGGGAACCCAACTAATAGTAGAAGATATATACGTATAGAGGGACAATAGTGCACTATAAGGAACAAAAGAATGTTTAATTAGAAGTTTTGCGTTTTGTTATAACAACGCATACTAAATTTATAAGGATGCTAAGTATGGCGCAAGCTATTGGCTATAGGAGCTATATTTAGCGGAATATAAAGGAACTAATAAACCAGTTCGCAGATTAGATATTAAGGATAATAAATTTAATAAAGGCGAAATATTTTATAATAATAAGGCAATAAAGGCGGCTTACTAGGAGTATATAGACCTTAAAGATATTATAATAGAGGCAGAGGATAATTCTACTATAGAATAGGGAATATTAGTAGGGATTAAGACCCCACTAGACATAATGTCTATTGCTTTACAAGATATAAGAGAAGTAGGATAGTAAACTACTTCGGCACTTAATAAAGGTAAAAGGCTAAAGGCTTAAGACTTTTAAAATAAGATAAGAGATGACTAAGATTCTTAAGACGAGATAAGGTACACTTAAGGACCTATAATGGATAATAACCGATAGAGTAGAGTAGCAGCTTAGTTTAAGAATATACGAATGAGCTTGGGATAGAGTTTCCTATAGGCATAAGATTCTTAAGACGAAATAAGTAAGATTTAAGACTTTTAAAATGAGATAAGAACACCTAAGCCTAGTTAGACTAAGGTAGGAGCTAAGCTTAAGATAGAAGTAAGCTTAAGATTAAAGAATCTAAGGGACTAAGAATTTGGAGTATGAATAAGGACATCTATAAATAAGAAGTAAGAGACTTCGCTACGGAATAGAGAATCTATAATTTAAATAGTAACTAGACTAGGAGACAGATATATAGACCTAAAAGACTTATTAGGAGGACGTAGTGTTTAACCTAAAGGACGAAATATTAATACTAAAATTAAGAAGTAGGAAGACTTTAAGGATCTATCTATAAGATATTAACTAAAGGAAACCATAGAAGAATTTAGATAAAGAATTATTATATAGTAAGAATAGAAACTAAATAAGAGATCTAATATATTAGGACGTATAAAGGATAGGGTACTAGTATAAAGAATTACTAATAGGCCTAGAGCAGGCATACTAAGAGCTAAGTAGCTTACTGAACTAGAATAAGAAGAGGATTTAGGGATTCTAACTAGGTTTAAGGAATGATATACTAAAGGCTATTACGACGTAGTAATAAGAAGATACTTCCTTATGGACGAACTGTATATACTTTAGTAGCTGTACTAAAAGTGGTATAGGCAAAGGCATAATAATAAGTGGGAAGATTTCTATATATAACTAGATAAAACAGTTATCTAAGACTACCCGATTATAGAAAAGGCTATAAATTATATTAAAGGAGTCTTAATTATAATATTAAAAGATCTAGAGGAGCGCTTAGAGGACTAAAGAAGTAAAAGGTATATTTTAGTACCTATAAACAAAGTTGCGACGCTTAAATTAACGCGATAAAGGTTTAAACTTAAGGATAAAGACGAACTAAGAGTTAACCTAAGACACTAGGTATATTATACGCTATTATAGATTGCATATATAGATGATGCGTATAATATACACAGAGCACTAAAGGATAAGCACTATAAGTATCCTATAAGAATATATTAGATAACAGAGGAGCAAAAATATAGGAATGCTAAGTATATATATAGCCAGCATCTAGTAGAAGTTCAGGAGTTAGGGGACTTAATACTTTAACTAGAAAGATTCCTTACGGAAGAATACCTAGATAGATAATAGTAGTGGAAATGCTTAGAGAATATATATCTATAGTATATTAAAGATAAAAAGCAAACTAAGTATTGGCTGAAGTTAGACTAAGTGTAAATAGGATTAAATAGCTAATAGTTAGGAAAAGGGGAGGCCTATAAGACTAGAGGGAACCAGTAGTAGAGCCTTAGACCCTTAAAGGAATTTAAGGACAACACCTAAATTTACGAATTAGATGGCAAGATTAATAGTTTAAGGCATTAGTAAATAGTGGGGTAATAAGGAACTATATCTTACTAATAGTAGTTAAAAGAATAGGGTTACTATACAGGAAAAAGGAGTACTCTTACCTATTAGTGACAATTTTAGGAGATCCGATAGCCTATGGAGGAGGTATTATTAATCTTAAAATAGGACTAATTTAGTTAACCATCGAGGAGAGATAAGTCGAGATATCTTTTAATATATTACTATTGGGAAATAATAAGGCAGTACTAGGGATGCCTTAGTTATAGGAATATAATCTAAAGATTAATTAGGTTATAGGTTAAGTTAATATTAAGGATACTTAATACCGCAAGATGCGATAATAAGCTAAAATAGTATAGTACTAAGTAGGAGCGACCTATAAAGAAATAGAAAAAAAGGCTAAGCTATATACTAAAGAGATACTATAAGTATAGTAAGAAACTATAGTTACTAAAAAGTGAAAAGCTGTTAGAGTATATAGCATAGGACTATAAGATAGAATTAAAATTAGGAATAAGTCTAAGGTTCTTTCTAATCTATAAGCTTACTAAAGAAGAAGGTAAAGTATTAAAAGAGTTTATTTAAGAAAATCTATAAAAGGAATATATTAGATTATTACAGTTATTAGCAGGTTATTTAGTACTATTTATACTAAAGAAAAATAGTAAACTAAGGCTATATATTAATTATAGACAGTTAAATAGCATTACTAGGAAGGATAGGTATCCTTTACCCTTAATTAGCGAAATCTAAGATAGGATAGGTAACGCGTAAATCTTTATAAAGATAGATCTAAGATAGGCGTACTATTAAATTAGAATTAAGGAAGGCGATAAATAAAAGGCAGCCTTTAGGTTAAAGGAAGGACTATATAAACCATTAGTTATGCAATTTAAGCTTATAAACGCATTAGCAACGTTTTAGAAGCGTATTAACAATATATTAGAAGAATACTTAGATAAATTTATTATAGTATACCTTAACAATATTATTATCTACTTAATAACTAAGGAAGAACACGGGGAACACATTAAATAGGTTTTAAAGAGACTATAAAAAGAACAAATGCTAGTAGCAATTAAGAAATGCAAGTTCTTTACTAAAAAGACCGATTTTATTAGATTTATTATTAAACTAGACTAACTTAGTATAAATCTAAAGAAGATTAAGGCTATAGTGAATTAGTAGGAACTAGAGAACGTTATATAGTTAAGATTGTTTCTAGGATTTTACAATTACTGCAGAAGGTTTATAGTATAATAGTTAAAGGATATTAAACTATTTACGCAATTAATAAAGAAAGAAAAACTATAGGTATAGGGAAAGGAACAGTAAGAACTTTTTAAAAAAGTTAAAGAGTTATTTACCTAGGAGCTAGTTCTAAAGATCTATTAACTAGGTTTAGAGACGGTTATAAAAATAGACGCATTAGACTATATACTAGGGGCGTACTTTATATAGAAATATTAAGATAGATAGTACCTAGTGATATACTATAGTTAAAAGATAAAACTACTAGAGTTAAACTATAACATCTATAATAAGGAGTTATTAGGTATAGTTATAGTACTAAAAAAATAGAGAGCATTCTTATAAGGTATAAAGAAACTATTTATAGTTAAGACGGATTATAAGAACCTAATAGGATTCTTAACAATAAAGGAACTTAACTAAAGATAGGTTAGATAGGTAGAGATGTTTACAAAATACCATTTTAAGATTTAATATATTAAGGGTATAGACAATATATAAGCAGATACTCTAAGTTAAAAAGCTAAACTATAGAATAACGGAAAGCTATTAGGGGCTTTACTATAAAAGGATATAGATAGACTAATTAGGTATAATTACTCAAAAATTATAGTAACTTAAGAAGAATTAAGTAAAGTTTATAAGTTATTAGAAAGCTTTTAGGTATAAAGAATTCTAGAAGTATAATTAGAAGATCTATAGACAAATATATATGAAAATTAAGAAGTAAAGTATATCCTAAGAAGCATAGCAGAGCAATTTATAGAAGATTTCTATAAGGGATTAACTTAAGGATATAATAGAGCTATAGGCTTAGTATTAAGACTCTAAGAGGAGTACATTATTAATAGAATCTAGGGCTTAGTGCGAAAAGTTATAAAAAAATATTTAGATTACTAAAGGAATAAACTAATAAGGTATAAGCTATACGGAGAGCTATAACCTATTAAAATACTAGAGAGACCATAGGAGGTTATATTATAGGACTTTATTATTAAGTTACTAAAGTTAAGAAATCCTATTACCAGATAAGATTATAACGCGATCTTAGTAATAGTAGATAAGCTTATAAAGTAGGGATACTTTATAGTATACACAGAAGAGATATTAGCAGAAGATGTCGCTAAAATCTATATTAAGGAAGTATTTATAAGATATAGAGCACTAAGTAAGATTATATTAGATAGAGATTTAAGATTCGTAGTAGTATTCTAGAAGGTATTCTTAGCGGAATAAGGAGTTAGAGTAGTAACTTCTACTATATATTATCTATAGACAGACAGTTAAACGGAAAAACTAAATTAGATACTAAAGCAGTATTTAAGGCACTATATCAATTATATATAGAATAATTGGGTATTATTGTTACTAATTATATAGTTTATATATAATGCAACACTATAAGGAGGAGTAGGCATATTACTATTTAAGGCGAATTACGGATACGAGCTAAGAATATTATTATCGCTATATTAAGTAAAGAAGATAAGTAGTATAGCTAAATAGAGAATAGAGATACTAATAAATCTTTATAAGAACCTTATAGAAATAGTAAAGATAGTATAATAGAGAATAAAAAGGTACTATAATGCTAAGGGATCTAAGGGACTAGATCTTGAGGAGGGAGATAAAGTATAGCTACTATATAAAATTTTTAAGTGTTAATAATTAAGCAAGAAGTTAGACCACGTTAAATTAGAACCTTTTAAAATTAAGTAAAGGATTTTACTAGTTATATTTAAGTTAAACTTACTAGCTAAAATAAAGATCTACCCTATATAGCATATTATAATACTAGAGCTAGTATATAGGAATATTAAGTTACTAATTTATAAAGTAGATATATATAGAGGACAGGAAGAAGATAAATAGTAAGTTTTAAAGATTATTAACTATAAGGATATTAACGATAAAATATAGTATAAGGTTAAGTAGATAGGCTACACTAAGACTACCTAGAAGCTACTAGAGAATTTAAAAAATGCTATAGAAAAGGTATAGAAGTATTAGAAGAAATTAAGTTAGGCAGTATTAATAAAGAAGGATCGCTAAAAAATAAGTTACCTAAGGGGGACCTAGGAAGAGTAGTTGCTAAACTACTTAGATCTATTTCCTTCTTAGTTAAAGGAGAATTTATTCTTTTATTACTAAATTCCTACAGACCCTATTTTATAAGTTTTTACTCCTTAAAATAAACCTTTTTACGCACCTTCTTAAGATAGATTAACCAAGCGGACACCGTAAGACAAGATTTAAGGGCCCGTTGCTAAGCATCGGCAGCCTCCTATTTAGCGTCCTAAGAGCGGCGTAATTTAGTAAGAGTAATAGATAGTTTATTATCTAGCCGCGTAGTAATAGATTAAATATAAAACCCTAAGATAAATTAATTAGGGAACTAGATAACTATTAAGAGTAATAGGTTATATATATTTAGTATTAGAGATAGAGCGAACGTTATAGGATAAATAAATATTTACTTTAGTATACTTTAAATAAGAGGACGGTTATTGCAAAGATAGGTTTGCCAATATAATATAAACTAACCCCTCTTTTAAACAGTAAGAATATAAAGACGGTATAATCTTACTAAGAGATAATATTATAGCAATAGTGCGAATACGACGAGTAGTCGAAGAAGAAGAAATTGCTTTAGGTATAATAAGTAATAATATTAACCAAATTAATTAGATGGATATTATACCTCTAGTAAATAACTTAGAGATATTCTAAATCTTTAAGGACAAAGATAAAAAGGAAGGAGATAGTATTATAGACGCTTTAAGTATAATATTATAACTACTTAGAGAAGAGTTAAAGGAAGCTAGTTAGTTAATTTAGGCACGGTCCTAGATAGAGCTGATTAAGCTATATAATAAGAAATGGTAGCTAAAGTTATATAACGTAATCTATATAATCTACGGGATCTATAATAGAGTAAATAGAGTACACGTATATTACGTACAAGAAGGATTTTATAGGAGTACAGTTGTGTATTTAAGGACCCTTAGTCCCTACCTAGATAGTTCCTTCCTTATAGTAATTCTTAGAATATAATTAGAGTTAATCTGTTAGGCAACCACTCCACTAGTTATTATTACGTTGTTAACTTTAATTTGCATTACCTATACACCTAGCCTAATAACAAGCCCATCGTAGTACTTGCTACAAGGTTCCGTTATATATTTATCCCTAATATAATTTATAATGCCTAGAAAGCTATAGGCCTTTTACCTTATAACCCTATACTGTTTTAAAGACTCTTACCTATATAGAGCCTCCTAAAAGCCAAAATATAGAGGAATTAACTATACCTACTATTTTGCGTACCCTAAAGATATTAAGGACTATAAGTGAAATTAAATCTTTATATAACTATATTAGCAAATTAGTAACCACGTGACTTAACGGCCTACTTAAGACCCTAATATAACAATATCTTAAAAAGCTTTTTAAAGCTTTAATAGGCTTTGTAACCAACTTCTATATTTTTAAAGAAAAAGAAAAAAAGAAAAACTAAAGCTTTTATATTAATAAAAAGTCAAGTAAACAACCCCGTAGTAAAGGTAGAGTCCTTAATTAGAAAGACGTTAATTAATTAAAATCTAAATATTTATAGAGATAAGAGGCTTCTATATAAAAGTTAACTTAAAGGGAGTATAAGGAAGGAGTAACTCTACTAGAGCTTAACGGTATTATATTAAGTAGAGCCGTTCTAAACCCTAGTAAGTATAATTAAAATTAGGCTTACATTTCTTATATATTTAGGTGCAATCCGTAGCCTATAAATAAGTAAATTAATAGGTCGTTAATTTAAAAGGGGACGTTATAGGAATATAGTAGTCGCCTATACAATTAGTTAGCGCGTAAGTCTATATTACTATTAAAATATAGGTAAATTATTTTAAGCAATATTATAATCGAAATAGTAGTATATAAGCTTAAATTTAACTTATTTAGAATATATTTAAACTCGTTATTAATTTTATTATAAATTAATTAAATATTAACGTGATCTACAAGCTAGTGGCCTAGTACAAGTGAGTGTGTCACGGCACTGATCTGTCTCATACTGTTTCCTACTATTGGCTGGCCTATCACTAGCGCCTTGGCGGCTGGCCCTACTATTTATATATAATACCCCTTTTACCCCTTCTCCCCTTTATACTATAACGTAGTTATTTAGTCTACTTTATTATAGCACTATGACAGTTTATGGTATCTCTAATTACGCCCTATCGCGATCTTTATTTTCCTAGTCTACTATCTCCGTTTTCCCAGTATAATCGCGACCTAGCGTGACCAACAACACCGTACTACAGTCCCAGACAATCTTAGCACAGTTTTAGCATAGCCTTAGTATAGTCTTAGCAATCTTAGTACTATAGTTAGCCTTATAGATTCCTATTGCCTTACCTAGATCTCTTAGAATAGGCGACCACAATATAGACGACGCCCCGCTAGCGAACCCTCGCGAAGCGCTCGCCTGCCTCCTTAATACCTCCTATACCAACATCGCCTAGGCAATTAGGAATAGTCTTAAGTACCTAAAGGACCTTAATGTGGTAGGAACTTTTTAGCAACTCTCTATATATGCAGCCTTCTTAACCAGCGTTAAGAGCGGCCTTTAAGCCGTCTATAGTAAAGGTTAAGCTATAAAGTCCTAACTTAAAAAAGCTTAGTATAGAATTAACTCCCTTAAGACACTTAAACTATGTGTTAAATAATATAAACAGTAAGCTATCGTATATACCGAGACTATACAAAGTCTAAGCTCTTAGATCACCATACTTACCCAAACTATTGCCGATAAGAACCCTACTAGCTCCCCTCCTTTAACTAAGCCCTATAGAAAAAAGTGTAAAGCAAAAGATCTAACCCTATTTAATAGTAAGGGATTACTAATTAAAAAGTAAGAAAAATTTAAAATATGGGAAATAAAGATCTAAGGCGTTTTCTAGAGGGATATAAAGTGCTTTAAAACCCTAATAGACGAAATCCTCTATATGTTAGACATGCTAATGGATAAGGCTTATAACTATGTTAAATATAGCCTTAATATCCTACGTATATACCCGAACGACCTAAGTAAATAGGCCTTTTCCAACCAAGAGTCTATGTTTATATATATAAGGAGACACTATAAGACTATAGATATAACCCAAGCGGCTAAAAATAAGTTAAATACCTTAAGCTAGGGCGAGCGTAACTACTAGTCCTAGAAAGCAGAGCTTAATAAGTTAATAATTAAAGTAAACAAGACTAAGAAACAAAAAGTGGATTTGCTTAAAAAGAATATTTCTTCTAAGATAAAGGACCTAGCCCTTACCCTTAGCTATAAGATTAGTGATGCTAACTATAAAGGCTAGAGTAAGTAGATGGATATATTCGCTTATAACCTATAAAACTATGCCTACTATACTAAGCTAAATACCGCTAAGCTAAGTACCGCTGGCGGCTATTAACCTATATTACCGTAGAATAACCTAATAGACCTTAACGCCGTTAAATTCGGTAGCAGTAGCGGTAGCCTCCCTAATAACGTCTAAAGACATTATATGGACAACAGACTTTATATAGCATGTGGTTAACCTAGCCACTAGAAAGATACTTATAACCCTAGTAAGAACCTAAACCCCCTTCTAATGCTACGGCGCTAACCCCTTCCTAGCCGCGGCGGATTCTTTAGCAGAGGGGATAGTAACTAAAGCGGTAACCGTGGACGGGGACATAGATCTAGACACAGAGACCTACCCCCGCGATTTCCTTCCCTAATACAGCCCCAGCCGATAGTCCCGTACGTAAACTATGGATAAGTACTCCATACTACTACTAACCGTAAGACCGGCTATATCCTTAGTAAAGTACCCCCTAGTATATATACACCGTCAGAGACCGATATATTAGGATATACTAGCTAAGACTATAGCCACTAGCTAAGCCCTATAATCTAGTCATTAAAAGGCTAACCCTTAGACTAAGTCGCCTCTAAGGGTTAGAACTATATAGGGAAGAGGATAAAAGAATTAGATCTATGCTACTAGATTAGTTAGACCTTATTTTAAGCTAGCTGCTACTTAACCTTAAAATAACAAACAATAATAGAAATGCTATCCTTATTTAGACTTACCTCTCTTTACTATATAACCTACTCCTAGAAGTTTTTATTAAAACAGTAAGCTTTATTAATAGTAGTAGTATAGTACTAGCGTTTATAGACAAAAACTCGCTTATAAAAAAGCATAATATTATAATAAAAAGACTCCTAGTCCTAAAACCACTCCGCTTTACTAACGGACTCCCATCTAGCTTTATTACCTATTACTTTATAATAAAAATAATAATTAGCTACTATATAGAATCTATGCTTTTCTATGTTATAAAGTTATTACCCTTAACACTAGTAATTCTTGGAATGCCTTAGCTTAAAAAGCATAACCTAAAAATAAACTTCCCCGTTCTAGAACTTAAGTTTAACTTTAATTACTATACCTATAACTGTCTCCTATAGCATATCCCTAACTGTAACTAAGTAGCACTATACGGACGTATCGCACGGCTAACGCTTAGATACCGTTAGCTAATAGTAGAAAAGGTACCTAATACTAGTAAGCTAATATATGCAGTAAATAAAGCGGAGATTCTGGAAGACTAGACTACTACCCTACCCCTAAGAAACACCGCCCTACCCCTAAGAATATAAACACCGCTAGAACTATAAGCCCCCTATATATACCCGCTTAACCTAAGCCAGCTAATAAGATACCTAACTCTAAGCTATTTACTATATACACACGCGACCGCACGTATAATAGCTAAAGGCGTTATATCTAAGACTAAAACCAGAGCAATTAAGACCTTCCCCTCGCAACGCCTAACCTTATACCCATCTCCCGCGCGTACCGTGTAGGGCCACCGCCTTATTTCTGCCCCCCTAGGCTAACTAAGCCGCGCTAGCCTAGCTGTAGCACCGGAGAACTAGATACGCCCTAATCTGGATAATATTAAATGCACTTATGCCATTAATTTTACCCAGTTCTATAAATAAAAAGACGTAAAGGTAATAAGGATTTATATAGCGGAGCTAGTAGAACTGGTTAAATAAGAAGAGCATTAATAGCTGCTTAAAGAGCTGCCTATAGGCCTAATAGAAGTACTAAACCTATTAGAAAGGTCTTTCCGCCGGCTAGTAGAAGGCAACTATACAATAGAGGAAGCCCGTAAAGCGCTACCCCCTTATTTCTATAACTTCCTTAAAATAAACCTAAAAACTAAGTCTGAGTTTCTACGCCGAAAGATAGTTAATACTAATGTTAAGAAATTCCTAAAAGGCAAACTAGGATTAACCCGCGAAGACATTTTATAACGCTTACTAAAAGAGTTCCGTAAATATATTAAACACTTCCTCCCTAAGAATATAGATAAGCTACCCCCTTACCAATTATAGGACTATAAAATTAAGATTATACCTAGAAAGTAAGCCCCGTATTATAAAAATAAACTACTTTTACCCGCTAAACTTAGTTATGTAAAGAAGTGGATTAACAAGATACTAAATAAGGGTTTTATCCGCGAATTAACCTTACCAGCTACTGTACTACTCCTCCTTACTATAAAACCTGGCGGCGGTGTATAAATCTACTATAACTACCGAGGCCTAAATACAGTTACTATTAAGAATTGGTACCTATTACTACTAATCCGCGAGACACTTAACGCACTCTATAGTGCTAAGTACTTTACTAAGCTTAATATAATTGCTACGTTTAACCGAATCTGGATCGCGGAAGGCTATAAGTAGCTTATAGCATTTATTACCCAGTTTAGGCTCTATAAAACGTTAGTTATACTATTTAGTCTCTATAACGCACCCGCTATATTCTAGAACTATATTAACTATATTTTACATAACGCCCTCGACAACTACTGCACTGCGTATCTTAATAATATCCTTATCTTCTTAAAAACACGCGCCGAGCACACGAAATATATAAATAAAATTATTCAGAAACTTAGTAATGCTAGACTCTAGATTAATATTAATAAGTCTAAGTTTTATACCACTAAAACAAAATACCTTAGCTTAATTATCTTAACTAACGGTATAACTATAGACCCTAAAAAGGTGCAGGCCTTATAGGAATAGAAGGACCTAACATTAGTTAAGGAACTATAGCAATTTCTTGGCTTCGCGAACTTCTACTAATAATTTATCTAAGGCTTTTCTAAGGTAGTTAAGCCTATAACTAGGCTACTAAAGAAAAGCACTAGCTGGTTATAGGGCCCTAATTAAGCATAGGCGTTCTAGACCCTAAAAATAGCGTTTACCACAGCACCGGTTTTAGTATACTATAACTATATAAAGAAGACTATAGTAGAGACAAACGCCTTAAACTAGGCTTTAGGAGGAGTGCTCTATTAAGCTAGTAAAGATAGTAAACTTAAGCTAGTTGCATTCTTCTTTGCCAAATACTCCGCCCCTAAATATAACTATAAAATATATAATAAAGAGCTCCTAGTAATTATAAAAGTATTAGAAGAATGGCGCCCTAAACTATAAGGAACTAAGTAACTATTTAAGATTATTACGGACTATAAGAACCTCTAGACTTTTATAATAATAAAATAACTAAACTAGCGCTAAGTCCGTTGGGCTAAGTTCCTCTCTTAGTTTAACTTTGTTATTACCTATAGGCCTAGTACTAAAGCCACGATCCTAGATACTCTTAGCCGCCTCCTAGGCGTAGTACCTGCTAATACTGGTAACAAACGTTTATAACACTAAGACCGCGTTATCTTACCACTAAAAAAAGTTGACCCCGCTATCCTAGAAGAGCTGCTAAGCAAATCCTAAGACTAGAGCGTTAAAGACTTTATCGCAGTAATGGACCTAGAGCCTAAGAAAAAACCCCTTAAGGAGCTTATTAAGAATGCCTATAAGGAGAATAAACTTGCTAGGGATATACTGGCTGCGTTACGCGAACGGGAAGGCTATAAAGCACGCCGTTAGCCTAAGCAGATTAGAAAGTTACTCCGCTATAATAAATCCGAATATTTAATTGTTAACGGCCTAATTTACTATAGGAATTAAGTATTTGTCCCTAATTTACCTAAACTCTAACTAGAAGTTATATACCGCACGTATAGTTTAGGTCCTGCGGGCCACCTAGGCCGTATTAAGACACTAGACCTCCTTAATCGAACCTATTAGTGGCTAGGTATTTTATAGTTTACAGCTACCTTTATAAAAGACTACGCTCTCTACTTCCGCATAAAGACCCTACGCTTAGCACCACCCGGTTTCCTAAAACTACTAAAACTACTAGTCCGCCCGTAAACTAATATCTCTATTAACTACATTATCGACCTACCTAAGTGCCTTTATAATGGCAAAACATATAAACATATTTTTATTGTTATTAACCGCCTAATAAAGATAAGATACTTTATCCCTGTCACCAGCCTGGACATAAAGGAGCTTATTAAAGCATTTATTTACACTATCTATAAGTTACACGGCGCCCTAAGTACTATTATCTCTAATAGAGGCTCTTTATTCGTTTCTAACTTCTGGCGCCGCCTAAACTAGCGCCTAAAGGTAATTCTAAGCCCTAGTTCCGTATAGCACCCTAAAATAGATAGCTAGACTAAGATTGTTAACGCAGCAATAAACAAGTATCTACGTACTTTTATAAGCTTCACCTAAGATAACTGGGTAGATTGGCTCCCCCTTACTAAGTTTACCACAAATAACTAGGTTAATAAAACTACAGGAATCTTACTATTCTTTACTAACTATAGCTATAACCCACGTTTGGGCATCGAACTAGTAGGCCCCTAGCTATTAGCTCTGTCCGTATATATAAAGAAGGAGTACCTATAAGCTAATACTATTGCTAACCGCTTTAAGCGTATCCTAACTTAGCTTAAGGCACTAGCTTATATCTCCTAGTAACGCTATAAAGATAACGCTAATATAAAACGGGATAAAAGTATAATATTTAAAAAAGATAATATAGTTATGGTTAGCCTTAAAAATATAAAGACTAACTAGCCTAAGAGGAAATAGGACGATAACTAGGATAGACCCTAGCCCGTTTTAGCTGCCTATAAAGGGGTAGTTATAGTAGACCTCCTAAACCATATTTATATTAATAAGTCTTTTTACACTTTAAAAGTCCGCCTTTAGTTCCCTAAAGAGATCCCTAGCTAAGCATATATTAACAAAGAGGAACGTTATAATATTACAGGCAGGATAGCCGAAAGAGATAATAACAGCAATATTATAGATAAGTGGGAATTTAAGAAAATCCTTAATATATATAATAAATAAAGGGACGAGCACGGCTTAACGTATTGCATTAAGTGGAAATATTATAATAAAAAAACCTAGGAACCTAAGAAGTCCCTAAAAGGGTGCGAGTGCGCACTACTAAAGTTCTATAAATAACACCCTAAAAAGCCTAGACCCCCAGACTGGGTATAAGATAAGAAAGACTTGCCACGCTAAGGCCGTAGACGACAACTATAATAATTTAGAGAAGTTAAGATCTTATAGAACTTTAACCGGCGATTAAAGTTGTTTAATTAGTTAAATTTTTGCTAAAAACGCCACGCCTAATTAATTCGGGTGGCGGTGTGGAGTTCTGCCGACGCTATCCATTAAGTTGGCCAATTAGGATTTTCCGTCCCCTATAACCGTAATTTGCTATTATATAACGGCAATCTAACGGTAATTTGCTAGTACCATAACATTCTATTTTAGAGTTACTTGTTTGGTTTAGGGACCAAACCTTTTAGGGGAGGGGAGTACTATTACGGCACTAATCTGTCTCATACTGTTTCCTACTATTAGCTAGCCCACCACTAGCGCCTTGGCGGCTGGCCCTACTATTTATATACGATACCCCTTTTACCCCTTCTCCCCTTTATACCACAACGTAGTTATTCAGTCTACTTTATTGCAGCACTATAATAGAGTGGCCCACTTTAAAACCCCACCAAAAAAACCAAAGATCGTTCTTTAATATCTTAACAACCGCTTAATAATAAATTATGAAAATTTAAAATTAGACTATTTTACCTATTTTAAGACCCCTATTAAAGTTTTAAAGTAATTTAATAAGTGGTTTTTAAGATATAATAATTAGGCTTAAATTTAAAAGCTAAATCTTAATATAGTAATAATAGCTAAACTAATTATTCTAAAACTTTAATAGAGGTCTTTAAATAAGTATAAAAGTCTAATTATAAATTTTTATAATTTATTATTAAGCCGTTGTTAAGATATTAAAGAACGATTTTTGGGTTTTTTGATGAGTTTTTGGGGTGGGCCACTCGCTTGTGTGGGCCACTAGCTTGTGGAACACGTTACCTATATATAGCTCACTTCCCCATTAACTACGTTAAGTCCTATAATATAGAATAAGAACTCTATCTTATTAAAATAAAGCTTTAGAGCCTCTATATATATAAAAGGGAATATTTAATTAAATATAAGGAGCACTCGCTATATTAAGCCCAAATGGCCTAACTAACTAAAAAGACCCTAGAAATGTTACGGACGCTTTAAGTACAATATTACAACTACTAGGAAGGGAGTCAGAAGAAGCTAGTTAGTTAATATAAGCACGGTCCAGTATAGAGCTAGTGAAACCATATAACAAGGAATGGTAAGCAAGTCATATAATGTGCTACGTAAGGGACGAGAGGAACGGAGGGAACTTACGTACCTTACGTATAATGCGTACCTCACGTATAAGGAGGGTTTCCT
>Ga0307515_10005609_pt1 | contig 25369 bp, 27 predicted proteins | sample 17_EM_MG_FD_194513 | JGI IMG/M metagenome (GOLD analysis project Ga0307515, IMG submission 194513) | Populus trichocarpa ectomycorrhiza microbial communities from riparian zone in the Pacific Northwest, United States - 17_EM | ecosystem: Host-associated > Plants > Roots > Unclassified | place... | reverse complement strand
CGCCAGAAACAGGTCGAAGATGACGGGGCAGACATAATCTCTATCAAGGCGGACCGGAAAGGAGTTGGGTGTCTCACCTACGATCCGATACCTACACCGTGCACGGCTGGATCCCCTGGATCAGCTTCTGGGTCCAGAATAAGCGCCAGGCTGTACGACGTCGCCCTCTTGGGGTGCGAATGAGCTCCATACCCACCTCCGCACCACCCGCCTCCGCAGCATTTCCAAGTGCAAATGTGCCCCTGGTTAAACCGGCCAGCATATCCGTACCAAGCCGAGCCCACTATCTTGGCAAATCCATGTCCCTCCTCGGTGTGTTGCGCACCAAGCTCGCATCCTCGTGCATCGAGTTTACGATTGGTGCGTTGTTGTGTATATCTGGGCAACAGGATAGGAGCTTGTCGTGTACTGGGCTCGGATTGGGTCATATTCTGTCGGACTGGTACGAAGAGACGGACACATAAGCACCAAGCCCCTATATAGGTGGGTGAACTAACATAAGGAACGACGGTACTGTGGGGGGGGTGATAGATATCAGTGATGCGGAATTGTTCGACTAGCATTTGAAAGTAGATAAATGATTACTTTGGCTTTTATGGAGAAATTTTGAGCGTAGCAGAGGCGCAGACAATAGAAACATTCATATAAGTATGCATATGAAAGCGTGGGCATACATATGGACATATTGTTTAATGATGATTGTATCTAACCTTCGCTTCTCCAAATGGGATGTGCTCGCGGCGTGGAGGTAGCTGGGCCATGACTCCCGTGTGACTGGAACATCTGACAAATCGAAGCAACGGCCTCCGAACGAAGTGCCCTGTCGCGGATTCTGTGGATATGTGTCACACTGTCAAATAGTCAATGCATTTGCCTGGCCCGAGTGATGCGAAGACGAACGCTTTATCAGCATCTAATTCGTATGTAAACTTGACTAATGACTTCGCATAGGGTGGTGCATCGAGGGCGGGTGTTCGAGAGAGGGTTACCTCGACCGTGCCAGGTTGAGGGGCTGGAGGCAAGTTGCAAACAAGGACACCAGGAGCATGGTAAGACTGAAAATGATTAAGCGACGTTCGGGCTCTCTAAGTATTAGTAGTTGTATCTCACTGTCGAAACGATATTAACGCCGAATCTAGCGAAGAGCCTGGTCGGAGGAAGATTGTCGACAACAAGCACAATCTGCTCGCCTCCGCCGGTTGTCCCGCAGGAAGGACTAAGTAGGGAAATGAAGCTGTCTTCTCCGTCTCCTGCTGCCGTGTTCAAAGCTAAATTCTGCTTGGCTGGTTGGACGGCAATTGGACTGGTGGTTCGCGGAGGGTTGAGGAGCACTCTCGATGTGCTTAGGTGGAAATCATTCCCTGATATATCCGCCTCCAACGCGCTAGTCGAGAGTGCCGAGCAACTCAGGACTACAGGCTCCGGTACTGTGCCAGCAGTCACTGTGCATAGTGGGGATCAGCAGTGGCAGGGGTGTCGATTGCTAGTGAACCAACCTTGAAATCGGTCGTTTGAAGATCTTGCGGAATTCAAAACGGCGCCCGTCCTTGTTGCATTCGTATTGGCATCCTTCCCCCTCGCCCCACGGGAGGTGACTCGAAGGCAGGTTTCGAGTGCCTGTTGGGCAACGATTTGATCACCGTTTAAAATGATGGCATTTATTCTGCGGAGAGGCATGATACATGATGAGCCTCCTCTCCTTGGGACAGAGTCGACGAACATTTACCGGTATTCAGAGTCCGCGGATCCATGGTGGGTCGAGAGACAGAGGAACCGGAAAGCAACCTCTGCCTTGCCATTTTTCAGGTTGATAACGTCAGTTCTGGAAGTGAAATCTACTACTGTGCGCGGTATCAAGGAATTTCCGGGCTCTCTCAGAGTGCAAATCCGGCACAAAGAGTCTCGAAGAGCGCCTGTTGTCGCACCATTGACTTCGAGACGGAAGTCTAGGGCTTTCTTATTTCCTAGGACAGAGCGCTTGACCGACTTTGTTTGAGGAATCCGGATACAATCCCATGGGAGATTGATTCCCATGGAGCGGGAACGGATTTCAATATTGAGGATTATCCGGGTATCGCGACGGTGCTCGACTAGATGTCCATTGGTGGGAGCAGGACGCGACATGGTGACGATGAAGTGGACACTATATTTGAGGTCAGACAATTAAGGGTCGATGAGATGGAATCGACGCACTCGGGAGGGAGAGCTCCAGAGGGTAAGCGCAGATAGGGTTGTGTAGGTGAAGGGAGGTAGGGTTGCAGGTTGAGAATGGAGAGCTGAGAGGCGTGCGATTGCGAGTCAAGAGACGCAACGACTGGTTGGGCTTCTGGATTACTAGTTGCGCCAAACAAAAATTCAACTACAGGTCTTAAGTGTAAGCTATACTCGTTATCACGGGTGGGCACAAGTAAGGTACCGAAAGAGGACGATTGGAAATCATATAGGCCATCTGGGCCCATATCGCTGAGGGCGTTTTAGGGATGGATTCTTGAGGCTCTCCCGTGGTTGCATAAAAAGCAGGTGAAGGTGAAAGTATGTGCCGATCACGCTGTTGAAGTTGGTGATTCCTCCAACTCCAGGCTCGATTCCCGGTCTGGCCTTTTCTTTCGCTTTCTACACGTGGGCGCCAGCCGGCACGTACTGCACTCCGTTCGCGTGGCATCCATTGACAAGGCTCTCAATTTCGTTGTGTTGCTCAAAGTCCGTCTTTGGCCCTGCCCGCGTTGCGGGGGAAAATAGTATATAGTTCTATTTTTACTACCAGGACCACCTCTTCATCACAAATGTCGATTTGCATACGAACCGAGCTTCGCGCACATACCCAACGCGATTTGTTTCTTACTAATGTACCGTGGTTTCCTGCTTAGGTAGATAGTACCATGTTACCAGTTGCTGCATCCAAACTGAGCCTTTTCCTGCTTAGCTTTAACAGCGCGAAGTGGCAAGGTGCCGGGACGACAAACATTCATATCTTCGAAAAAAACAACGTGGCCGAAGACGACATGGGTGCCGAGTGGCTGTGGCTGAGTAGAGCAGCCGTGTCGAGCAGCCCGAAAAGGCGCCGAACCCGTCGTTCCTTAAAGTGGGAAAGTGGCGTCATGATGAGTGGGCATCCATCAGACAGTGACTCGAAGATATCCTGCATTTACGGGTTTCCGAAAAAGAACTCCATTTCGGATTCGTGGCACGTGGAAAGGAGTCAATTAAGTGCGGGTCGAAACTTCCTGAATTTATCTATCCGTGCCGCGGCAACCCTCCGCTTTACTATTAAATTTGCATTGACGTGAAGTACGGCACCACTGGCTTAGGTGAGGTTACGTTACGTTAGATGGTGCTCGGCATGTGCATGTGCCCGCACGATTTCGATATCCCAGGAGGCATTATTTTATTGACCCCCTCCTCGAGCGATCCAACCTCACCAATGCAATGCCTCCAGTGTCCTCACTCCGGGAACCCACCTCTTTGCGGCCAATTGCGCCACATGGCGAGCCGGCCGTACACGGACCTCCCGTTTGGGTACGGATATTGCATCTTCCGGGCCGCGTCCATTGGCAAGCGGCCGAAACATCTCTTACTCAAGGGACTAAGCAATTATGTCTCACGCTCGGGGGCAAGTCCCCGGAGGTCGCGGCCTTCATCAATGGACGCCGACTGGAGCAGTTACCGCGACGACCGGCATTCGATCGGTGCCTACATAGTTAAGATTGGAGACGCCGCCGTAAGCTGGTAATCGAAGGGACATTCCTGCGTCGCTCTTTCGTCGACGGAAGCGGAATACATGGCGCTCTGTCAAGTGTCGAAAGGACCAATATGGATGGTCGACTTTCTACACAGCCTAGGAGTTTCGCTGCAAGGGCCAATGGTGGTCAGTGCGGACAACCAGGGGAGTATCGTGCTCGCGAAAAACCCAGTATTCCACGATCGCTCGAAACACATCGACATCCAGTACCACTACACGCAAGACCTTGTCAAGGAAAGGAAGATCCAACTCGAGTACATACCGACGAGCGACATGTTCGCGGGTCTCCTCACGAAGCCACTGCCTCGCGCACAACATGCGCACCTCTCTCAGGGTATTGGTCTGTTTTAAATTTTGGTACCCTCACTCGGTTTGCAGCGAGGGGGGGCGTTGGGGATCGGTACGTTGCCCCGAGCGTTGGCATCCCGTGCTGGCGCCAGGCAATATCGGTCGGTAATTCAATTCTGTTCCGTATTGCGATCGTTGTGTTCCTCAAAGTTCCGTAATGTGTTTGCCTCTGCTCGCCTTGCGGGAGAAAAATAAGATTCTATTTGCCGATGGACCAACTAGGCTTAGTTTTCTGCATGCGAACTGAGCCACTTCCTCATTGTACAAGGGTGATGGAGATCAGTGATGCGGAATTGTGCGACCAGCATTTGATAGTAGATCAATAACTCCTTGAGTTGTTGTTTATGGAGACATTCGAGCGTGGCAGAGGTGCAGACGACAAGAACACTCGTATATTCGAATAAGTATGGTTATGGAAGTGTGGGCATACGTGCATATGGATCCGTTATTTGATCCTGATCGTATCTAACCTTCGCTTCTCCGACTGGAACTTGCTCGTGGCGTGGAGGTAGCTGGGCCATGACTCCCGTGTGGCTGGAACATCTGACAAATCGAAGTAACGGCCTCCGAACGAAGCGCCCTGTCGCGGATTCTGTGGATATGCGTCGCACTGTCAAATAGTCAATGCGTTTGCCTAGCCCGGATGATACGAAGACGAACGCTTTATCAGCATCTAATTCGTATGTAAACTTGACCAATGACTTCGCGTAGGGCGGTGCATCGAGGGCGGGCGTTCGAGAGAGGGTTACCTCGACCGTTCCAGGTTGGGCCGCTGGGGGTAAATTGCAAACAAGGACACCAGGAGCATGGTAAGACTAAAAATGGTTAAGCGACGTTTGGGCTCTTTAAGTATTGGTAATTTGTATCTCACAGTCGAAACGATATTATCGCCGAATCTGGCGAAGAGTGTGGTCGGAGGAAGATTGCTGACAACAAGCACAATCTGCTCGCCTCCTCCGGTTGTTCCGCAGGAGGGACTAAGTAGAGAGATGAAGCTATCTCCTCCGTCACCTGCTGCTGTGATACTCTGCGCTCTTGGCTGGAGGGCTAGTGGGCTAGTGGTTCGCAGAGGGTTGGGGAGCACTCTCGGTGTGCTCAGGTGGAAATCAAATCCTGACGTATCCGCCTCCAACGCGCTTGTCGAAGGTGCTGAGCGACTAGTGGCTACAGGCTCCAAGACCGTTACAGCAGTTACTGTGCATAGTGGACATCAGCAGTGGCAGAGGTGTCGATCACTAGTGGACCAACCTTGAACTTGGTCGTTCGAAGGTCTTGCGGAATCCAAAATGGCACCTGTCCTTGTTGCATTCGTATTGGTATCCTTCCCCCTCGCCCCACGGGAGGTGACTCGAAGGCAGGTTTCGAGTGCTTGTTGGGCGACGATTTGATCCCCGTTTGAAATGATGGCATTTATTCTGCGGAGCGGCATGATGCATGATAAGCCTCCTCTCCTTGGGACAGAGTGGATGAATCGTTACCGGTATTCAGAGTCCGCGGATCCATGGTGGGTCGAGAGACAGAGGAACCGGAAAGCAACCTCTGCCTTGCCATTTTTCAGGTCGATAATGTCAGTTCTGGAAGTGAAATCCACTACTGTGCGTGGTATCAAGGAATTTCGGGGCTCTCTCAGAGTGCAAGTGCGGCACAACGAGTCGCGAAGAGTGCCCGTTGTCGCACCTTCGACTTCGAGCCGGAAGTCTAGGGCCTTCTTATTTCCTGCGACAGAGCGCTTGACCGACTTTGTTTGAGGAATTCGGATGCAATCCCACGGAAGATTCGTTCCCATAGAGCGGGGACGTATTTCGATGTTGAGGATTATCCGGGTATCGCGACGGTGCTCGACTAGATGACCATCGGTGGGAGCAGGACTCGACATGGTGACGAAGAAGTCGACACTATATTTGAAGTCAGTCAAGCGTTGGTCTCACTTGATGGCCGGAATCGACGCACTCGGGATGGCCAACAGGGAAAGCGCTAGAGGGTAAGTTCAGATAAGGTTGTGTAGGTGAAGAGAGGTAGGGTTGTAGGTTGAGAATAGAGAGCTGAGAGGCGTACGGTTGTGGTTGGGCTTGCGTTCCGGTGGTACTATTTGGGCCAAACAAAAAGTCAAGTGCAGATCCTACACCACGTTAAGCTCGTTATAGCAGGTGAGTACAAGTAAGCCCTGACCATTGGTATCAAAAGAGTTGGATTGGAGATCATATAAGCCATCTGGGCCCATATCGCAGAGTGGGGCTCAGCCCCGGCGGTTGTGTTGGGATCGCATTATAACCTCCTGGGACCACCAGCTCTAGCTAAAGCGGGTTGGGGAGGTTGTTTGATCCTCGCCCTTTACCGGACAAACGACCCCGTCGTGTGGGACTGAAAGGAATGCGGCTGCCTGTTGCTGTCATGTGTCATCCGGCCGTCGTCGCCGTCCTTGGGTCTGCCTCTCCCGGGAATATGTCAGATATTCCCAACACTACTGCTGCCCGCTCCGCTCATCCATTGCACCTAAAATTCAGAGTAAAATACCTGCATGTCAGGTTAATCATGTGCATACAAGAATGTGGTCAGCGCGCATATACACAGCACATGTGACCGATAGGGGCTTCGTTTATGGTAGCTAATTGGACGGCACATTCTCAGAATTTCTATTGACATGTAGATTATTATATTCTATTTGCTGGTCGATCTTTGTAGCTCAACTCATGCCCAACGCGTGGCTCTCAGGTTGTTTGTTGCATCTTGGACTGCGCCGTCGCCGTCGCCGCCTGCCCCACTGCCCCTACATTTCCATGGGCGCGTTCTCAACGGTTTCGGTATAGTAAAAGGTAAGTACGATATGAGTCAAGGCATTATTTAGCTTGGGCTTCATGGCTGAACAGTGCAACCACCCCGGGAGTGACTCTCCGATGGACAAGCAATACACAAATATCGCATGTGCTCACTGAAGCTTGTAGCCCGACCTACAGTCCACGCGCGGCGTTTATCGGCTTTGGACTCTCCCCCTCCTCACCACCTTCCTTGCTACCCCCACATATCCAGTGGCGCATTCTCAAGGTGTCCATCATACTGAGAAGTGAGTACAATACGATTCAAGGCGACATTCAGTGTCCAACTCGAAGGCCTTGCCCGGGCTTTGCCCGACCACGCCGCATAATGGCTCTGGGAGCGACTTCTCCATGTATGTTCATATACACTTTGCTTGATCCCGTAGCCCTACCCATAGCCCATGCATGGCGCTTTCCCCCCGTCCTCAGCTCACCAGCTTCGTCGCCACCCCACACTTGACCCAGTGCTCAAACTCTTGGCTGCATTCAGTTGACCCCATTCCGCGAAAGTGTACTATTGTTGACATAATTCAAAGGTCTAAGGGATATAATAAATCAAATGGGTTCACTATATCTATGTTAGCCAAGGATTATGGCGTTGAATAGAAAAACAATTCCCTATCACGATTAGTGACTGGTAATCCTAGTAAATATGAGAGTCCATAGTTGACTCATATCTCACAAGTATTTTGACGTGCACCCTTTCTGAAGATGTTCACTATATATATAAGTGATAGCAGCTTGATTTAGTCTTCCAAATTGGCCATCTGCACTACATGGACACCTCTTTAGGCACTATTATCCCTCGCGTGTTACTTCTTCTCGCTCATGGAGCCTAGTTTCTCACAACTTCTCATGTCTAGCATATTCCACGCCCTGACCACCCCAAGGAATGCAAGCGGCATCGTGCACTGCCTGACATCGCCCTCTTGGGTTCCAAACCGACGTCCACACCAGCCACATTTCCGAGCGCAGATATACCCCCGATAAACGGGCAGCACGGCTCACGCTGTAGGCCTGCCTGCATACTAGGCCCGTGCTCTCGTGTGGCAGGTTGTGGATGGTGTGCTGTTGACACTGGAGAATCGGGGCTTGTCTTGTACTGAGCTTGTCTTGCGCTGCTGGGCTTGAGTATTGCGTCGTATTGATACTGCACTCATCATTCACAGTGGCTGGTGCAAAGAGGTGGGCACAACCGGCCGTCTAAGGCTTTCGTATGTTAAGGACTGTTTCGTCTTTCCTACCACTTTCGACCAAGCTTTCGATTTACTTTGTATGGAAAAACGTAGCTCGAATGAAGCGGTCAAGGCGCAGGACGACCAAAACATTCATATCTTTGAACAATCAAATTAAGAAGGCGAACTGTGGGCATACATGGGGTTGTCTTGCGAAAAAGATCGTATCTATCTTACACGTCCGTTGCTGGAACTTGCTTGCGACGTGGAACTAGCCGGCCTACGGTCCACATGTGACTGTAATACCCGCTGAATGAAAGGCATAGCTTCCGAACGGAGCGCCTCGTCGCGAATTTTAAGGATATGTGTGGCACTAATACATACTCAGCACATGTGCGTGACTTTAATATGTGACGACGAACGCTCTGTTGACGTCGGATTCGTATGTAAACTTGACCAGCGATGTCGCGTAGGGGGGTGCACCAAGAGAGGGTGTTCGGGAGAGGGTCACCTCGACTATACCGGGTTGAGCGGCTGCAGGTAGGCTACAGATGAGAACTCCAGGAGAGTGGTAAGACTAAAGGACGATTAAGCCTGCCTCAAGCCTTTTGAGCATTCGCGTCTCACCGTCGAAACAACATTATCGCCGAATCTAGCAAAGAGTGCGACCGACGGAGGAAGGTTGACAACAACGAGCACAATTTGCTCGCCTCCGCTGGTTGTTCCGCAAGAAGGACTGAGTAGAGAGATGACACAGTCCCCCCCGTCAGCCACTGTAGTGTTCGAAGCAAAATGCGATATCGCTGGCTGGTCAATTGTCGAATTGCGGATTCGGTGGACATTGGAGAGGACTCTGGAAGAGTTTGGGAGTCGATCGAATGTTGCGATTGTAGGCCCTGGTACACTCGTCGAAGGCACGGGGTGGCCAGTGGTATCATGTTCCTGGATCGCTTCCGCAGGACCTGTGAGTTGTACGAATCAGTGCTCGAGAGGTGTGGAATAGTAAGCGCAACACGCCTTGAATTATTAATTCTTCTGAAGACCTTGCAGAATCCAAACTGGAACCTGTCCTGGTCACATTGACATTTTTCGTTTTTGCTCCACGCGAGGTAACACGAAGGTGAGTTTCGAGTGTTTTCCGAGCAACGATTTGATCACCGCTTGAAATGATCGCAGTTATGCCATAAGCCTCCTCTCCTCGGACAATGTAAACGAATAGTTACCGGTATTCAGAGTCTGCAGACCCATGGTGTGTAGAGAGACATAGGAACCGGAAGGCTACCAGTGCCCTGCCGCTTTTTAGCTTGATGATGTTGGTTTTTGAAGTGAAATCTACTAATGTTGGTGCTACCAAGGAATTCCGGGACTCTTTCTCAGTGCAACGCTCGCACAAGGCGTCGCGAACCCCCCCAGTTGTCGCACCGTGGACCTCCAGCCTGAAGTTGAGAGCTTTCTCATTCACAAGGACGGTAGGGCGTTGAACTGACTTAGTGCGAGGAATCTGGATGTAATCCCAAGGAAGTACCATCCCTACCAAGCGGGGACGGATATCGATTTCAAGTACGATCTTGTTTTCGCGACGGTGCTCGACCGGCTTTCCACGGGTTGAAGCAGGGCTCGACATGGTAACAAGGAATTCAACACTATATTAGGGATTAGTCACGATCAGTTCCACTTGATGGAATCTACCGCACTCAGGAGAGTCAACGCCAGTGCTGGCGAGAGCGACAGAGGAAAGTATCTCATGAACCTGCGCGGGTGACGAGTGGTAGGGTTGTGGGTTGGGATGAGAGGACTGAGAGCCGCCGGGCTGCGCCTGGAGAGACGGAGAAATCGTTTTCAAGTCCATTGTTGGGATGCTTTCGAAAGAATAGAGCGAGGCTACATCACGTTGAGTGTGAAGCAATATGGGTGAGTATAGGCAAGGTTTGGCCGTACCATCAAACACGTTGCTACATAATGCATGGTCAAATAGAGTGGCTAGATACTCTTGCTGTCCTAAACTAGTGTGAGCATCATTAATTAGCCGAAGAATTTCGGTTGACAAAAGTTGCTCGGACATACACGAGTCGAACAGAAAGGATGCCACCTAGCTTTTCGATGGGTGGGGTCTGAGGTAAGGGCCGGTGCTAGGCGGGGATCGGTTGGGCTTATATAGGGAGGCCTCATGGCCGGCATGCGTCTGGCGGGCTCAGGAAGGTCTCAATTGGAGTTTCCTAGGTCCTCCATGTACGCCCATGGAATCTGAATTGCGTTGGCACTTGGAACACCGGCTAGATTGAATGGTTCCTTGGGATTGTGTCGTTCTTGATTGGGGGCAGATGAGCGCTTCGATCGACCCCTCTTCTCAATGCTATGAGACAGTCAAATTAAAAACGTCCCCAAAATTGGTGACCGCGATTAAAATGTACATCTCGAGAATGCAGTGAACTATGCCCCAAATTAGACGAATGATCGTACCTCTCCCCTAGACTGAGTTTGTCGCATTCTCATTCATATAAATTTATCTATGTCCACATCCCCTCCACCAACAACACCGAGAGGGATAGGAAAGGAGAAGAGGTTAGGATTCAAGACGAAAATGATGTATGCTGTTTGGTTGCACCAGTTTTCAATTTCCGTCGATTTGCTGGAATATTCGATCGTCAATTCGAGGTAATGGGAAAAATCTCTAGTGACACGAACGTATTTTTCACGGCGGCACAAGGTGGGCCGACTGCACATTCATGCGCATCAGTATACTGGCCGCGTGTGTCAGCTTACTTTTGGAGTGTGAGTATTTGGAATATGAATAAGCATTTCGGGTGACACGGTATTACACCGGAGACAAGACGCTTGGTCCAAGTTCGGAAATGTCATGCGCCAAACAGGACGTCGTTTGGATTACTCCCTGCGCCTGCATGTCACTATGCAACGTCAGCCTCGTCGGCTCTTTTACTCCATCGAAAGATCAGAACGCAAGATATGCTACTCGACGCTACATGTCTAACGCGGCAAAATGATTTTTCGGACCGGCAATACATGTGCCATTGGGCCGGCGTGAACGTCATGGTGCTAAGGATTGCCTCCTTGATCTACATAGGTATCTATCGACGCTCTTCGTAAAATCTCTCATATGCGCTGTTAAGATCGCTGATCTCGTTTCGCTTCCCGCAGGTATCAATCACTAACAAACCGCGGGGTGAGTGGGTTTGTATTTCCATCTCCTCACCGACTCAACGCTTTCGCAGAGCATGTTTGGTGCTCAGTGGACCCCCTTCGCGAGCTGGATACCACGAATTATGTTGGGTCAAGCCAAGCGGATTTTGTCGACACTCTGCTTTCAACACGAGCGCTATGGAATACCGCTCTTCTTGTTCATTAGTCCAGTCCACCCTAACCCTATCGCCAACTCCACAACCTCGACAATATGCACCATAAGGTGTCCCTCTCAATGTTTCCAGTGCAGAAAGGACCAACCAATACGGAGGCACAACCAAATTCAGCTTGATATCTGGGTAGTTCATTACCACACTACGTACTCCGTGGTGTTCAACTTGCACTCTCTGTGTTGGACTGGCCATGCGAGTGCCTTTCGTAGACCGCGTTTGCACGATCACGCCACAAACCCATAGTGTTGTCGATGATACCCATTCTGCAACTGAAATATTCCCATTCGTGGAGGGGGTGTACCACCAAGCTCGCGTTGGGTTTACGATTGGTGCATCGTTGTGGATATCTGGGCAGCATAATGCGAACTTGTCGTATACTAGGCTCAGGCATTGGGTCATATTCGACGCAATGGTGTCGTACTCGCCGTGTGTGGCGCGCTGGCTCGGATAGAGTGAACTAACATGAGGATTGCGAGAGAGTGATAGGGTCGGTGATGCGGAATTGTACGACTAGCATTTGAAAGTAGATAACTGATTACTTTGGTTTTTATGGAGAATTTTGAGCGTAGCAGGGGTGCAGACGATAGAAACATTCGTATCTTCGAATAAGGATGGTTATGAAAATGTGGGCATACATGCATATGGGCTTGTTATTTAATGATGATTGTATCTAACCTTCGCTTCTCCGACTGGAACGTGCTCGCGGCGTGGAGGTAGCTGTGCCATGACTCCCGTGTGACTGGAACATCTGACAAATCGAAGCAACGGCCTCTGAACGAAGCGCCCTGTCGCGAATTCTGTGGATATGCGTCGCACTGTCAAATAGTCAATGCGTTTGCCCGGCCCAGGTGATATGAAGACGAACGCTTTATCAGCATCTAGTTCGTATGTAAACTTGACCAATGACTTCGCATAGGGTGGTGCATCGGGTGTTCGAGAGAGGGTTACCTCGACCGTGCCAGGTTGAGGGGCTGGGGGTATGTTGCAAACGAGGACGCCGGGAGCATGGTAAGACTAAAAGTGGTTAAGCGATGTTCTGGCCCTTTACGTATTGGTATTTAAATCTCACTGTCGAAACGATATTATCGCCGAATCTAGCGAAGAGCTTGATCGGCGGAAGATTGTCGACAACAAGCACAATCTGCTCGCCTCCGCCGGTTGTTCCGCAGGAAGGACTAAGTAGGGAGATGAAGCTGTCTTCTCCGTCTCCTGCTGCCGTGTTCAAAGCCAAATTCTGTGTTGCTGGTTGGACGGCAATTGGACTGGTGGTTCGCGGAGGATTGGGGAGCACTCTCGATGTGCTTAGGTGGATATCAATTCCTGAGATATCTGCCTCCAACGCGCTTGTCAAGGGTACCGAGCGACTAGTGGCCACAGGCTCCTGGACTGTTCCAGCATTGACTGCATCGTGGAGATTAGCAGTGGCAGGGTGTCAAGTAATAGTGAACCGTACCTTGAAATTGGTCTTCTGATGGTCTTGCAGAAGTGTCCTTCCCCCTCGCTCCATGGGAGGTGACTCGAAGGCAGGTTTCGAGTGCTTCCTGGGCAACGATTTGATCACCGTTTGAAATGATGGCATTTATTCTGCGGGGCGGGATGGTGAGCCCCCTCTCCTTGGAACAGAGTGGACGAATCGTTACCGGTATTCAGAGTCCGCGGGTCCATGGTGGATCGAGAGACAGAGGAACCGGAAAGCAACCACTGCCTGGCCTCATTTTTCAGGTCGATAATGTCAGTCTTGGAAGTGAAATCTACTACTGTGCGTGGTATCAAGGAATTTTGGGGCTCTCTCAGAGTGCAAGTGCGGCACAAAGAGTCGCGAAGAGTGCCCGTTGTCGTACAATTGACTTCGGGGGGGAAGTCTAGGGCTGTCTTATTTCCCGCGACAGAACGCATGACAGGGATCCGGGTGCAGTCCCACGGAAGGTTGATTCCCATAGAGCGGGAACGTATTTCGGAATCGGGGATTATCCGGGCATCGCGACAGTGCTCGACTAGATGACCATCGGTGGGAGCAGGACTCTACATGGTGATGAAGAAGTCGACACTGTATTTGAAGTTAGTCAAGGATCGGAACCACTTGATGGAATCGACGCACTCGGAGTGGCTAGCAGGGAGATTACCAGAGGTAAACTCAGATGAGCTTGTGTAGGTGGAGAGAGGTAGGGTTTCAGGTCGAGAAGAGAGAGCTGAGGGGCGTGGGGTTGCGAGTCAAGAGATGCAACGACTGGTTGGGCTTGCGTTCTTTCTGGGTTACTATCTGGGTCAAACCAAAAATCAAGTACAGGTCCTACGGAAGGTTAAGTGTAAGCTATATTCGTTATTGCGGGTGAGCGCAAGTAAGGCCTGACCATTGGTACCAAAGAGTTCGATATTGGGTCTATATCGCTGAGGGCGGATTCTTGGGGCTGAGCGGCAGTTGCATTGGGATAGGATGAGGTTGAATTCAAGGAGGTGTGTCAGGGAAGGAGAAGGAAAGGAGGGGGAGGGGAGGGTGCTTTTTTCTTTTTTCTTTTTTTTTTTTTCTTTTTTTTTTTTGTTTTTTTTTTTTTGGGAACGAGACCAATTGTAATCAGTGCGAAACAAACAAAGGGGGTGAAAATGGGTTCATGTGAAGGAACTTGCTTGCGGCGTGGAACTAGCTGAACCACAACCCGCATGTGACTGGAATACTCGCTGAATGAAAGGCATAGCCTCCGAACGGAGTGCCTCGTCGCGAATTTTAAGGATATGTGTGGCACTAATACGTAGTCAACGCATGTGCGTGGCTTTGATAGGGAAGACGAACGCTCTGTTGACGTCGGATTCGTATGTAAACTTCACCAGCGATGTCGCGTAGGGGGGTGCACCAAGAGAGGGCGTTCGAGAGAGGGACACCTCGACTACACCGGGTTGAGCAGCTGGAGGTAGGCTACAGAGGAGAACTCCAGGCGCGTGGTAAGACTAAAGAACGATTAGGCAGGCCTCGAGCCTTTGAGCTTTTGCGTCTCACCGTCGAAACCACATTGTCGCCGAATCTAGCAAAGAATGTAACCGATGGAGGAAGGTTGACAACGACGAGCACAATTTGCTCGCCTCCGCTGGTTGTTCCGCAAGAAGGACTGAGTAGAGAGATGACACAATCCCCCTCGTCAGCCGCTGTAGTGTTCGAAGCTAAATGGGACACTGCCGGCTGGTCAATTGTCGAATTGCTGATTTGATGGGCGTTGGGGAGGACTCTGGAAGAGTTTGGCAGTCGATCGAAGGCTGCAATTGTAGGCTCTGGCACACTCGTCGAAGGCACGGAGTTGCCAGTGGTATCACGCTCCGGGATCGCCTCCGCAGGACCTGTGCATTGTGCGAATCAGCAGTCGCGAGGTGTGGAATAGTAAGTGCAACGCACCTTGAATTATTAGTTCTTCTGGAGATCTTGCAGAATCCAGACTGGAACCTGTCCTAGTTACATTGACATTCTTCGTTTTTGCTCCACGGGAGGTAACACGAAGGTGAGTCTCGAGTGTTTGCCGAGCAATGATTTGATCACCGCTTGAAATGATCGCAGTTATGCTGCCCAGGCTATGAGTCTCCTCTCCTTAGACAAAGTAGACGAATAGTTACCAGTATTCAGAGTCTGCAAGCCCATGATGTGTAGAGAGACATAGGAACCGGAAGGCCACCTGTGCCCTGCCGCTTTTTAGCTTGATCATGTTGGTTTTTGAAGTAAAATCTACTAATGTTGGTGCTACTATGGAATTTCGGGACTCTTTATCAGTGCAACGCTCGCACAAGGCATCACGAATCCTCCCAGTTGTCGCGCCGTGGACCTCCAGCTTGAAGTTGAGAGCTTTCTCATTCCCAAGGACGGTATGGCGTTGAACTGACTTAGTGCGAGGAATCCGGATGTAATCCCAAGGGAGTTCCGTCCCTACAGAGCGGCGACGGATATCGAGTTCAAGTACGATCTTGTTTTCGCGACGGTGCTTGACCGGTTTTCCACCGGTTGAAGCAGGGCTCGACATGGTAACAAGGAGTTCAACACTATATTAGGAATTAGTCACGATCAGTTCCACTGGATGGGATCACCGCACTTAGGAGAGTCAACGCCGGTGCTGGCGAGAGCGACAGAGGAAAGGATCTCATGAACCTGTGCGGTCGAAGAGTGGTAGGGTTGTAGGTTGAGATCAGAGGACTGAGAGCCGCCATGCTGTGCCTGGAGAGACGGAAAGTTCGTGTCCAAGTTCATTGTTGGGATGCTTTCGAAAGAGTAGAGTGAAGCTTCATCAGGTTGAGTGTGAATCAATACGGGTGAGCATAGGCAAGGTCCATCAAACACGTTGCCACCAAATGTATGATAATGTAGTGTCTCAGGATACTCTTGATGTCCTAAAGTTGTTCGAGGGCACATTATGAGCCGAAAGGTATCCGTCGCGCAATCCGGGACCGACATACACTCCTAGCTTGCGTTCTAGCTTGCGTTCAAAGTTGGCTCCAGGTAGTGGATCACCCAATTCAATTCAAGATACAAGAACCTGTCAGATGAGCTTATGATATGATATGGGTTGGTAAGGTTTGAGGGAAGATGGTGAGTTCGTGATGGGAAGACTTTGATTGCATTGGTTGGGTATGGGAAGACTGAGATCGGTTGGGTTTATATAACAGGGAGGCCTCATGGCCAGCATGCGGCGGGTTGGCTTCCTTGGAAGTGAGACAGGAAGGTCTCAATTGGGTTTCCTAGATCCTCCATGTAAGCCCATGGAATCTGAATTGCGCTTGCACTTGGGACGCCGGCTGGATTGAATGGTTCCTTGGAATTGTGTCGTTCTTGATTGGGCAAATGAGCGCTTCCTCTTCTCAATGCCAGTCGAATTTGAAACGTCCCCGGAATTCTTGACTGATATGTACATCTCGAGAGTGCAGTGAGCTATGCCCTAAATTATACGAATGATTGTGCCTCCCCCTAGAATCGATCCACGAGACTGAACTTGTCGCATTCTCATTCATATAATTTATCTATGTCCACATCCCCTCCACCAACAACACCGAGAGGGATAGGAAGAGGCGAAAATGACGCCTTGAAGCTAATGGCCCATCAGTTCCGGTCGGGCAAATGACAGCTTGACAGCTTTGACACGTCCTGTGATGGTTTTGGAAAACCTTCTCTTGCTTCCCCCCAAGACCCGGGTTTGTTTGGCAAACCAGACACACCTTTTTCGTGTCTCGTATGATGACATTGGTCTGCTTCACAAATGTATATTAGGTTCCAACTGCTAATACATGTAATCTGCTATGACTTTTTTGGCTCCATGTGTTATAAGCGGTGCACAGGACTGGGCCAGTTTAGCGTGTGCGCGACTCAACTTACTTCCCCACCAGCTTCGCCATGTCAGAGCCGGCCACAACACCCCCAAATGTCGAGAGTGTGTACACCCACCTGCTGAAAGAAGGAGACGCTGTCCAGATCATCTCGAGAGGGATAGGGCGAGGAAGCTGAAGAAGGTTCTGTTACATCCGAAGTAGAACTACCCCAAATTCCACCTACTCCCAACGGATCAGCTCAAATGATAACCAGGCGTGTTCGCCCTCGAGATGGGGCTAACACCGCTGTCGACAAGCTGGAGAAAAAAACAACAGCAGTGGCGGCATCTTGTAAGTCAAAACGGAGGTTGTAATGGACAGAGCAGAAGCTAATCTTTCATTATCAGACTCCAACTTACTACAGAGCGCGTATGGACCTTTTCAACATGGTAAGTGCAATACTAACCTTTTTATGTTCGTTCGCACCCGTACCACTGACTGTATCAACAAATACATGATCTATGCTGGTTCATCCATCACACTACAGCCTGAATAGACTGATATTTTGGTGTTGAGTCGCGCCAACACCAAACTGACCCAGTCCTACAACATATGGAGCCAAAAAAGTCATAGCAGATTACATGTATTAGCAGTTGGAACCTAATATACATTTGTGAAGCAGACCAATGTCAACATACGAGACACGAAAAAGGTGTGTCTGGTTTGCCAAACAAACCCGGGTCTTGGGGGGAAGCAAGAGAAGGTTTTCCAAAACCATCACAGGACGTATCAAAGCTGTCAAGCTGTCATTTGCCCGACCGGAACTGGTGGGTCATTAGCTTCAAGTTATGCTGTTTGGGTGATAGAAATTGCACCAGTTTTCAATTTCCGTCGGTTTGCTGAAATATTCGATCTCGCAGCGGGCTGGAGTCGTCGATTCGAAGTGATGGAGAAAATCTCTAGTGACACGAAGGTAATTTTCACAGCAGCACGAGGTGGGCCGACTGCACACGGGTGCGCATCAGTAATGGCCGCGTGTGTCAGCTTACTTCTGGAGTGTGAGTATTTGGAATATGAATTAGCATGTCTAGCAATGCAGTATTGCAACGGAGACAAGACGCTTGGTCCAAATAAATTCGGAAATGTGATGCGCCAAACAAGATGTCCCTTGGATTGCTCCTGCCCTACCGTCCTGCCATGATGTACTATACGAATCACTATGGTGCGGCTCAGATAGTCCGTCGTCAGTACATATCATATGTCGAACGATCTGCTGCGTTTGTCTGCCATCGTGGTGCATCCTGTGCCACTATGGAACGTCGACCTCATTGGCTCTTTTACTCCATCGAAAGATCAGAACGCAAGGTATGCTACTTGACGCTACATGTCTAGCGCTACACAGTGATTTTCGGACTGACAATGCATGTGCCATTAGGTCGGCGTGAACGTCACGGTGCTAAGGATTGATTCCTTAGTCTACACAGGTATCTATCGACGCCCTTCGTAAAATCTCTCATACGCGCTGTTAAGATCGCTGATCTCGCTTCGCTTCCCGCGAGGGTGAGTGGGTTATTTCAAGCATTGAGTCGCACGCCCTCGATTGTATTTCCATCTCCTCACCGACTCAACGCTTTCGCGGAGCATTTTCGGTGCTCAGTGGACGTCCTTCACGATCTGGATACCATGAATTATTATAAGCCAAGCGAATTTCGTCGACACTCTACCTTCGACACGAGCGCTATGGAATACCCCTCTTCTTGTTCATTAGTCCAGTCCACCCTAACCCTATCGCCAAGTCCACAACCTCGACAATACGCACCATGAAATGTCCCTCTCAATGTTTCTAGTGCAGAAGGGACCGACCAATACGGAGGTACAACCAAATTCAGCTTGATATCTAGGTACTTCATGACCCCACTAAGTACTCCGTGGTGTTCAAACTTGCGCTCTCTGTGTCGGGCTGGCCATGCAAGTGCCTTTCGTAGACCGCGTTTGCACAGTCACGCCACAGACCCATAGTGTTGTCGATGCTACCCATTCTGCAACGGAAATATTACCAGGATAATGAACATTCGTGGAGGGGTGTACCACCAAGCTCGCGTTCTCGTGCGTCGGGTTTACGATTGGTGCATCGTCGTAGATATCTGGGCAGCATAACGTGAACTTGTCATGCCCTAGGTTCAGATATTGGGTAATATTCGACGCGTCGGACTCACCGTTATGGCCAGCTGGTACGAAGAGGCGGTTGTAGAAGCATCAAGCTCCTGTATGGGTGAGTGAACTAACATAAGGAATGACAGCATTGTGATAAGGTGATGGGGTCAGTGATGCGGAATTATACGACTAGCAGTAGATGTCTGATTACTTTTGTTGTTTATGGAGAAATTTGAGCGTGGCAGAGGTGCAGACGATAAGAACACTCGTATATTCGAAGAAGTATGGTTATGAAAGTGTGGGCATATGTGCATATGGATCTGTTATTGATAATGCTCGTATCTAACCTTCGCTTCTCCGACTGGAACTTGCTCGTGGCGTGGAGGTAGCTGGGCCATGACTCCCGTGTGATTGGAACATCTGACAAATCGAAGCAACGGCCTCCGAACGAAGCGCCCTGTCGCGGATTCTGTGGATATGCGTCGCACTGTCAAATAGTCAATGCGTTTGCCTAGCCCGGGTGATACGAAGACGAACGCTTTATCAGCATCCAGTTCGTATGTAAACTTGACCAATGACTTCGCATCCGGCGGTGCATCGAGGGCGGGCGTTCGAGAGAGGGTTACCTCGACCGTGCCTGGTTGAGCCGCTGGGGGTAAGTTGCAAACAAGGACACCAGGAGCATGGTAGGACTAAAAAATGGTTAAGCGACGTTCGGGCTCTTTACGTATTGGTATTTGTATCTCACTGTTGAAACGATATTATCGCCGAATCTGGCGAAGAGTGTGGTCGGAGGAAGGTTGCCGACAACAAGCACAATCTGCTCGCCTCCGCCGGTTGTTCCGCAGGAGGGACTAAGTAGAGAGATGAAGCTATCTCCTCCGTCACCTCCTGCTGTGGTATTCTGTGTTGCTGGCTGGAGGGCTATTGGACTAGTGGTTCGTAGAGGATTAGGGAGCACTCTCGGTGTGCTCAGGTGGAAATCATTTCCTGACGTATCCGCCTCCAACGCGCTTGTCGAGGGTGCTGAGCGACTAGCGGTCACAGGCTCCAAGACCGCTCCAGTAGTTACTGTGCATAGTGGGGTTCAGCAGTGGCAGGGGTGTCGATCACTAGTGGACCAACCTTGAACTTGGTCGTTCGAAGGTCTTGCGGAATCCAAAATGGCACCCGTCCTTGTTGCATTCATATTGGTATCCTTCCCCCTCGCCCCACGGGAGGTGACTCGAAGGCAGGTTTCGAGTGCTTGTTGGGCGACGATTTGATGACCGTTTGAAATGATGGCATTTATTCTGCGGAGCGGCATGATGTATGATGAGCCTCCTCTCCTTGGGACAGAGCGGACGAATCGTTACCGGTATTCAGAGTCCGCGGGTCCTTGGTGGATCGAGAGACAGAGGAACCGGAAAGCAACCTCTGCCTTACCATTTTTCAGGTCGATAATGTCAGTTCTGGAAGTGAAATCCACTACTGTGCGTGGTATCAAGGAATTCCGGGGCTCTCTCAGAGTGCAATTCCGGCACAACGAGTCGCGAAGAGTGCCCGTTGTCGCACCTTTGACTTCGACCCGGAAGTCCAGGGCTTTCTGATTTCCTACGACAGAGCGCTTGACCGACTTTGTTTGAGGAATCCGGATGCAATCCCACGGAAGATTCGTTCCCATAGAGCGGGGACGTATTTCGATGTTGAGCATTATCCGGGTATCGCGACGGTGCTCGACTAGATGACCATCGGTGGGAGCAGGACTCGACATGGTGACGAAGAAGTCGACACTATATTTGAAGTCAGTGCAGGGTCGGTCTCACTTGATGGAATCGACACACTCGGGATGGCTAACAGGGAGAGCGCCAGAGGGTAAGCTCAGATAAGGTTGTGTAGGTGAAGAGAGGTAGGGTTGTAGGTTGAGAATAGAGAGCTGAGAGGCGTGCGGTTGTGGTTGGGCTTGCGTTCCGGTGGTACTATTTGGGCCAAACAAAAAGTCAAGTGCAGATCCTACACCGCGTTAAGCTCGTTATTGCAGGTGAGTACAAGTAAGCCCTGACCATTGGTACCAAAGGAGTTGGATTGGAAATCATATAGGTGCGCAGATCCAGATACTGGGCCCATATCACTGAGGGTGGATTTTTGGGGCTGAGCGGCTGAGCAGCGGTTGTTGCATTCGGATAGGGAAGTGATTGAACGGGGAAGAGGGATTTAGACGAGTTGTCGTCGGAACGGAGGCATGCACAAGAGGAACTATCCGTACATAATTGCTAGTGCAATTACAACTGTTATAACAATGATTCTTACGCTTCTTCTTATTATTTCATTGAATAATAGTGTGTTTCGACGGTAACGAACTAAGCGATCCAATCCGATCCGAGACGATGACAGCACAGCAGGAACCAGTTCTGGCCCCCAGGCACTCGGTGGAATCCATTGACAGGACCCCGAAATGCTCTCAATTTCAACGTCAGAGAGACCAGACGCAAACCCGCCACCACACGTATCGTCCGTCACCAAGGTTGCCCTATAAATATGTGGAAAGGCTGGCACCGTGGGTAAACCGTCATTAGCTCACAGAGCGAGTGTCCCTGGGTCGCGTGCTAGTCTCGTTTCTCTTCGTGGCCGCAGCTTCTTCCACTACCACGCACTCCGCCACTTTGTAAGGTACTTATGTTTGTTGCCAGCCGCATCACAAACTTGGATGGCTTCTCTTCAAACCACCACCACTAAAAACAGCTTAAATCAATATCTTGTCACTTTCGGGCGTACAATGTGGCTTATGTATAGGCAGCCAACTTTCGTCTGGCGTTACGGCTTCCTTTTTGGACTCAAAAGGGCTGATCAAGACTATTGAGCCGTACCAGTGCTGGCGGAATCTTGGGCCCGCAGTAACAGTGGAGGCTGGTGCGCCAAATTCCGTGTGCTCCCCGTTCCCCTCGCTCAGAGGCACTGTACTGGTGTCCCTTGGAGACTAAATGGCAGGAGCATAGGGATTGTTGGCCCTCACCGCATTGAATGCACACGATCCAGTCCTCCATTAGTTTCTCGCAGAGCAACGCTTGGACCCATATCAGCCAGAACCGGCGGCGCTACCCAAAGTAGGAGGACGCTTTCCTTGGAAGGGGCCCCAAAGTTGACGCTTGTCTGTTCTTCACTCTCTTCTCTCATCGGAGCCTTTTCCGTCTTGTGGGGCAACTGAGTCACACCCCTCAAAGCTACCACATTGGTCTGTGGAGTTTGCGTACCTATGGACTGGAACTGCCCCGGAAAAGATGGAATGCCTCCAACTTGAATCTGACATTGGACCTCTTCAAGTCGACCACGGCCGTGTGTGCACTTTTCATGGCGAGCCTGCACACTCATCCAGTACTTCATAATCAACTTTGCATCATGATTGTCCACCCTGTCGTGCAAGATACTACACCATATTTTGGATTACCACAGGTCAGTATGGTTGATAATGTTCGTATTGACAACCTGCACGTACGACATGCAACTTGTTCGCGAAATACACAGTACACGAACGGGTACGATCATTCTAAAGCAGTCCGTTGACTGTTACCGCCACTGTGAGTCAATTCGCATGGTCAAGTGAGGCCGTGTACTCGGTCACTGCGTCACCTGGAGAGGACGATCTCAGAACGACCCCGATAGTCACGTACAGCCGTCAGATTCATTACCATCTGGGGAGGGATCCACGCTAGTGCATTGAGCGAGATGGGTGACGGCCAGGAAGGGGGGGATTAATTGGTGGAGGACAATGAGTGGATGGGAAAGCCACATAACATGCGCCTCTCCTCTCCATTATAGCATCTTCATGAACTGTGAACCTGCGGTGTTGGAGTTGATGATCCCTCCACTTACCTGCTTGGTCAACGCACCCTTCTGCTTCTAGAATTGGGGAGTGCCGGGTTCGATCCCGAGTCTGGCCTTCTTTCTCTTCCTACAATCATGGGCGATCAGGTTGAAGGGCGTGGAGCCGCTCAATGTGCTCAGGGTACGCTCACACGCCAATTAAACGCAATGAGAAAGGAGGACTTGTGGATATTCACAAAAACCTTTACTGTAGCGTAAAATGCCTGGAACGAGTTGGAGGGCACATAAGGGAGTCGTGGCCCTGTAGGTGGGAAGGACTGCGATGCCAGTGCGATGGTTGGCGTTCTGAGCAGCGCTCAACTTCCGCACAAGGGCGGTCTTGAGTTTTGAAACTGGAGTAGCGAGACAAGAGGGATCGTTTACTATGCTTCGCAGGACCTGAGAGACCTTGGATCTGAGCGTTTGAGGTGGTGTGGTCCGTAGCGACAACCCGAACATACCCCTTGCGATCATGACTGACGTATATCACGAAGTAACCTAAACAGTTAATTTCCATCCATGGTCCAAGTGAACGAATATTTGCGGAAGTGACCGTGCCGCCTCGATGAGTCCCGCCTGGGCACATCGTCAGTCGCACATCATCGAACAAAGAGTGGATGGTACGTACCATACACTTCCCCGTCCCAAGTCCGTTGCAAATCCCCCAAACCCAATGCTCACTCGCGATATAAACCCCTTGAGCCAATTTGCCAATAACAGGTTCACCGCGCTGGATTGTCAGAACTAGCCTCCGGTTCCATCGCAGGAGCCAGAGTGGCTAGGTTCTAGAGAGGGGCACAGTGGTGCTTGTCCATCTCCCCCATTGAATGAAGGCTCTTGCCGCTCAGGGAGAAGCGTAAGCTAATTAGAGAACCCCGAAAGGTACATCAAGACACGATACATGACGTACCAAGTGATACACTGATCAGGAAACCCAAAGTGGAATTTCCGAAAATGGCGCACTGCATCCTTCTTGTGTCTCCACATGACCCTCTTACCAACTGTGCAAAGACAGCACTCAAACCGACCCTCGGCCACCTGAAGAAACCCTTCATATGCTAGAGAAGGCTCGAACCCTCCACGGAGGTTCATAGAGACGATGAAGGAGAGCTTCCAGGGTGACTCCATCCTTGAAAACTATGGGAATCCACTGGCAGGCAAATTCCGTACCACCACGCAGCTGGCACAACACTTCAAGTTTGGTGGGGTCGGACTCGTACCTAGCGTCTGGCTTCTTTCCGGACCGGCCATAGACGTTCGGGATCGACTTCAGCCGTTCGTGGACAATACGAGGTTGGTGGTGCGCTACTCCGAGGGGTTGCGCCTTCACTGGAAGGCTATCGGGTCTGGTGGTTCATGGAACGTTGGGGTCGCAGTGTAAGATTCGGACGTACTTGTTGTCCTCGGTAGTCTCAGCAATCAACCGTAATACGACCGATTCCCATATATTAACAGAAGACTGTCGTACAGGTATAAAAGGGTCTGAGATGGTGGGTCGAGGAGTTTAAGTAATGATTGCCCAAACAACAACAAAGTCGCGACAAACTAAATAGAAGAGCCCGGATAAACGAATACCTTACATGCGGGGCCAATCGTCAGACAAATCGTCAGACAGAGAAAAGGCTGGTTCCGGCTGTATCCGGGACAGAGGTGAGTGGGATGTTTGGGCGGGTCTTGATGCTGGATATTGGCGTACTATCAGAGAAGGGCCTGTAACATTAGATTAGCGGAACCGTACCCAATTCCAGGGAGCAACAGACCATAGTCGTGTGTCACTTGATGGGCCATGTGTGATGGGCACGTCAGGCTTTGGTGATGACGAGAAGAATAGGTCTGGTGGTCCGACGATCTTTGGATTTGCTGCCTGGTTGTTGACGATATAGTCGGTTGTGAAGCACGACTCGATGTATCGACTTTGTGAGGGTGTGGCCAAACGTGTGTACCTGCGCCTTCAGCTGCGCCTTCAAACGTGTTGGGCCGGAATCCGCCAGGACCCTGCTGGGGATGTAGCGCAGGAGAATGGGCTATACATTCGCTTGATGGGTGAGCCACATTGGGTTGAGTAGGTGTCAGCGACAGTTCTCGGTACAGTTCTCGGGCGGGATCGATCGCGGGTCGACTGGAGCGGAACACAGCGTATAATCCTTCTTGGAGGGCAAGCATTATGGCCCAACAGGTTTCTCTAACGGTACCTAGTAACGCTGCGAGGCTGGATTGATTGTGCAGAGGCTGGGTATGACCAGGGTTGACCTGAATTAATTGTTCGTTGATGGCTTGGGGAGCAATGAGAGTGGCAGAAGCAGGGTTGGGAGTGTGTAATAATTCACCGCAGCTGACCGTTGAAAGAGTCCTAAGTAATATGTGAATAATTGGTTACGAGTGTAACAGAAGATCGTATACTCCAAAGGGCGACCCTTTTCGGCTGCTGGTCCACAAGTAGTCACTTGAGTCTTCGCTGGTATGGCTCGATCTGGTAGTCTCGATTGCTCCTTTGGTCGGTTGATGTGCCCAACGCCCAAAGGGACCACCTCCCCATGCTTCCCAGTTGTCATTCCATTAGCACTGGGAACTGCGAGCTCGGTAGGGGATCGACCAAGTTCATCGAGAACAAACGGTGTGGCCCCCGCCGCCTCTAAAAGACCAACCACGCGCGGG